>Ga0257127_1001412_pt1 | contig 16989 bp, 20 predicted proteins | sample SI060_135mmetaG_FD_190152 | JGI IMG/M metagenome (GOLD analysis project Ga0257127, IMG submission 190152) | Marine microbial communities from Saanich Inlet, British Columbia, Canada - SI060_135m | ecosystem: Environmental > Aquatic > Marine > Inlet | place: Canada: British Columbia | collected... | reverse complement strand
GTTATAAATTTGAACAGGAAATAAAAAATTCTCACAACCCTAATGTGGCCGAGTGTGAGATTGCCCAACTAGGGTCAATTATGCTGAAGAAACCTAAATATTCTTCCCCATAATATATGATGGTATGTGGAAAAATAATGTAAGACATGGCAAAGGCATATCTTATAAAAATGGAAATATTGAATATGACGGTAGTTGGTTATATAATGAGAAACATGGCTGTGGTAAACTATATATTGATAGTAAAATGGTCTATGACGGTGATTGGGAACACAACGAGAAACATGGCCGAGGTAAACTGTATGTCAATGACGACATGATATATAGTGGTGGATGGAAACATGACGAAAGACATGGTGATGATGGCATGGAATCCGCTAATGATGAAGCAATATATATTGGTGGATGGAAACATGACGCAAAACATGGTCAAGGTAAACTATATATCGACGAAATAACGACTTATGATGGTATGTGGAAAGATGATGAAAGACATGGTCAAGGTAAACTATATGTCAATAACGAAATAAAATATGATGGTATGTGGAAACATGATGTAAAAATTGATTAATTTATTTTTTGATGGAAAATTAATTTATGATAATGGAAAATTATAATATTGCTCTTGAAGAATATTATGCTAAAGATGATATAATAAGCTGTAACATAGTGTTTGATATTGATAATGTTGTAGTCGCAGAATTTCCTTTTAACACACATTATATTCAAAACTATCATTGGCATTACGCATGTTGTAAACCAAAAAAAGACAAAAATCGTGACTCATTTCCACGATTGTTTAGAAAATGGATGCATGGATTTTGAAGATCGTGAAGCACATACTTTTAGTGAAATTATTATTAAAGATTCTTATGTTTATTTCATTACCCAATTCGGTAATGAAAAAATAAAATTTGTGGTAAAAATTAATAATGAACGATTGCATTATATTTATTGTAGATGAAGAAAATTAGATATTAATATTGTATGTTTCTAATAATTCATCGCTAGAGTTTATTTTATGATCTGGTTTATACTTTTGTGTAATGGTACCAAAGATACGTCTCACTTGATTACCAGCAACATTTTGTTCAAGATCTAATACTTTATTGTCGGTTAATGTTAAAAGAATCATTTGTGGTCCAGGATCAATAACAATTGCCCATTTATAAACTATTTGAGGACCAGGTGCAGCGAAAGCAACAAGTTCTCCCTTAATACAACTTTGTACTTCCTTACCAGGTTCTCTCAATTGTTGCATATCAGTATTATCAACAATATCTCCTAATTTATTATGTAAAAACATGCCAAATTCTCTAATGAAAATATCTGTTAAATCGTATACTGGATTGTTGTTATCGTTATTCAAAGTATTGATTTCATCGTTAATAGCAGTTATTTCACGTTCAAGATCAATTATCTTTTGTCGGATTGTGGCATCAGGAGCTAATGCTTCTTGATCACTTTTATCACGAGTTGCTTTACCAAGTCTGGCATCGATACTATTTCTAATATCAATTCTCTTATGATCTAAAAAGTTTACATCATAAATACGTCCTATTAATAGAAGAATATCGGGACTAGGTTGAACACCTCCGTATAATTTAAATGCAGTAGTCAAGGCATTAACGTCGAACATATTTTCAAACATTTGTCTAAATACAGATTCGGTATCATCATTATGTAATGGTTGATTAAAACCTCTAAATTGCATATGAGATGGTGTATCACAAAACTTACCAACTGTCTTAAATTTGAATGTTTCGTTAAATTGCCCAACAAAACCATCTACAACTTGATCATAACAACTATCAATCATTAACAATGCTTTCATATTGGGAACATAAAAATCAACATCATTAATTCTATATTTCCAATAACCAATTGCTCCACTATCGTTAAAAGTTTTAATAAATACATTCTTTTCCCAGGTGAAATCACGAATAGCTATTCCTTTATTATACATTATAGCGAAAGCAGTTAATAGTTGAAATAAGACACTTTTCCATGTCAAGTCCGAATGTACACCGCTACTAATTTGTTTACGAACTGGTCCTTCCTCTAACACATATGTTCTAGTTGACCAATCAATAATATTCTGATCAGGAGCTTCAGTGATAGCAACAATACATTTAGAAGATGCACTATTAATATCAAGTTCCTCTTCATTAATGACAACTGTATTTAAATTTTTCAATCTGCTGTTCTTTTTAACTTTATCACTCACTTTAACAGTTGCATGAACCTTGTGAGCTTTAAATGATGGCATATTTACTGTGTAATTGTAACCATCGTTGCTAGTGATAATATTTTCCATACTGTTCTTAAACATTGATTTCTTAATCTTATTATTCATTTGAATAAAATCTTCATTGCGTATATCAGTAGTGCCCTTAATTTCTCTCAACTTATCAAAATCAATACTGGTATTATCAGTAATATAATAAGTATGTAAGAATGGAAAATGAGGGCAAATCTTTTTCTTCAAAATTTCTTCACGAATATAAGAATAAAACATAATTTCTCTCCATGGATCAGATAATGATTTCAACATTCCATTTTCATTTAATAATCCTGCCAATTCATCATACACAGACATTGAATAACATCTAATATTTGCTCCAATATTATCTGAGGCACAAGACAAATTATTTGATTTTCTATCCAACCTAATAGGATAGCAACTTCTAAACATTATAAAATTGGGAGCCATTGTTTTATAAGCACTATTAGATAGACGAGAAAAGTGATAAGGATTAATTTCCATCATTTTCATGTATGACAATAAATTAATTAGTTCAGGTTTCTTATCATCGAAAGCAATCTCTTCACCATCACCACGCTTTAATAGAATAGTTCTAATGTACGAATGAAGAATAGAACGTTCATTAACAGTGGTCATTCTATTTAAAGCCATATTACTTTCTGGTAAAATGTCTTCAAATATTTGACTAGCCATTGTTAAATTACCATCCATTCCCTGAATAGAAATATTGTATTTTTTAATAATTGGTACGTTAGCCTGATTATGATTCCAGGGAATCATGTAATCGGTTGCAATAGGATTGTTAGAATTGGGAATTGGTGCATGGGTAGCAGGATATATGACACCTGGTACCTTGGCAGGTGGAGGATTGTTGCCAAGAGTTAATGATACTAAAGGTTGGGGCGGGGGCACTGGGGGATTAATACGTTCGAATTTTGCATCCATCATAGCCTTATCTTTTCCATGTATAGCACGTGCAGACTTTTCCATTTGTGTAGTAAATGGATCATTTCCATCACCGTGAAATTTTGGGATTGTTCTAGAGCCATTACCACCAATTAAATTTGCTGATTTATTTTTCAAAAAAAAAAATTTGGGTCACCCATCTCTATGTGACCTTTGCTGCCTCCACCGCGAAGATTGGCAGATGTCAAATTCATGTTATTACCAGTTGGGGGCATAAACTTTGCAATCTCTTGTTGCATAGTCATGCCCTGAATCTGTCTCTCGTCAACAGGACCATTCATAGGCATCTGCATACCATTCATAGGCATCTGCATACCATTCATAGGCATCTGCATACCTTGCTGCATTCCATTCATAGGCATCTGCATACCTTGCTGCATTCCATTCATAGGCATCTGCTGTTGCTGCATCTGATGAGAGGAACCAGATCTTGGCATAATAGATGCATCGTCTAAAGATGATAGAGAATCGGGTAAATCATCATACTTTGATTCATACTTTGATGTGTATGTATCCTTAACGTCATCGCCATTTTCGTATCTGATACCCTTGTAAGAACGAGTTTTAGTTTTTTTGGACTTGCTACCGCCAACTTGCATAACCTTTCCAGAAGCCATATCTAAATATTCTGTCATTATAATATTAGTTAGGGAAATTTTTTTATTTGCAGTATACTTTTTAATTTTACTTAATAATTTTTTAACATCTATTATATCAGTATTTTCAATATCTCTTAAAAAAGTAATTATATCATATGTCACATCACTAACTTTTTTCTCAGGTAATAATGCATCATTGTCAGTCAATCCTACAATAATAGATTTACTAAAATTTGTTATTTTAATTTCATATCCAAAATCGTTGTATGATATTGTTTTACCATTCAATGATACTTTTTTAATAGATTGTACTTTTTGATACACATGTATGTTGTCGGCTATTAAAAAATTATGACGAAATCCTGAATATGCTTCCTGAATTTGTGATATTGTTATCATGATTTGAAAAATAATACTTTTTAGTTCATTGGTATTAAATGTATCAATAATTGAATTTAAAATATTCTTCTTATAAAAATGTTCAGAAATAGTACATTTAATATATTCATCATCCTTTTTATCGTCAAATGATACCAATTCGGGTTGCGTTCTAGTAAATGATCTTAATAAACTCATTTTTAGATCAACGGTCATAACATTTAATAGAATACCGGTACATAACTTTTTGATAACAAGATCACTTAAGATCCATGTTACCAACGAATTTGCATTATCAGGACTAATAATAGAATCTTTTTCATCAACGTATGAACACAATGTAATATCTGTTGATAAAACACCAAATGTACGTTTGAATACGTACTCGTTAGCATGTCTATATTGAAATTTAACATCAGTATTAAATATGTTATTAATCAATAAAGTCTGTTGCACAATTGGTAATAAAAGTTTGGTGTCTGTGATGGAAATATTCGTATAATTAATATCTGGTAAAAATTCTTTGACTTGATCAGTATGCATAAAATTAAATAGTGTCTGTATTAAGAAATTAACATCCAAATATTCTTCAGGATATGATTCTATGTTCATTACAATATTATACCATAATTATTTATTTATACGTATAAAAATATAATACATAAATGGGAAATATATTCACATCAATAAAACAGAATGAATATAATGATAAACAATTAAATACAGATTTAATGTCACGACGCAATCAGCGCATTTGTTTGACAGTTTTTTGTAGTGAACATAGTATTGAAAATTATACTTTATTTAATAATTATTTAAAAAAATGGATTGGAGAATGTAGATGTAACATTTTAAATAAAAATATCATGTACATAATCATAAATGGAATGTTTAACGAATATATTATTTTTTACGCTGTTTTCAATGAAAAAAATGCAAAATTATTATCACAATTTTCTGGATCTATAGCATGCATCGATAAAGAGTCGAAACATATTGTAAATGCTTGTCACTCATTGTTACCTAATTATGATGGACTTGTGTCTATTGTAAACGTTGATTTATTTACATCACCTGTGACATTTTTTATTGATGCAATATATTTTAATAATTTTATTATAAATAATTTACAACTTGAAAAAATAGGAACTCCATATGATAAAAATAGATTTTTCATAAATTATGATAGAAATATGATGCAATTTATTGAGTTATTATTTTATTTTCTTGGATTAAAACTCGAATATTTAAAAAATCTTGATAATATGGAATTTATATTTCACAAAGATGTTGCATTTATTAGATCATTATGTAAAAATTATAAACCTTCGATAGATATACAATCTAGTAAATTGTTTAAACAAATTGATAAAGCTATATTGATGAAAAGTGTTTGCTTTTAATAAATAATAATCTTTCACTATAGTAATAGTATGCCATTTAATACAGATGATTTTGCTAAAAATTATACATTGATGTTGTTTGAATTAGATTTTAAAATTAATGATAAAATGGATTTGAAAACAAATCATGATATAATATTATTTTTAATTAAAGACGGATGTGAAAAGAGTGTTTTGTAAAAACATCACAATTAGCACCCTATGCATTTTTATACACGTTTATGCATTTTTATACACTTTCCTTAGCTGATGATAATAAAAAGAAGAAAAAAGGACACAAACATGAGTATGACGATAATAGTGGTTGTAATTGTGATGATATGAAAATAGTAACATTAGAACACGAATATGAAATGATTAATTGGTTGCATGATTCGTATATTGATAACTATGATATTATTAAATACAATTGTGAGACATTCTTTACTGTTACTGAGCAAATTTAAAAATTGATTTTTGTAATTATTAATACACTTTATTAATAGTTTGTAATGGGCGTTCTTTCTAGTAACTTGTTTATGTCATCTGACGTGGATTATATTGCACAACAATATGTGTTTATAATGTTTGATTTGGATTTTGAAATTAACACAAATATGAAACTTAATACGATTTGTGACCTGGTATTATTTTTAATGAAGGAAGGACATGTATGTAATTATATTAAATCTGACCGTGTTTGTAATGATATTGTTGCATCAAAATATAATATGGAAACTTATAAACTATTATTATCAAGTGATATGTTTAATGTGCAAGCTCCACATATGATTGAATATAAAGCATCAATCGAATTGTTAATGACCATTAGATCAGCTGCCACTAATATTTATATGAACATATGTAAACAAATAAAAGTATACAATAAATATAATGTTAATGGACTTGATTACGAAACTACCAAATCCAATTTACTCAGCGAAATATGCACATTGGTAAACGATACCGAGAAATATAATATGGATGATGGTTTAGCCACAGACAGAGAAAACAGTAAATTGATCAATTATCAGAAAGATTATGATATAATTAGCAAATTGAACAAATCACATATTGTTAATTTTGATACTATAAAGTGTAATTATGAGACGTTTTCTTTAGCTATTAGTAAGGCATTGGTAGACCATTCGTAAAAAATTAATTAATTTATTCATATATAGTCATATAAATGAGTATTTTATTAACTGTTGTTACAACTATTGTTACAACTATTGTTACAACTATTGTTACGACGATGAACATTAACGTGAAATTTGCTATCGAGTATGCTACCATATTGTTTGATCTCAAGTTTAGAATCAGCGATAATATGAAACTCAAGTCAAACCGTGACATACTTATATTTTGATAAACAAAAGAAAAATGACATAATTACAAAAGAATTTATGAAACTAATAAATATTGTTCATAATACAAAATTATATGTTAACAAACTTTTGCCAAAAATATTTACAGAGATGTTAATATATTCGATGGATACTATTCACGATAGATATCTTGATCAACGAAAATATACGTGCACAAAAAGTAATAAAAATGATGTGTTAAATGAAATAATTGCAAAAATTAAATCGGTTATTGATAGCGATAGTGAAACAAAAAAGCATGATATTATGGTTTTAGAAAGTGAATATAGTTCATGCAATTTACCTATTGTTGGATTAGATATTAATGATGAAATAGTAAAGCATAATTACGATGTATTTATGAAACAAATGAATAAACAAATAAATGTTGATGTTGTTGTAACCAAATCAATTTCCGATACACAAAGCTTTACACCAATGCATATTATGACTGAACCCGAATATAGATCCAGTAAACTAGATTAAACAGTTAATGTTCTGGCAGATGGTTCTACCGTATTGCACCATTTAGGTAACCAATAATTACCGATAACACCATAATTTTCACCAAAGTGTTCCGTAAATATTTTTTTATAATAGTATGCCTCTTTAGTCATACATTGTTTGTATTGACCAGTACGTTCCATAAATTCTTTATCATTGACCAATCCATCAATATGATTTTGCAATACTTGATACCATGATTCGTCAGAATTTTTTACACTGACTCCATCTGAAAATGCTTCTTTATCTCTTAATAATATTTCATCCGGTAATATGTCAGGATATAGTGTACGGAATGCTTGTCTTAATAAATCTTTTTCTATTCGTTCACCTGCTATAGGTTGTGCTAATGAGGGATCAAGACGACGAAAAGCATCAACAAAATCAACATCGAGGAATGGTGGTCTAGCTTCCAAACCATGACTAGATATACAACGATCCATACGTAAACCATCATATTTATGAATATTCTGCAAACGTTCGGTAACATTATCAAATGCATCTTTGGTCGTTGGTGCAAAATAATTTTCTTTATAACCCATCATCACTTCATCTGCACCATCGCCGTTCAAAATAACTTTGACATCTGATTCATTAGCTATATATTCAGCCACCAATATTTGCCATATTGATGCTCGAATAGTTGTGATATCAAATGTTTCCAAACGCACTATTGCATCTTCAATTTTACTTAATGCATATGCGGGTGTATGTGGAATTTCATGATGAATGGTACCAATGTGATCAGAACATATTTTAGCATAATGTAAATCCACAGATCCATACAAACCTGTTGAAAATGTATGAAGGTCTTTCACTTTGAGAATACTTACACATGTGGCTGCAACAAGAGACGAATCTAGGCCACCAGACAATGTTACACCAATAGGTCTATCTGACGATAATCTTAATCTAACTGCTTCAATAAATTTATCAGTAATCAACTTATATATTGTTGCTTTATCAGTTGTCATTGAATTATGTAACCTTGGATATTTATAATATGCTGTAAATATTTTTTTATCTGCATCAACAATATCTATAAAATCCATACAATAACCAGGAGGAAATACTTTACCACCTTTACCGACACTGGTTAATGTACTACCAACCACCACCAATTTATTATTATCTTTATCGATATCATATTTATAGAACAATGGTCTAACGCCAAAAGGATCGCGACAAATGTAACGTTGATTAAATGCAAAATCAGTTTCAGTTTTCATATATTCAACGTTAAGTATAAATGCAAATTCACCTCTAATAATTCGTAAAATATCATTAATATTTTCATATCGTTCCCATAAATGCATGATCACTTCACAATCTGAATGTGATTTAAAATCAGTAAAACCATGATCTTCAATAATTTCTCTAAAATTATATATTTCTCCGTTAACAATTAATGTACAATTAACATTTTGCTGTCGCTCTACATTATAATATTGATAGGTGAACGGTTGATCACCTAATGGAGTTAAATCATGAATAGCTAATCGTTGAAAACCATATACACTATTACTTTGACTTAATAAAGTGGTTTTATCTGGACCACGATTTTTAATGCTGTCAAATAAAGGAAATTTACTTTCAACATACTCTCTAGAAATCTTATTGTTAGATAATAAAGCCCAAATACCACACATATTACTAATTTATATTATCTGTTGTTTAATATGATTTAATCAATTTTTATATGAATTATATTATATGAATAATTATAAAATATATGTTATAACTTTTATCGTGACTGCATTATGGGACATAATTCTAAGAAATATGTCTGAGAATTATGATAATTTACCAACTTTTTTCCAAATGGATTTCATTAAATATTTACAAGGTTATTTTAATAAACATACTTTATTGAGTGCAGCAATGGTAGCAGGTTTTGTTGGTGCTAGTTCTCAAGTGCTCATATTATATTTTCACAAGATACCAAATAACAGTAACACATTGTTAACTTTTATGTTATTGACATTTATAGTTAGTGCATTATATGGATTTTTTATAAAAGAAAGTAAATTATTTCCTCATTTGGTAAATAATTATTATGATAAATTAGGAGTACAGAGATCAATGTATCTTGATGGTGTTAGTGGTCTTATTACCCAGGTGTCAGTATTAAGTTTAATATTTTTCAATTAATTTTATGATCCAAGGAATCTCTTCAACATAACTGGTACCCGGTGTCTCTAAAGTACAAGGTATCGAATATTTATGTGCAAATTTTAACACTTCCGATAAACCGGAAAATCCTATTTTACCTTGTCCTATTGCTTCATGACGATCGACATGAGTATTGTAATCTTTCTTTGAATCGTTAAAATGAATTACCACAATATGTTGCAAAAGATCCATATATTTTAATTGTTTAAATAGCTCTTTAACATTAGGTCTTGTTCTAATATCCATTCCTGCTGCAAAAATGTGACATGTATCGATACATATTTTAACATAATTCTTTTCATCTTCAGTCAACATATGATAAAATGAAGCATAACCGTTCATCGAATTGTTTTCTGTGGTGAACATTTCTTTACCTTGACCGGCTGCCGTTTCCAAAATAAGTTTCGATCTAAGATTGTTATTCTTAATAAATTTAGCAATATATTTTAATGATTTCAACATATTCCCGGTTGCAACCATCTTATTTCCTATTAAATTTTTACCAACATGTATGACACAACCTATGGCTCCAAGCATATCGGCAACAATTAATTCATCAAATATAGTTTTAAACTTTGCCGATTCTTTATCAAATGGGGCAGCAAAATTGATAACATATGGTGCATGTATAACGAGTTTTAAATTATTATCGGTCATGTGTTTAACTATTGATGGTGCCAATAATGTGTACTTTTCTATTAACCTTGGATTCGCTGTACCGCGAGGATTATTAATAAATATTTGCATAAAATTACCTCCTAAATCTTGAATAGTTTGAAAAGATTTAATAATATTTGCTACTGGCATGTGAGCCCCAATATAAAAGGTCATTGATATAATAATACGTTTATATTAATGTATTTGGAATTCAATTTTATTTTGAAAAAATTGATTTATGAATGTATTATTATCATGAATAACCGAATTAGAAATGTTATTAGTAGATAAATACAAAGTAAAAAGTAAAAAAGATATTATATTTCATAAAGATATCTACAATAAGCTTTTAAATGATGTGCCACCCGAACAAATGATTGAAAAAGAAAATGAACTTTTAAAAGATATAGATGGTGTTCAAAAGTGTGCAGATTACATTAAACAATTAAAGATGGAAAAAATATATAAATTCACAAGAATGTCTAATTTATTAATACATGGTGTTTTAAAACATACATTGGTACAAACATTTTTGCAGGAAATCTATGGCGACGAAATTAATGATTTACAGACCGAAAGTTATAAAATTGTTGGATATGGTAATACTGATGTATTTATAAATATCAAACAATCTAAATATCACATTATTATTGAGCCAAATAATACCGGCATTGATAAATATATTATTCAGGAAGTCGTCAAAGAATATGCAAAACAGGAAGTATTATGTTTCGAAAATATTATTGTTCCATTTAAAATTGTGTTAATAAATAATATTGATAACTTGTCGTATTATGCACAAACGTCATTAAGATATACTATGGAAAGATATCACAGAACATGTAAATTCATTTTATGTGCATCACAACTATCAAAAATATTGGATCCATTGAGATCAAGATGTAAACCTATTAGAGTACCCAAGCCCAGTAATAAAGAATTATTTAATTATATATATACAATTGCGAATAAAGAAAATATTGATATACATGCGTCATCAATTAATAATATTGTTGCTAATTCGAATCGAAATGTTGTAACTTGTTTATGGTGGCTAGAATATTATCGAAATAACATATATGATTTTACATTTGGTTGGAAGAAATACTTGAATAATATTACAGTAATGTTACATTATGTCCACACTAAAAAGAGAGTAATAAATATAGCATCAATTGTTCATATTCGACAAATATTCAATAAAATCTTAATTACAAATATTACTGGATCGGAAATTATTATTGAATTATTAACACAGATTATTGAAGATTATCCGCAATATGATAAAGCATTTGTAATTTCTATTACAACAGTGTTTCAACAATATGAATCTAGATTAAGTAAAGGAACACGTATTATTATGCATTTGGAAGCATTAGTGATGAATTTATTCAATGTATTTTTTAAATATCCGTATACGGTTTAAACATTATTTTATATTATTATTAATGGCACCAATTGCAATTAATTTTATGGTTGACATTGAACTATCCAATTACACAGAAGACGATTTAAACGGTATTTGTAAGAATTTATTTATGAATTGGTATGAAGAAAAACATTCCCAATTAATTACCGCTAACAATCTCGATAATAAGATTGAAAAGGGTTTACAACCTTTCATAAGTGAAATGACACAAGTGTGCAAAAATATATATGGTACCGGTAAGACGGTTGTTAAAGGTCAAATATTCGAAAATGCAGTAGAAAATGTTATAAAAGATTCATTCAAAGATTATACATATGTTAATGTAACAGGAATAGATCATCAAGGTGATGGTCATCTCACATCATGTTCTGGATTAAAATGCATAGTTGAAATGAAAAATTATACATCAATCGTGAATACTCAACAAATAACTAAATTAAAATATGATATGAAACACACAGGTATTAAATATGCAATAATGTTATCTGCTACTACGAATATTCAAGGGAAAAAGAATTTAGATATTGAATTGTTTATGGATGAAAATGTTAAATATTATATCGTATATGTGAGTCATTATATTGATCATGAATATAAGATACAAATTGCTATTACATTATTAGAACATTTATATATGGAAAATAGATCATTTCAAAATCTTAAATTTATAGAAAATGAATTAAAAATGTTAAATGGAATTGTTGAATCAATGTCTAAATTAAAAAGTCAATTTATTGGCATGGAGAAAATAATGAGAGAAAATTTAGATTCATTTTATATTGGATTAAGAGACACAGAATATAATATGAAAACACAAATACAATCTATATTGTGTTCGGTCGCATCAAAAATCAATGATCTCGATTGCGATACAGAACAAGTATTTGATCAAATGTCTCATATTAAAGAATGTGCAATGTTAAAACACATTTATGACACACAATTTATACACTGTAATTATGGATTAAAAATAATTAAAAACGATATTTATTTAATAAATACAGAAAAAAATAAAAAAATTGCTCTAATAAAATTTGTTAATAAAAGAATTGATATGGTTTTTTATGATCCTGAGATAAAATTATCTATTACACAAAATAATAAATTCTTGAGTGAAAGTTTAATTAATGGAATAATTGAAAATTATAGGTTGCAGGGTTAAGTGATAGATATCTTATATAGTAATGGAATGTACATGTGGTCGACAACCTAATAAAAAGGATATTGATGATGCATTAGACACAATATTTGGTAAAGATACTAGTACTGTGGAAGAAAGAGATCAGTACTATATTGATCAAATTGTACGTGATGAAAAGGCATTACAGGAAAAGAAAGAATACTTGATAGTTAATGGCGTAGATATTTTACCATTAAGTAAAAAAGAAATTTATAAAGCGTTTGATAAATGTGTCAGAGATAATATGACAGATGAAGAAAAAAGTAAACCTGTATACACAAAAAATTACAATATATTACACATCATGTTCGATAAACCGGCTATCGTATTCAATGGTTAAGATGAATAGATATGACTTTTATATAATCTGTATTTTACATCTTTAATAAACTTATTTTTTTCTATAGCATTTAAACCTTCAGTAGCTCTATAGATTTTACTAATAATATTTTCAGGATGAAGTGTTTCCGCTATCATATTATTAACCATCATTACATTATGTGTCTTTAATAAAATGTTATACAGGACGTGACCCACACGTTTTAAGGTTATACTAAGTTATAACCTCAATTTAATGCCAGTGTGGAAGGCACGGCCTTACAGCCTAATGTTTTTTAATACACTCATACATGTTTTATCATTAATATGTATATTAGCATAAGAATATTTTAGGAGAATATTTTTACTTCCATTAATATCGCGGTCATTTCTACAGGGACAATATGGACATATCTTAAGACGATCCTTATCATATTTGTTGCTTAAATGACCACAGTTACTGCAGCATTTTGAAGTGTATTCTTCTGTTACAATTTCAAATTTACAACCATGCTCTAAACATTTATGTTTGAGGTGTTGTTTAAATTTATAATGGCTCATTGCATTTAATACAAATTTGACACGTTTATTAAGACGCTTAGCCTTTTTAACTTTTGTCATTTCTATTTTTAATGCTAATGGTTCATCTTTTAATTCTTTTATTTTATTCTTAATGTATCTTTTTCCATAACATGCAACCATATTTTGTGTTTCAAAAGAGGGAATTAGTATTTTTTCATAATTACGAACTAGGTATAGGGCCGTTTTATTGTGTAATTCTTTGACCATATTTGTAATTTTTTTAAAATATTTCAATCGTTGCATTTTAAGTTTCTTATTATTTTTAATTCTTTTCCCATGTTTATTTTTCTTACGACCTATTATTCTGTCTATTATCTTTATTTTAGTTTCATATTTTAATATATTTTGTTTAAAATCATTACCAATGGTGCCACAATCATTTAACGAATGATAGGCCATAAATATTTTTTCACCTGGATCCAACGCTACAATATTTTGTTTGGTAGTACATTTTTTTGTATCGCAGTACATGGGGCATTTTAAATAAAACAATTTACTAAAATTATCATACACCAATCTAGAATCGCAAAGAATTTCATCGGTATTAATTTTTTCAAATCCTTTCATATTTTTTAATATATTTGTAAATATTCCATTTTCACCAATGGCTTTTTTTGGCATCAATATAGATCGTCCTTTTAAAGTGCTCTTATTTTTCATCTCAAAATGTGTAATATTTCCATTTCTTAAATTAGACATACAAGATTTTAAATTTTTACAAAAAGAACTAACTTCGTCAGTTAATACGTCGTATGGAGCTGATTTTTTCATTTTTCCATACAATTTTTCAAAAATTACAAGTTTTTGTTTTTTATAATTTCTACTAAAGTTGCTTGAATCTTCGTTGAACATTGTGACACATAAATTATAAACTTTATTACAAGCCCTAAACCATGAAAATATTTGAGCTTTTTGCATTTCATTTGGATGTATTTTAAAAGTGTAAGTTTTAATAACTTCCGTTGTATTGTTGTCGTTTTCATAAGAACATTTTAATATTTTATTACTATGGAAATCACTTTTTTGATGGTTAATTATATTAAAAAATGGATCCTTTTCCATTTTATTATTTAACGTAAATTGTGGTATATATGTAGATACTTTTTGTTCATGATCATTAAACCATGAACATTTTTCACCACTCTCCATTATACTATAGGAATATATTTATAACTTTATATCACTTAAATAAATAAATTTATTTATAATTAATAGTATGAATAATGAAAAATATGTTGCACGAAAAGATGTCATCTTACGTTTAGGAATACATTATCACACAGTTCATGCCATGGCAAAGAGAGGAGACATAGATACCATACAAGTTGGGACAAGAAAGAAATATAATTTAGAAAAGTATATTAAAGACAATAATATAGCAAGCGTGAATGTAGAAAAAGAAAATATATGTTATTGTCGTGTATCAAGTCAAAAACAAAAGGAAGATTTAGATAGGCAAATATTAAAGATGCATGAACTTTATCCAACTTATAGAATCATTAGTGATGTTGCCTCTGGACTTAATTTTAAACGTAAAGGTTTAGATGAAGTGATTGATTTGGCTATTAATAATAAATTGAACAGTGTTGTGATTTTTTATAAGGACAGATTGGCGCGTTTTGGATATGATTTAATTGAAATGATTCTACGAAAATATTCTAATGCAGAAATCATAATACTTAATAATAACGAAAATAAATTACCTATGGTTGAAATTTCTGAAGATATTATAGCTATTATGAATGTGTTTGTTGCAAAAACAAATGGTATGAGAAAATATAAATCAAATAAATAACTGTTTTATAACCTTATATAACAATTATTGGAGCCGTTACGAACATGTTGACAGTTCTTGATAGTTTTGAAAACTGTCAATTTTTTTATAACATGATGTTCTAAAGAACTCGAACGGGAAAAGAGTCCTTAATAAAATACTCTATCTTGACAGTACTTTATTTTCGTAAATATTAATGGCTGAATTTATGTCTCTGTCAATAATAATTTTACATCTATCACAGTTATATGTTTTAGATGCACCTAAATTATCATTAATATTTCCACAAACACAACACGTTTTACTAGTCAAATATTCTGACACTTCAACAATATTGGCATTATATTTCGCAGCCATGGACTTTAGTTTCATACGAAATCTATAATGGGATAAAGTTAATAGTCTACGTTTAGTTGGTTTGTATAAATTTCCCGTAATATTAGAAACCATTTGTTTGGTACTTACCTTCCCAATAATAATTTCTCTATAATTTTTAACTAAATATGAGGCCGTTTTATTATGCATATCGTCAATCTTATGACGAAGTTTTTGTTGACATTTTAGTCGAGCTTTATTGTAACATACATTGGAAATGTTTTTATTATCATGACTACATTGTAAATTATCTAGCTTTTTATGACATTTGTTCATTAATTTGTATGTTGTATTACTCGTTCCTATTTCTAGTGACTCATTGTCAGAATAAGTAGTCAAAAATGTACGAACGCCAATATCAATGCCACATTTATCAACTCTATTAACCGTTCTAATATCATCTTTAGTTTGAGGAACAATAATAATATATTTTTTTGTATTTTTATCATATTGTAAAATGGAATTTCTTTTGATTAAATTTAATGGTAAATTTGATTTCATTTCTCCTAAAACTTTTATAAATATGGCATTCTCTTTTTTGCTTACTGATGCAGGTTCAATAATAAGATTTTTACGAGATCTGGATTTTTCAAGATTCTTTATGTCAAATTTACTCATGTAGTTATGATTGGAAACAGCAGATTTGTACATTTCAGCACAGTGTTTAATAGCATAGTCTCCTGTATGCTTATTTAAGGTATTTTTCTTACAAACGTCTATAATATGGTCATTTAATTCTTTCCTAGTATTGATCCAATTTATTTTTGGTTTATATTCTCGTAAAGTGTCTTTGTAATGTTGATTTGCAATATTGTAAATGTCAATACAATCGTTAAACCATAAACGTAATATTTTTTGCTGTTTTAAAGTTGGTTCAATAACAATTTTAATTGTATCTATGTATGTCGTATCTATATGTTCGTGTTGTAATGGACTTTGTTTATAATTTTTATATTTTTTCATGTCATACCAAGAGTGAGTTTTACAATCTTTGTATGATTTTACGTTACATGCCACTAATAACGATGGATAAATCGTGG
>Ga0257127_1001388_pt1 | contig 17176 bp, 8 predicted proteins | sample SI060_135mmetaG_FD_190152 | JGI IMG/M metagenome (GOLD analysis project Ga0257127, IMG submission 190152) | Marine microbial communities from Saanich Inlet, British Columbia, Canada - SI060_135m | ecosystem: Environmental > Aquatic > Marine > Inlet | place: Canada: British Columbia | collected... | reverse complement strand
AGACCAAGAGTTTGACCTAGGTTTGAATATGGGTACGCTACAGCTAGGTACTGCTGCTCTTGGTGCATGGAATGGGTTTACGGCGAATAAACGAGCTAAAGAGGCTAATCAGATAGCTAGAAATCAACTTAACCAGAATGCTGAAGCATTTAACATTAATACAGGTATGCAAGTAGCTACACTGAATGATGAGATTGGCAGATACAATGCACATGTTGGTGGTTTCTTAGATGAGAGCCAACGTAGAGACACGTTTGATCCAGATCAGTTTGGTAAGTTATCCACATACAGTTAAGGAGTTAACATGTTAAATTGGAAGAATGTACAGTATGCAAATGGTTCAGGTCTTGTAAACGCTATTAGGGGTAACAATGCTCAGATTAATGAAAATAACAAACAGGTTGTTGATTCTATTTCCCAATTTGGTGATGATTACTCTAAGACACAGACTGATGCAGCAATTGCAAGATTAGCTGGTTCTACTGATCCTCAGCAAGCTCAAGATATCCTAAGAAGTTATGCACAGGGTGGTAATGGTTTTGTAGATCAAGGTCTATTAGCAGACAGCTACCGTGACCAGACTCAAGAGTTCAGAGATAATGCAGCACATGCAGATACATTACTGACAAATAAATCATCGCGTGCAGTGAATGAATATAAGTTATCTCCAGAGTACCAAAAGTTAGAGCAAGATAAGATAAATGCGCAGATAGCAGGGTATGCTGCGCAAACTGCAGGCTATGATGCTCAACTAGAAAATTATAAGAATCAAGCTGATGCTATCAATATGAAGAATAATATTTTAAGAGGAGCCTTCCCTCAATACTTTCCAGACTCCACAAATACAAGTGTTCCTCCTAATAACTCACAAGTTACTGGAGATTTGACAAGTAATTCTAATACTTCTACTAATGCTCCCTCAATTGTAAACTCTGCAACAGCGAGTATTCTAAATAGTACTATGCCGGGTATGGGAGACGTACTAACTTCACAGAATAATGATAGGAATTCAACATACTTGTTAACTAAGTATGCTAAAAATTTATCTGGTGCTAATACACACGCAGCTACTTTTGCATTAAAACAGGAAATGCTACGAGAATTAAATGCCGGTGGTGTATCTCCTCAGAACAGTAATCAAACAGTGAACCAAGTATTTGGTACTTTTGGGGTTACTCCTCCTAAGGATATTGAATCAGCTAATTCTTTAGATAATCTTGCTAGTATACGAGATACTGGAAATGCCTTTACATCCACAGGACAAGTGGGGGATGCTATTAATCTAAATGAATCAGATTTCGTAAAAGGATTTGGAGACGTAAAAGGTAAAGGTATGTATCAATCTATGCTTGGTACTGCATATACAGACGCGGTAAGTCAAGCAGGCACTCTTGCGTTTAACCCACGGAATCCCCAAAATCCTTTATCACCGTCAGTAACTACTAGTAGAACTAATGCTACTAACTATAAGAAGTTTCGTGAAACAATCGCTGAGTATCCTACGAACGTTCAGGAAAGCGTAACTGCTAGATACGTTGCAGAGAATAAGATTAATGTTGACGAGATTAAAACGTATGAAGATGCGCTTAAATCTGACCAGTCACAGATTAAACGTAATATATCTAAAAAGCTATCTAATAATGAATATGACCTTACTGACTTAAATGGTGACTTACAAGAACTGCACGGTATCGATATTAATACACTGACAGGTATTCATGATTTAGCAGTATCACAAGTAGTGAAATTTATTAGTACAGATAAAGATTCTATGTCATTAGCTGAGACAGCTAGACAAATGCGCCAAGAGACCTACTCTGAAGTCTACACAGATAAGGAGATAACGCAGGCAACTGTTAATATAGATAATTTCGGGAGTAGATTAAACTCTCTTCTTGATAAGATGTTACCGGGTTCCTCCACAAATGTTAAAAAGACATTACTAGCTAATCTAAAAACAAGGTTTGGCTTTGAAGATATTCAAGCTAAATTAGATACACGTAAGAAGACAATTAAGGCTACTTCAGGATATTTTGACTCTTCGCAATTTACACCTTTTAGTATTGGTTCTGTACAGGCTATGATTTCAAATGAGAGAGGAGATAAGGATAATCCATACACAGGTAATGAGGGAGCTATATTAGAAGAAACAGCCACTAACTTTATAAATAAAGCATTAGCTAAAGCTAAAAAAGAGGCAACTGTTATTCCTACTGACTTCCCTAACTATTCTGAGTATAACTTAAAGCGTGTAGCTTACAAAGCGTTTTCAGAAGTCTTCGCAGCAGACGATGAGGGATTAGAAGATGATGACTGGATATTTAATTCATCTCCATTAGGGGATGATGAGATTGAAACTACTGGTGTACTGGGTAATAGGCAAATAGATATTGAAGCAGGAACTAACCCTAAAGCTTACTCTCTATTTATTAAGAGATATAAATCTTTACTTAAGTCGAGTTCTTCACAACTAAAAGAGCACATTAAAGCAAAAGTAAGCCAATAAATAGGAAATCTGTATGGGTAACTATAGCGTATCGTCAGACATTTTTTCAGACTATGATGACTTATACTTTAAAGACTTAAAGAAGAAAAAGCTAGATGCTGTTTTAGAGCGTAAGAACGCTGCTATACAATCGTTAAAGGGTGTCCATGATGCTGATACATTTGTATACGAAGACCCTATCACAGGGAATACTTCCAGTACACGAGCTGGAGCTCCTAATAGCACATTAGATACAGCTGAAACCTTTAAAGGGTTTGCTAAGCCATACGCAGAAGGTAGAAATGGTGTTAGAGATACTCATGCAAGGGCTTTAGCCTCTGATTTAGGTATGCATCCATCCCAGATAACTGATGATATGCTTAATCAACGTGCGTTGGAATCTAAGGCGTTTGCTCAAGACCTACTAATGCAGGATCAGCCTAACCCTGAAGACCCACAGACACAAGTTACAGTCCACGGTGAAGATAAATACAATAGACCTATTACTGAATCGGTTAACCCATACACAGGCATTAATATTAATAGGGCCCTAAATACTCCTGAGCATAATCTGAACTTCTATTCGAAGTACAACAAGATACCTGATATTAACTATGCTGAAAAAGGTGATGATAAGATAAAACCTTTTACTGTTATAGGCAATGAAGACGGTACGTATGACCTTACTGTTCGAGGCGGACTTAAATACCCAAATATTCCTAATCCTGAGATAGAACGCAAAGAATTCATCCCACATATAATCGACCCTAATACTGGAATGGTTCCACAGTTACTTGGTGAATACAGAGTATCTGATTTCGTAGGCAAAGCATTATCTGGTAACTTAGAAAGTACTTTAGGTAAGAAAGGTGAGAATGAGACCGTAGGTGGTCGTTATGATAACTTTTCAAGAAAAGGGCTAAACGAACAAGAGCTTAAGGATTGGATTGAAGCTTTCAATCCTTTCGTAGAATACGAAGGGTACACTGGTTACATTCCTAAAGAGGATTTTAAAGACACTACAAGTACTGGCGCAGAGTTTTTAGCTAAGGCAGGTTGGAGTGTAGCTGATGAAATACAGCACTATAACACCAAACTACAAACATTCCTAGAGTCAGATGAGGGCAAGAAAGCCTCTATGAAAACTAGAGCACAAGAAGCAGATAAGTTATGGAAAAATAGCTTAGTTGTTTTTAGTGACCCTGAAGAAAACTTCAATAGGGCACAAGCTCAACGTATGGACACTCTCGACTATATCGAGAATATGTATTCAGAGCGTAAAGAAGAATCTTTTGGCAAGTTAGCTGAATCTGCAGCACTAATGATAGAGATAACTGCAGGCTTGCCAGGGCAAGCCGTAGCTACTTGGAGTACTCATGATAGGATAGTAGAGGAATTCGAGAAACATGCAGGAAGAGCTCCTACTAGTTTAGAAGATGGCCAAATCTGGGGACTCGCAACAGTTAGTGTTGCAGGTGAAAAGTTTGCTTTAAAGACTGTATTAGGTAAGAACCCTTTTGTAAATAAGGCACTAGCAGACTTTACAGCTAATTTCCCGGCCTTTGGAAGGGCACTTGGAACTACATTTGGTTTAGGTGCAGCTGGTCTAATTTCAGAAGGCTCTTCTGGTGTTATATCAGACACTGCTGAAACTATAGGAGCACATTTAGCTGAGGGGTATGTATTCCCTACGTCCACACAAGCACGAGAATCGTTCTGGATGGAAGCTATGCCTGGTTCCTCTATAGGTACCATATCAGGAGCAGCTAAAAGTACTACTACATCTAGTGATACTGCTGCACTGAATGGGTTGATAGCTGACTTAGGTAGAGGTGCCCCTACTGTTGAGTTAACTATTGATGAGGAGACTAAACTCAATAAAAAGATTGACGCTCTAGACGATAAACTACGTAGTTCAAGTATCTCGGATGCCCATAGAGTTAAGTTAATGTCTAAGAGAGACGAGTTAACTAAACAACGATTGGAGGGCAAGCCTAATAAAGATGCACTCTCTGAAGAGGGACGTAAAGATTTAGAGTCTAGTATCCAGACACTACAAAATAAGATCAATGATAAGGCTGCTTCTCCTAAAGGATTAGAGTCTGCAATTAAAAAAGATACTAAAGCGGTCAATAAACTAAATAAAAATATAGAGAGGCTAGAAGCTTTAGAGCAAACTGATGAAGTAGTACAACTAATACAGGAAGCCAGACAAGAAGTTGAACTGCTCGAAACTAATATAAAAGATTCTAAGGCATCTTTAGGTATTCTTAATGTAGATGATACTGCCAAAATTAAGCCAGTAGAGGGTGACTCTCTAGAACTGCTTAAAACAATCCCAGGTAAATTAGAAAATTCTGATGAGCTATCTATTGAAGAGCTTCAGTCCCTAATTGCGCAATATGAACGTGCTGCTACTGATGTAATGCAACGTTTTGTGAAAGGTGAGACAGAGCTTAAAGAAGCACAACAAGAGTCTTTTAGAAGAGTTAATGAGTACATGGAACTCCTTGAGAAGCGTGTTGACCTAACTGAAGCTAAAAAGACTATTGAGAAGAGTTCTGAGAAAGACCAATATGTATATAGCTTAGACCACACAGATGAGGGTTCTGCGCAGACTCTTAATGAGATACTAGCACAGGGCACACTTACCCCAATAGAGACTGAAGTAGTCCAGGCTAAGCAAGAAGTTATTGAGGCGAAGCAAGGATTAAGTAATAATGCTAAGAATATCGAAGATGTTAATGAAGACATTACAGGAAAAGGCTCTAAAGACTTCATATCTTTCAATCAGCACTTAGATAATGTAGTATCAGGTACAAACGCACTAGCTGCTCAATCAGGCCTAGAACAGTTTGCTAAGCATATGCAAGGTAAAGCAGAGACTCTGCGTGCAGCATATGATAAATTCCTACAAGATGGTAATATTGCAGAAGTTGAGTATAGAGGAGTTACATATGAAATTAATAATTCTACAGAGACTCTACTTGAGTACGTAGAGAGAGAAGCTGCGTATGGACAGAAGGTAGTAGCACTCTCTAAGAAAGTATCAGAAGCTACTATAAATAGGGAAGCTGATGTAGAGGTAACTGCAGCTAAATCACAACTAACTCTTAATGAGAGGTTGCTAGGTAAAGTAGATACATTTAATAAAAAATCTCCACAAGAGACTGTAGACCCTATTAAGAAACCAGAAGAAGTAGTAAAGGTACAGGCTGAAGCCAAGCCCACTACTCCTGAAGCGCCTAAACAGACGCAGTCTGTGGAGGGCGCTGCTAAATACACAAAAGCAACTAATCAAATAACTAAATTAGTTAAGAGAGCGGAGAAGCTTGATACCCAAGTATCTGACTTAAACAGTAAAACAGAAGAGAATAGTTTATTCCCTGGCACTCTAGAGATACCCGTAGCTGAAGCCAAAGCAAAGATAAATACTCAACGTACTAAAATACGTGATAACTTCAATAGGATTGCTACTAGATTTGATTTAGATATAAAAGACGCTGACATCAAGACTGACCAGCAAGAAGAGATGCTGTATTCATTATTAGATGGAGCAGTAACACTAGGCAGCAAGGAAGTAGAGGATAAGATTAGAGCTATTAGCTCAGACTATGCAAATCATAAGACTGAAGTTGTTGTTGAAGAAGCGGTTGATGTTGAGGCGCTACAGAGATTAGATGAGTTACAGAATAAGCCTAATACTGAACAAGCTAAACCTAAAGCTAAAGAAGAAGTCAAGGTAGAAAAAACTCCTGAGAAGACTCCACAAGAAACCATTAGTCCTGAGATAAGTACTGTACAATTACTTGAATCCGGAGCGGCCTATGAACAGGGAGGCGTAGCTAAAGTATACGCTGTAGGCCATTACAGTAAAGCTCAGTGGGTCACAATTGCAAAAAAACTAGGAGTATTACCAGATGTCTGCTAAATGTACTAAGGAACTGATTGTAGAGAGTATTACTAATGCAATAAACACACAACCACAGACAGAAACTGCAAAGGTATTTAAGTCTACTGTCAATAACTTCGTAGGGTACATAGCAGAGCTTGGTATTAATAACTCTCAAGATTTAAATGTGCATATACCTAAAGCTGACGTGTTTGCCCCTTACCTACATAAGATAGGGGAAGTGCTAAATGAAGGCAATAAATTATTCTTAGTTAAAAATAGAGACACAAAGTCTTCTACTTTCCTAGAGCCATCTACCTACAAGAATTCTGATGAGTTAGTAAGTATTTTTATGGAAGCTGGGTTAACCCCAGAGCTATCAACTCAACTAGTAAAACTATTCAAGGCATTTACAACTAAAGTAAATCAAGAATTGAAAAGCAGTAATACTGTCTATGAAAATGACGTGTTACCCCTACTATATGGAGCTAACAAAATAGAAGGACGTGATACTACGTATCACTTACCTGCGCCTGTATTGTTCAGTGCCTCTACTTCATTACTAAGATGGTTTGCTACAGATGGTGCGCGTACATTAAACACTTTCACAGACACACAAATACAACTAATAGTTGGAGCTGAACGTACTTCTGATATCTTAGATGAGACATTAACTGCTTTCCGTAATTTAGATCACGGTGGAATGTTGAGGGGTGAGGCTGCAAGGTCTTTAGGCTCATTGATATTTGACTCACTAAATATTAAAAGCAACTTAGCTACATCATCAACAATATTAGATGACATTCTGGCACATCAATTAGGAGCTTTAGCTCTAGAGATTGGCGTTAAGATGGGACTTATTAAGTCTGCTGAAGTAGTCTATAAGGTCAATCAAAATGGGAAGTTAGTCACTAAGAAGTTTGCACATTATTACATTACACAAAAAACTATTGATGTTAATAATATAGATATAAAAAAGATTACAGACCATTCAAAACACTTAGACAGTTTCTTTGGGGTTAACCAGTCATTTAATGCACCGTCTGCTACCCCTTTACCTAACGTTTCAAAGAATGTTAGAGGCTCGTTAGGCTCAGTTAGCCCACAAGCACACCAAGTAATCAATAAATTAGTTAATACTGAGTGGACAGTCAATAGTGCTTATCATTTATATATGATAGGCAGTGACACTGCTAACGCACCTCTACAAGCTAAAGCAGTAAAGCTTAGAAAAGTATTAGCTGGTGTAACCTTTTTAAATCCTAGTGATGCTCTTAACGTGCATGTTGATTTAGAAGAAGGTATTAAAGCTAAAGATAGACAACTATTAGACCAAATTAAAGTAATTAAGAAGTATTCAGATAATAATCTAATAAATAGCTTCTACTTACAGTGGAAATTTATGGCTCAGCATCGTATGATGATTGAGGGTGAGCTAGACCCTATGTCTGCTAAGAATGTAGCACGCTTTTTACTTAAGCCTGCAAAATCTAAGAGTATTATTGTAGACCCTGCCACTAAGGACTCTAAAGCTGTTATCTCCTTTAAGGTTGCTGTAGCTCAGCATTTTGATTTAAGTGTTGATAAAACAGACGTACAAGGTTCTCTAGAGCTATTTGACAGTGTATTCAGTGATATGGAGAATGAGCAGTCTGCTTTAAGTAGAGCAGTTCAATCTGTTATTCAACTCAGTATTAAGCCTAATGAAGTTACGGAAGAGAACTACTTAGATGCTATGCTAGAGTTACACACTAAGTACCCTGGAGCTAACACTGCGTTAATTATGGCAGTGAATGCTTTAGCACAATACCAATCAGCTCTAGAAGAAGATACTACGTTTACCACAGACATCATCGCTGAAGCTGATGCTGTTACTAGTGGTTTTGGAATTGGTTTAATGCTGTTCCCAAGTAACAACATGGACGACATGATGAGGGAGCTCAATCGTGTAGGTATGATTTTTGAGGGACAAGTACCTTATTCTGAACAAGTAAAGAATGCGAATGGTGCAACTCCTGATGGGTATCTAAATTTTGCTAATGCTTTATTTGATAAGTTTGAGAATTTACCAAGCTACTTAGATACTAATGGTGAACATGTAGACCCTAAGGTGGCTGAGAGTCGATTTAAGGCGTTTAATACTATATTTGCTCCACTAGTTACTAATAGACGTAATGCTGGCAAGCCACCATTTATGGTACTAAACTATGAAGGTGGCGCTGCTAAGGTAGCTAAAGAATTATCTGTTAGCTTAGTGGATTCTTTATTTGAATACATCACAGAAGCTCAAGGAAGATATACGAATGGTAGCCCAGAAGTAAAAGCAGAGATATACAAAGAGCTTGCTACTATGTTTAAATCTATGAGAGTGCTTACGAAGAGTAAAGCAGGTAAAGAATATCTACCTGGAGGACTTACATCAGGGGTATTAAAAACTCTATTAGCTACGAATGAATTACATAGATATAGCTTTAATGAGCCTCTGTATAGAGGGTCTCCTATTAAATACAGAGACTATTTAATCTCTAAACTAGGACAGGCGTTAACTCCTGCCATTAAAGTAGCTGCTGCTGAGACGATAGTGAACTCTGAGATAAAGTCTGACTTTATTAAAGCAGGAGAGCTTCAATACTTTATTTTCAAAGTCAAGTATAACAATCTAGTTAAAGAAGTAGCTGGACGCTCAGAAGGTAAGTTATTCCCATCACAGCGTAAAGAATTAGCTAGGGAGTTAATTGATTTCTATCCTAGAATTGCACTTAAACACCAAGACGGTACAGAGTCATTTATTGATTTAGTTAAGTCGACTCAGATACAGCACTCTACTAAATTTGAGCTAAAATTAAACAGTGGAAATGTTAGTACTAGAATGCTGACGTACTCGTTTGCTCCTCCAGGAGTTTCTACAGTAGTACGCTCTATTCAAGGTACAGATGCTGTGAAATTGCAAGATTCAATTAGTATTCCTAATGTTGAGAATACAGAAATTCCTTTGTTACCTCTGCATGATGCTGTTATGGAAGTGATAGGGCAACTGCCTACTACTAAGGGAGTGTATAACTCAGGTTTTAAGAGTTTAGCTAGTGATACAGGATTTGATTTATTCACCCAAGTAAATGAGCTACTAACCTCATCATGGAATATGCTTACACCTGCAGAACAGCACGCAGTTAGAGAAGCTTACCTTAAGCATTCATACTTAAATCGTAATGAAGACAGTGAAGTCTCATTTGATAGTGTAATGGGCACAGTTCAACGTACTGCTAAGGAAGTCCAGCAGAACAGAGGTGAATTAGCTAAAATGTTAGAGACAGCTACAAGTGAACATATGTATATTGCATCACCTGAGTCAACTGAAAATGTAGATTTTTCAGCTGAAGCAGAAGCACTTAAACAGTCATTAGAAGAGAACAGTAAGGATTATCAACGTTCTAGCCAGTACAAGCTACTTAAAGACAATAGAGAGTTATTCCGAGTATTAACTAATCGACTGACTGAGATGTTCCCTAATATCACGCTAGAAGAGCGTGATACATTAGTAGACATACATGGTGAACAGGTATTGGGTAATGCTATAGGCACTGCTATTCAGTACTCAAACAGCAAAGGAGCTCTTGATACAGTTCCTCATGAGTATGCTCATGTGTACTTAAATCTATTAGAGCACACTACCATTATCAGTAAGCAGATTTCTACAATCCAAGCAGTTCACAATGTGAACAGAAAGGAAGCTAAAGAGATTTTAGCTAATGAGATGGGAAGAATCTTTACAGATAAGGTGCTTGAAGGCAAAGGCAAGAAGACTCAAAGTATTGTTAGAAGAGTATGGGAGTTTATTAAAGAAGTATTTAAACCTCTATATCTATCAACAGAGAAAATGCGAGCTGAGTATATCTACCGTGAGTTGGCATGGAAACTAATTAATGGTATTTCAGGTGAATCACTTACAACTACACCTAAGAAAGGCTATACCTTACAAAAGTTTGACACTATCCTAAAGAACAACAAGTGGGGAGCTGAGGTTATCGATACTGTAATAAGTAAGATGCTTCCAGAAGCTCTTCTTGTAGGTAGTCTTGCGTTAACTGCAGCAGGTAATGTATATCGTAAAGGAGTAGGTAGTCTGCATGATATCGACTTTGCTATGCCTCTTACGTCATTCAAGCCGGGGAGAGGACTGAAAGGCAATATCAAGACTTACTTTCCAGGAGCACAGCTGTTATATGAATATGATAATGCTACAGATATTGACAAAGCCACTGAGAAGGTGCTTACCTACGTAGTTCCTCCTACGGGGACACAAATAGCTAATGTACAGAGGTTTGATGAATCAGAGTTTGGAAGAGTTATTGCATGGGATGTTGTGGATTCAAAGAATCCTTCTAAAATTCTAGGTACTTACAGGGCTGAGGCAACGAAAGACTTAAGCGCTCCTGAGTGGTCAGTTAGGTCTAAATTAGTTAGTGAAACTTCTACCGGGGTAGAGGCTGTATTAGTAGATTTTCTAACTGATATAGGAGTTGCCCCAGCTACCAGTGTATATAGTACATATCTAGGTAAGATGGTTAAAGTTGCGAGTCCTAAGTCAGTGTTCACAGCTAAGAATAGCATTACTAAGGAAGATATTCCTCGAGATAAAGATGTGATGGACTTTAATTTATTTGCCCCAGATAAGGACGGTGTTACGCCTCCTGATCTATTCGGAGAAGTGATTAAAGGAAGTAGTTTTGCAGAGTTGCTAGAGAGTTCGACTACATGGCATAATAATGCTCCGTTGTCTTCATCTGCTCTAGTCATCTTTGATGGATTAGGTAAGCAGGACCTACACTACGATTCTGCACATGCAGAGCATTTACAAAATATCTTACATACGCTTGTGCTAGAGCACATGGCTAACGTAGAAGATGTAGTAGTTCAGACAGCGTTCATAAAGGGAAAGACCAGGGGAGGGTTTAGTGAGGACTTGAGAAAGGTTATAGTTCAACTAAATAAAAATGCTCCTATTACCTATGCTGAGCAAAGCCCACAAGAAGTTTTTGTACACGAAATACTTCATGCAGTGATAGACCATGTATTAGCTGCTAACCCTCGTTTACAGGTAGAGTTAAGTAAGCTACATAGAGAAGCTATCAAACACATATCTGTAGATGATTTCCTAATTGATGGTATTAAATCAGATGAAGTAGCAGAAAGGGCAATTGCTACACAGCAATATGAATATGTTTATAGAGATTCTACAGAATTCCTAATTTATACATTAACTAACAAAGGGTTACTTGCAAAGATGCAGACTACTGCCCCACCACGCTCTACAAAATTGTGGGAAGGTGCAGAATTCTCGGATAAGATAATTAATTTAATTCAACATATGATTAACGCTTTTAATACAAAAGTGCGACATAAGAAACTTACTACCTCACAATACCAAGATTTCTTTAACTTAGGTTTAAAAATAGCGACTATTAACTCAAAACATGAGAAATCCCTAACAGTTTTAGCTAAGAAATTTCATATAGAAGCATTAGTTGAACAAGGGATGGATAAGGTAGCAGATGTTATGGTTAAGTCTACTGTTAGGACAGGACAGTTCTTATTTAAAAATACGGAAATAGGCAAGACTATTGGGCATATTAAAGAATTGCCTGATTCTATTAGAAAAGTCGCAACTGAAAGTGCGTTCCTTAAAGCATTTGCTGCGCTGAATGATATTGAGCAGGTAGAGTCCTTATCTTTATTAGTTAAAGATTTGATAGTAGGTACAGGAAGTATGGATATTATGGACCTTGTACTTAAAGCTAAAGGTTTAATTGATTCTACGCGTATACACAGAGCTAAATCATTAGTTAAAAAGCTGAGAGCTCACACTAAATCTAAAAAGGCTATTGATGGTAGTGAGCAGACTGCTGTAACTAAAGTTTTTATAAAGACTGATATACAATCCCTATTAAAATCGGGACGCTTTGATATTGCTGAGATTATTAAATTAATTAAGTACCCTCAGCTACTTCATAATAAGATAGCTGAATATGAAACTAGAGTGGGAACGTCTACTAATAATTTTTATAGCCAGCAGGTAGAGGGTTTAGCTAGCTTTATGGTCCGTACAAGCTCTGTAAGTGCTTTACAAGGATTAAATGCATCTAGGATATATCAATTGCACCAACAGCTATATGGTGAAGAGGTACTTAAGGATGCAGGCATCATACAAGAACTCGATATATTAATTAGTTTAACAGCTTTGCAGAATGTTCCTGAATCTACGAAGACTAAAGCTCTTAGAGTGGCAGAAGAAGAGATGTCTTTAGATAATAAATCTAATCTAATCACTACTCTTATAGAACAGCATAAAGTATTGGTTGGGGAAAATCTAGAGCATAACTTTAACAATAGTCCGTATGCAATGATTAAGGGCTACACACGTAACTCTTACAACTCTAATATTGAGATTGTTAGTGCTCCTTTAGATGATAAGAAACAGATGCACAAAGATGGATATGTATTCTCACATGAATTACCTTATATCCCTGGCGTAAACAAAACCAGATTTGGGTTATTTGTAAATCCTTATAATCCTGAAGCAGGAAGAACAACAGGTGTTATCCCTTACAGTGGACAAAAGTCCAAGGGTACTACTTTATTCGAGATTCTATCTAATGATGAAGCTTATCAAAAGCAAGACCCTACAACAGGGAATATGGTGGGTGATATTAAACTAATTAGACCTGTTATTGATAGATATATTGACAAGCAAATAGAGCTTCTAACTGCTCAGGTGACGAGTGGTAAGATGGGTAGCAATACACAGTTAATTCCTTTGATTAATGAAGCAGGCGAGATTTATGATTTCCGTGTGATGATGTCTACATCTATGCAAGAGAGTTTGTTAGACCCTGATATGACATACGAAAACGTTATGTCACAGCTATCAATTCATTATATTGATAGAAAAATGACTGGGGAGATTGAAAAATCAAGTATGGAATATCTTGTTCAGGTTATGAATACTGAGTACAAGGGGAGCAGAGATAAAAGCTTTATTAATATTTTAGATGGGAAGTACCGTGAAAAGTATTTCCTACCTCTTTCCGCGACTTTTAAAGCAAGGGTGAAGGCTAACTCAATAAAAACGGATGCTGGAGATGTTTTCCCAATTAAAAAAGAGGAATTGCATATCTTATTTGGTGCTAAGGACATGTCTGTCCGCGACCTTCCTTATTATGATTCGTATCCTGCACCTCTTAAGAGGTCTTTACTCAGAGTAAATGCTACTACGCTTGCAGTAATTAGGATAGCAGTTACTAACATTATTTTAAAAATGCCTGAAGTAATCACAGACAACATAGTTAGTAACACTATTATCTTATTGTTAAATGGTGTTAATCCTGTTAAAGCTGTACAGGGACAACTACAAGTAGTTAAAGATTTAAGGGAATGGAAGAATACATCTGCAGAAATGATAGATTTGTATTACACCTATCATGGCAGTGATATTAAGAATAGGAATTTATTACTTCGAATAGAAGCACTAGGAAACTCTTTGAAAAAGAGTCCTATCTTTGAGCTAATGGATATGCAACTATTTACTTCTATGGTAGAAGAGATTAACTTGAAAGAGAGTTCTGCTGCGGATAGATGGGCAAACAGTGTAGAAGCTAAATTAGGTAAGTATGGTGCAGCACCTGTAATGGGTGCTGCTAAATTGCTTTATATGACTAAATCTACAGCATTATATCAAGGGATGCAGGAAGCATTCCAGATGTCTGACTTCTTAGCTAGGGTTGTATTAAACGACCACTTGAAGAAGACAGGTATGTCAGACAATGAACGTAAACGTACTATATACGAGACGTTTGTACTATATGACGTACCGGGCACTTCTAGATTAGCCACTTTCATAAATAAGACCGGTTTTACATTCTTCTGGTCGTATTTTATTAAACTACAACGTGCTATCTTTAGAACTACTAAGAGACGTACTAAAAGTGTGTTGTTCCTACTAGGAATGCAAGAAGCAACTAATGTCGATGTACCTGACATATTTGATTCAGCGATAGTTACAGGTAACTTTGCTCCACCTTTATCTAATCCAGTAGAAGCACTAGAGCATGTAATCAAGTTACCTGGCGTAGAATTTATAGACGACCTACTTTAGCTAGTCATCTACATCAGTGTTTAATACACGTAGGGTGACATAGATAACTAAAGTTACCCCTATACCAATAAGGATAGGGGCAATAACTAAACTAGCTATGATTGCGCCTATAGCTACTATAGATGCGCCTAAAGCATAGAGAGCAGTTTTTACGTTGCCCACGGGGAGCCTAAGGCTGCGAGTTTCTCACCTGTAGTATCTATATCAGAGTATGTATTCTCTATCTGGTCACTTAAATCTTTAACAGCATCTTTAGCAACTACAGCTACCTCTTTCTCAAGTTGTTTAACTTTGCGCTTCATCTTAGATTTAGGCTTTGAGGATGTGATATCTTCCCTTAGAGAGTTAATTACCACTTCAGTGACGTCTAGTCCTTGTAGTAGAATAACAGCGTTCTCCGGGCTCATTTCAATTGTTAGTTTCATGATAATTCCTTGTATGGATTGCCCCAAATAATTTGAGGCAAAAATAAGAGATACTTATGCAAACACAGATGCTTTAGCAGAAGTTACAGCTGTAGCAGCAGGTTGAAGATTCTTATTAGTTTTATCAATAGTGGTACCTTTGTTTTTAGCGTCCCACTCATTCATAAATGTAGCTTCAGCTACACCGTCCGCCATTTCACCGACAGACAGCTTAGTTTCAGCATTCGCGAAGTAACGGATTTCATTTGATTCGAATACTTCAGCAGTATCTTCATATACTCCAGAAGCGTTAGGCTTCTGTTTGTTACGTTTAAATAACTGTACTGCAATCTGTACAGGCTTCCCAATTAAACTAGTTAATACGTACTTCTCAACAGGAATTTCTTTTTTAGCTTCCCATGAGTAGGCATTAATTGTTTTCTTCTCACCAGTAGGCACTACTTCAGTAAGAGGCTTACCTTCAGTAGCAATACATAAACGATTAGCAGACGTATAGCCTGGTAATGGATGTTTCTTACCTGCTTTGTCTACGTAGAATGTTTTCTGGCCTTTAGCTTTACCGCTAGTAATCCAGAAAGTATCTCTGATAGGAAATACTTTAGAATCTTTGTCAGTACTCTTAAGTGTGACATTTACAGCAGTAGCACCACCTGATGATTCTTCGATAGTTACCATTTCGATAATAGTGTCATACACACCTGATTCCCAAATACGGCTATTACCACCACCGCCTATGGTTTCTTTGTCTTCAATTACGTCTTTGTCTAATGTTAAATCTAGCATTTTAATTACCTCATGTTGTCTTTTAATTTAAAGAGTCAGTTACACGACAACGTATAAATGTAAATACTCTGGGATAGGGTACGGAGTACCCCTAAATTTAGATAGCTTCACTTAATGTAAGACTTAATATGGTCAGATGTACTATCTAAGAAAGTTTTCCATACACCATCATTTTTACGCTGTTCAATAAGTGTATCATCAACAGTTAGCGCACAGATAACTTGATCACTACCAACTATTTTAGTACTTTTCTCAGGTGTGGATAACCATATAGTATCTTCTTCAAAATCATTAAATGTTTTAGACGATGACTGTGTAACCAGAACTTCTGAGTTTCCATGAAGCATCACACCTTTATCTTGTTTTCTAATACCAAACATAGAAAAGTCTTTATTAAACCCTACGGTTACACGATCGCGGTCTTCTAAGCCTAATTGCTTAATAATAGGCGCATATAATTTAATATAAATACGCTTATTAGTATCTTGGTCATAATCCTTTACTTGGATTTTGATAGAATTCTCTGACGTTACTTCATCTTCTTCCCAGATTATTTTAGTATCTAACATAGCTGGGATTGTATTACGTAGGCTTTGGCCTTTTACATGACTCATCTTATTTCTCCTTTTTAAAATTGTTTTAGGTTGATCTATTGAATATTTTCCAGAACCCATCAGGGTCAAAGAACATTCGATTTTTTATATTCTCCCTGGCCTTTACACTGTCCTGTCCCATGGGAGTACCTGAAATAACTGGACGTAAGACTCTAGCAGCATCTAAGCTTTTATGTAACCTAGCTGCGACAGTTTGTTTAGTACAGTTTGTTTCTTTAACTAGTTCAGGTACTGTCCACACAGAGCCATCACTAAGTGTATATTTTTTAAATATACCTTTACTGTTATTGTTACCCTTAACTAGAGGTCTGGTTAACCATTCTATATCTCTAGATTGTTGTAAGCGTGTTCTAGCAGTAGGTAAAGCTATTCCAGCTAATTCAGCTAGAGCCTTAGCAGTAAGTGATTGACCATCAGACAGTTTGTATTCAGTTAACTTTTTGTTATTACCTGCCATTAGGTGTCACCTAAGTAGATGAATAAAAGCCATCCTTGATACAGAATGCTTGCCCCAACTAAGTATTCAAATATCATATTATTTCTCCTGGGTAGGTATTAACCACTGTACACGCTTATCTACAGTATCAGTAACAGCTTCTATTAATTTGTGGTGTTTTAGTTCTAATACTGCACGCTTAACAGTTGAAAAAGATTTATCTATAAAGAATTTATGTTGCGTGATAGATGAAATGTTTACTCTATTAGCTGCTGCGTATATAAAGATGTCTTTAGCCGTGTTAGACAGGTTAAATTCACCTAATACTGTGTCTACTTCATCCTTGATAAGTTGTTTTTTACGCCAGACTTGAGCGATGTTTTCTAATG
>Ga0257127_1001386_pt1 | contig 17181 bp, 16 predicted proteins | sample SI060_135mmetaG_FD_190152 | JGI IMG/M metagenome (GOLD analysis project Ga0257127, IMG submission 190152) | Marine microbial communities from Saanich Inlet, British Columbia, Canada - SI060_135m | ecosystem: Environmental > Aquatic > Marine > Inlet | place: Canada: British Columbia | collected... | reverse complement strand
CTCCTCTGCTTTTACCACTGGTGTCGTATTATCTCCGCAATCATTGACTTGGAGTCCATCTGTTTTATAGACATCTATCTTTTCCTCTTCTGGTTCTAATATAGGTTCTGGTTTTCTTGTCTTTTCTTGTATTTCACAATAATCAAGTTCAGTTACAATAATCTTGGATGTAGTATTGCTTTGAGACGATTTAATCGTACTTAATATATCCTGTAGCACAGCAGTGTCCCCACCAGTGCCCCCTGTAAGCATTTCCATTGCCCTGTCCGTACTATTGCCTAGTTGCGTCGGTATATTTATTTCTAACGACTTCGCACCAGATGCTCCAAACGAGGGGTTATTATAAAATTTTACAAGATGTGGAACAGGTCTTCTTTTTGTAACTAAAGCTTTGACTTCCAACGTTCCCTCTGGTCGAGGGTCTTGGTTTGTAACGTCTGCAACAGAAGGAGGCGATATTTTATAATGTCTTGTCTCTTTCTCTTCCACTTCTACAAAAAGGTTTTGTGCAAATCTCATACCTTCTTCCGAGAAAGAATCATAAGTACTCCTAAAAAGACTAGATAGTGTAGTCTCGAATGTATACTCGAATTGAGCGTCCATAAAAGGCAGTTCACCTGGAGTGATGTTGCCATCTTCGTCCTTTGTACAAAATAGGTTTGGACCCTTCCTGTCAGCCAAAGAGTCTCCGAGCAGTTGTTCTATTGCCGCTCTATTTCTAGCCCTCTCTCGCTCCAACTGGTCTTGTATTTCCTCTTGAGACATTCCCTTGCCTTTTAACAGACCTTCCCTCACAGAAGAGTCTGGTGGACAAACGAAGTCTTCTGGTAGTGAATCTATGATACTGCCAAGTTCATCACAGATACTCAAGTTCATTGAACCAGATACCGCTATAAAGAAGTCTATTATCTCTTTATCAGTATCTAAGCCCAATTCGCAATAGGAGGTTGCCAATAAGTTCTTCACGATATCGAGGGTTTCTTGGTCTGGGTGCCCCCTGAGTAAGTCACATAGCTCCTTAAGCGAAAGAAGATTTGACAAATCATTCATTAAGTTTCTAAAAGTGTCGGGGTCGACGAACCCAGCGTCGAACAAATCTTGCATCATATCTTGGAGGTCAGATAGTAGGTTGTCAAGGGCAGGCGGGTTGGTTCCTGTCTGTGACTTATCCTTCTTACCACAACTGTCAAAGAATACACCTAGTAGGCTACCTATGATAGACGTAATGAGTTGTGCCAACATTCCCTCTAGAGACTTGCGAAGAGTTTTAAAAAAAGCTTCTGAAATATCATCCGTTGGAATGTCCTCTGGTTTTAAGAAATCTAGCAGTTCCCCTTCCTTGAATTCTTTTTTAAGTCTTTCGAACTCTTTCTCTAATATCTCATAATCATTTTTTATCGACTTAAGCGATTCTAGGGGAATGTCTGGTATCATACACTTAACTGCGTCGAGCGCCATCTTTGTTATGTCAACTTTGTTGATAAAGTGATCATATAAGTCTTCTGCATCTTTACTTACAATGTCCGCTGTTCTGGTTGCGAAAGGGACCAGTGGAGACAAAACAGGTATTCCAGCAAAGTCGGTCTGAGACCTTCTTTCAGTCGCCACCTTCTCTTTCCTCTCAGCACTTGAATAATAGTTATTTTCTTCCCGAAACTCTTCCAGTGTTTTAATCTTTGGACCTTCTGCTTCGCTTGGGACTGTGGGTGCTGGATTCTTGGCACTCTTGGGAGTAATTGTTACCTCCTTAAATTGTGCATAAGTTTCAAGAAAATCCTTCCATGGTAATTCCATGTCGTTGCTAGTGATCGTTTCCATAAAATTAAAGAAAATACCAGTTCTTCGAGTAGTTGTCGCTATAAATTCATTGAATTTGTTCTTAAAGTCGTATACCTTGCCACTCTTTTTCGTAAGAGTGCATCGAACAAGGTAAGAATCCTTGTCCCAGTATAAAGTTAAAACCCCCTTGTCTGCAAAGAGTTTCTTCCCAGTATTAGAGTATTCCTCGTCTTGCGTTGCCAGTTTTTCGAGTGCTTTTGTAAATATCTCTATATTGTTCGACTCATAACTGGCGTTGAACGTCGAAACCGAGCCTCCTTGATTTTCGTGTCCCTTTATGTTCTCTTCTAGGCTTTTAATTTTACTCTTAAGACTTTCTGCCTGACCTCTAAACTGTTCTGTCTTATATGTATTTTTCCACGACCATTCGGGTTCGTTGTCGTCTAGCGGAATTATATTTCTAGTCTTTACTTTTACCAGTGCCTTGACTTTGGCACCTGGACGTGGGTCAAGGTGTAGTTCTGTTGCTTGGGCGGGGAAATCCCAATAAGAAGTGTCCTGAAAGACACGAAATAAATAAATTGAGTCATGGCGCTTTCCCTTGTCTTTTAGGATTTTAGAAACGCCTTTTTTATAAGCCTTTTCTAATAAGTTTCTCTTCTGCGTTGGACTAGAAATAACTTCACTATCCAATGCGACCGAGATTCTAATTTCTGAAGTTTGAGGAACTTCTTGCGGTACCATATCTGGGTAGTTGAGCCAATCTTGAACATTTCCTCCCGTTGGTTGAGTTGTTTCTTCAAAAGGTCTGGTGGAGAGTCCTGGTAACTTTTCAATTTTATCGTTTTCTATATAAAAAGGTCTAGTATCCTCTGCACCTTCCGTTATAGCATATGAAAAATTTCCTTCTGAACCAAGATAGGAATCAATGACAATAATTTTATCCGTATCGGGAGATACTGTTCTGAATTCATACTTCTCGTCTACTATCGGGTCTGTGTATACAGAGGTGGCTACTTTACAATAGTGAGTTTCGATAGTAGGTATTTGTGGGTGTCTTTCATGAACTCTATTTTCTATTCTTGATATTTTTTCTTCTTGGTCGACTTCTTCTTCTACCATAGAACCATTTGCCGCAAGAATCTCTGCAATTCTCACTCTGTCGCTCTTACGAGCGGCATTTTGGGGATGGGCGGCTACATAGGCATCTATATCTTCCTGTGTATAAGTTACTCCGTTATTGATACCTGCTCTTGGAATAAGTGAAGAAAGCCTCATCTCCTCTTCAAAGCTTAAATGACCCTCTACTAATGCTTGAATACTCTCTTGTACCTCGTTTGGGTACTGATATCCAGTCTTTTCTGCATACTTTTGCTTGCCCTTGCTATCTTGTAAGCGGGCTTGGTCAATTGAGATACTCATTTTTTAATTCACCTTATTGTAACGACTGTTTATGTAGTCAGCGCCGCTTTGAGATAAATAGTTTTTTTGAAAGTTTTCTAAGTTTGTCCTGTTCGTACGAAGAGATACTTTGGTTTTAGAAAAATGTCTTTTTATCGTTATTGGTGCAGTCAACTTAAGGGTTGGCGAAGATGATGTCCGTATACCTGCTGCTGCGGAGACATGCCAATGGTCCTTTATTTCTTTATTTAGTTTATCCTGTTCTATCAAAAGACCTTCAACGATTCCGTTTAATTTCATTACGTGCTTCGTTAAGTTTTTTATCCCTTTGACAAGATTATCACCTTTGACCATTGGCTGCAAGCCAGATGTAGTGTTATTCGCTATGATATCGACTCCGAACTTAGCCGAGGCGATATCGATGCCTTGTGAATTCTTCTTGTCCGTACCTGTTACTAGTTTTATACCCTCACGAGATATGAATCTCAATGCGTCAGCCTTAATCGCAATTGCCGATTTGGTCTTTGCGTTTCCGCTGCCCTCTGCTATACCAAAATATTCATCAATATCTGACTTTTGGCTTATGTATATTCTTGCAGCATCTGTTTCAAAGTCGGGGTCTACATATACGTCGTCCATTGGGTTCGAAGCCATTCTTCCTACGACCATATCAATCATCGAGGCTTGAGTATCCCCTTTACCGCCGTAGCCACTGTTTCTAGATTTTGGTCTATCTCTGCCCATAACAATATAATTGTTATTTTTGCCTCTCTGGATTGTTTCACAATCTGCTTGCACAAAATTAGGAAGAGGCTCTGCAATTTCAGAACAAAATACGCCGTTTCTTAAAGTATCGTATGACAGGTTACCAGTAGATGTGGAAGAAGTTTTTCCACCAGATATATTACTCTTATCTATCGCTTTCTTATACACGGCTATTGTCCTCTTATCATGGGTAGTTTGGGAATTGCTTTCTTTCCGCAAAAGTTAGTGGTAGTTGTTCTTTAAGGTTCATGGGCAATGTTGGTGCAGGATTACCGCCGACCTTTTGGGGTGACATTTTTACTTTGCCAAATAGATGCGGATTTCCACGAGCTATCTTTTCTTCTGCGATCTCGTATGCTTCTTCTGGACTATATCCCCGTAGCCTATGAGCCATATAGAAGCATGGATAATTCCCATCTCCGTGATTACCTTTAGCTGAAATGTGGCTTACTACTCCTGTAGTTTCATCCTTATTTACGCCACATCCCATGTGAAAAAGATCTCCCTTTTTAATCTGTCTGAAAACGAGAGGTATGGAATATGTTGAACAAACATGATGAACAAGTGCATAAAGCCTTTCTACTTGGACCATTGGCGGTGAAGTATATTTGTTAGAAGGGCATTGCCATCTGGCTGGATAGTAATTGTTATTTTTATAATCAATTCCATGGACCATTTCTACTCCTATACCGATGCCATTAAAGTTCTGGCAATGATTAACACCGATGAGGGGATCTTCCCATTGTATAATTTCATCATCAGTTGCTCCGTAATGAACTCCGCCATTTTTATTCTTCATCGTGTCTTCTGCTATTTTTCTGCCATTGCCTGCTGTTTCGTGAATTACGAAAATGGTTGGCTTGGAGCGACGGCTCCAAGCCCTGAACCCTGTAAGCCCATCCTCGTTCTTTTTGTTAGCTCTTCCTGGTTTAAATCCACCTCTGCTTCCCTTTCCGCCGCCTGCTCCGCTGTGGGCAGCTTTCCCGCCTGAAGCACTTGGGTTTTCTGGCGAAACTCCATCTTTTTCTAAAATCTCAATAATGGTACCGCTTAGTCCGTTGGAATCTCTATTGACAAGCACCTTGGCACCTGGCTTTGGCATATCACTCATCGCCTCGCTCTTTGGAAGATAAGTTAGGTGCATTTCAATCTTTTGAATATCTGCGGCAGCAGTTGGCGCAGGAAAGTCTTTAGGCTCTGGTATGTGGGCGTCCAGTTCTGGTACTCTAACTTTTGCTGTCCACTTTGTTTTAAAAAAAGAATACCATGGTGTCTGTGCTTCATCGACTCTTAAGACATATCCAACGTATGGTCCCTCCTTTATCCTAGATTCCGAGTAATCTTTTACCACCACTTTTTTAAGAGCTTCGGTCGCAGTGGTAGTCTTAGTGTCGAGAGATTCACTTCGTTTTACCGTTATCTCACCATTGAAGTCTCCATAGTCAACCATCTTATTCTTCCGTCTCATTCAGGAGGTCGTAGATTTCATCTTTTTCGAATTCGGTAAGACCGTCTTGCTTGCCTTCTTTCTTTTGGAGAAGTCCAGCAAGCTTGACGATTTGTTCGTTTGACCTTTGGAGTGTTTCTACATATTTAGAAGCAATCATTCCGCATTGCTGAATGGTAGAGATAGAGCCTTGCTTATTCATTTCCTGAACTAGCTCTGTTAATAGGTGGGAAGTTATCGCTCTGTCTGAACGAATGTTTTCTAAAGCCTCTCCGATAAACTCTTCAAGGTTCTGGCTCTTCTTTTTTGACATCTTGTCTTTCCTCTATGTGGGTTACTTTACCCTCATTCCAGTCAGACTTGAAAGAACGGTATTTAGACCTTAACTTATTTAAGTTGTTGACGACCTGTTTTGTATTAAGTCCCGTCAACTCTCTCAAGTATAGGTAAATAGCTTTCTTATTAAAAATTTCTATGTCGTCAGACTGCTCAAGCAAGATCTTTACAGCCTTATAGACTTTCTCCTCTGTTGGCTTCATGGGCATTTCACCCCACTTCTCTATTTCGTTCCAAAGAGCCTGCCAAAATTGTTTCTGCTCCATTGAGTCTTCGTAAGGATTTGAAGTAGACATGTATCTTTCCTCAATAGACCTTGGAAGTGAGTCAAATTGAATTTCACGCTTTCTTTGAATAGAGTGTCTTTTTACTTTATGGATAAACCAGTTCTTGGTAATAACTGAAAAATAAGAAAACGCCTTTGAACCCTTTGATACATCGAACTTCTCAAGGATAGTTGTAAGCCAAATCTTGCACTCATCTCGAAGCTCATCAATGTTAGGAAGAGTTGTGAATTTATAAGTGTAAACAATCTTGTCTACCATCTCTCCCATTGCAGGCTGGATAAGTTCTCTGTAAAGCCTTTCTCTTCTCTCTCTGTCATTTGTAGAACAATATTCTATAATTGCTTCTTCATGGACATGGGTGAAATAAAGCCTTTTAGTTCTTTTGCGTCGTTTTCTTTTAATCTTTTTTCTTGGTGTGTTTTCTTCAGTCATTATTCTCTTTTTCTGTGATTATTCTTCCTTCGAACTCGGTTGCCCACTCGTCAAAGTCCTTTATCATGGACAAAAGTTCTTTTAGGCGGGGCTCGCCGAAGAACAAGTCCATCTTGTAGGTCTCGTCGAGGAACTCGTGAAAGGTGTTGAACCTTTCCTTCAACTCAATAGAGTTGTCTTCAATGATTACCAACAGTTTCCTAATGTACCACAGAAGAATAATATTGAATGCGATTGCGAGTGGAAATAAAAAATAAAGGATGAGAGTCTCAATCATGTTCAACTCTTGTCTCAGACTTCTGCTGCTCAAGAACCTCTTTCGAGTCTTTGATAAACTCTTTTACTCTTGAGCCAGCAGACGTCTTTGTTGGGGTGGTTTTTCTAACACTTATTTTATCATAAACTCTTGTGAGTTCACTATCCTTACTTAAGCAGAATTTACATTCTTCCTGCTCTTCGTTCATGCCGTGAAACGCTCTAAAAGTAACTTCACATCTTGAACACTTGTAAGAATAATAAGGCATTAGTTGTCTTCACCCTCGTTTTGGTTTAGTGTAAAGGTTGGTGGGTTGGCGACGATGAGTTCTCCGTTCTTGGTTCCCCATCGCTTGGTTTCTTCGTCTTTGGTAAAGTCCATAGACTTCAAAACAGGAACAATATCAGTTTGCTCAAGTAGGCTCTTTTGTAAAGCCATCATAATGGCTCCTAATGCTTGGTCACTCAGTCTCATTAGTGTTATCTCCTTCAGTTGTTGTTTGTAGAACACTATCTATAACATTATTATAGCATAAGTTGACGTGTTGTTCAGTAAAGTTTTCCTTTATGTGATTCTGAAGGCTTTTTGCTTGCTTTTTATACTTCGAAAGGTTATTATAAACCTCACGCATTTGCGAGCGGACTGAACTGGTCTTTGGAAACACCCAAGAAGATTCTTTCTCCAAGACACCTTCCCATACTTGATAATCTTCGATATTCTTAAGCTCATATTCCAACTCAACAACCTTATCTGCCGAGAAGTCTCTAATGCCTCCCCAGTTCGTGGTTACAACAGGGACGCCGTGTTGTGCTGCCTCGAATACAGGCAAGCCGTAGCCTTCTCCGTGTGAAGTTGAGACATAAGCAGAGATATTTTTATTTTTATAAAGTGATACCATTTCCTCGTCGGATAAAGTTCCGTGAAGCAAGTGTATCTTACATTTTCTTTCTTGTGGGAGAGTTGCTAATAAAGTTTCTAACCTTTCCTTTACATATTCTCGGTCGATATGACTTCCGCTCTTTACGGAGAGTTTTAGGACAAGACCTACTTCCTCATTTTGGAACTCTTCCACAAAGGACTGGATAGTTTGCTCTACATTCTTTCTCGGGCTCAACTGGGCGACAGATAAGAAGTTGAACTCGGTTGAGAACTCGAAGTCGGTCTTCTTCTGGCGAAGGTTCCTTGCTGGAAAGTTAATTACTTCTATCTTTTCAAATAGAGCTTCTGCAAAGCCGTTCTTAGAGTGTTGTGATGGAACGATAACTTTATCTACCGAGTCACAGGCTTTATTGAACTCTTCTGAGGCTTTATCTGTTTCTGTACCAGCAGTAACACCAATGTTCTTTTCACAAATAGGCTGCCATTCGGTAGGTAACTGAACTTGGATAGAAGTTGCGAAATCACGCTCACCATTCTGAATAGCAGCCGCTGTCCTCATAATAGTTTTATCAATCCACTCTCGCTCTTCTGTGTCTTCGCATATCCAACCAGAATGACCCCAGCCTACGTTTAGAAGATACACTTCATTTCTGTCGTCGGAACGTAATGCCCTCAAAACAGAACGGCAGTGCTCTCCGTACCCTGAACGAGACAACGCTGGTCCTCTTACTAAAATCTTTCTACTCATAGTTCAATAATCTCCCAGTTCTGGTGTTTGCGATTCTTCCAAGAACCTTTTGTTTTATAAATGTTTGTTAGAGCCTTTTCCCAACTATCGGAAAAGTCTTTGCTGTTATAGTTTCTTACAACGTGGTTGTGACCGAGTTGCCCAAGACGAGTTCTTTCTTCGGGACTCATAATACAAAACCTCTTCAATCCAGAGATGAAGTCTTCCTTACTTACTCTGTCTTGGTAAATATAAGGAACGTTTTGTGAGCCGATAACCGTCCGTGTGGCGGGTTTAATTCCAATTCCGTGTTCGTTATCGGAATCTCTTATTTGTTCGCTTAGACCGCCCGTCTCGTTGACGAGAATGGGTGTTCCACATGCCATTGACTCAAGCGTCGTAAGACCGAAGCCTTCTGCATCTGAAATGTTAATAGTGCAGTCTACGGAGTTGTATAACATAGCCATTCTATCGGCAGGATACTTGAGCGGAGACAACATAACCTGTCCGTCGTCAAGACCTAATGTCTTAAGGTTAGACTGTAAGTCACTACCTGCTGCGTCTTCTGGATCTGTGTGCATCAATAGAGCCGCCTTGTCCTCTCCTACTTGATTTAGGAATTCTTTGAACCACCATAAGATAGTTGTTGCGTTCTTTCGTGGAGAATTTCGGTTGTTCCAAAAAAATAAAACTTTATCGTTATCGCCGAAGTGCTCTTTTCTAAACTCTGATACTTCTTCCTCTGGTAGAATCTTAAAAGTAGAACTATCCACGGTATGAGGAATGCGAATGTGCTTTGCAGTAGTTCCGACTTCGTTAACGACTCTTTCAGTCAACTTAGAGATCGAGACCACGAGGTCGTTAGAATCATAAAACTTTTTGTTATAGTGAGGAGCAGGTTCGTTATCCCAAACGTGATAATAAACCATTGAAGCTTGGGCACGAACTTCGTCTTCTATCTGCCATAACCAAGACCAATACCGAGGGTCGGTCATTAGCCAAACGATATCTGGTCTCTCAGTTCGCATAATAGAACGCATAGTCTCTACGTTTCCGTAACCCTCGACAGGGAAGATTTTCCACTTATCTCCATACTGTTCTGTCTGGATGGGCGATGTATCTCTATGTTTTTGCGCTCCTGCTAATGAAACGAACTCAAACTTTTCTGTTTGCAACATCGCCTCAATAAACATTTTAGTCTGAATAGCAACACCCGTTGAAAACAACGGATGGTCAGATAAAGTTAAAACTTTTATTTTTTTAGTCATTTATTCTCCTATGGACACTCTGGTGTGTTTTTGAACTCGCACTTACTGCAAGATAGTTTATTTTTTATGTATTTGCCGCTCTGGATATTGTAGAGTGCTCTGTTTAGTAATTTCATCGCATTATCCACTTTTTTTGGACCGCTTGTAACTCGAAAGATTTCTACTTGGTCTTTCTTAGCCGTTCTCTTGAGCAGTCCGAAGTGAGTTTCAATGTCTTCCATTGGAACACTGTGTTTCCGAGAGTAGTAGTGCTTGTAGTAGGTAAGTTGGTAAGTCGTCATTGGGTCGGACTTACGTTGCATATTCCAACCCCAAGAGCATGTCTTCCAGTCAATAACGTGGAACTTACCGTCAGGTGTTTTTATTACAAGGTCGATAAAGCCTTTGAAGTTATAATCTTCGAAGCCTTCAATAGACTCGTAAATGTCTTCTTCTGTTGAGACAAGTTCGAACTCACCGAAGTGCTCACGAAGAGCAGGAATGGCAACCGTTGATAATCGTTTACCTTGCTCTCTCATATCCGAAATGTCTTTGGGCTTGAATGTTGAACGAACTTCTTCTGGCAGAGACTTTAACTCTTTTAGGAAAGCAAGTTCGAACAACTCTGGCTCGTTTGTAATGGAGTCGTCCTCGATCCGCTTTTCACAAACCTCGTGGACGGCTGTTCCAAATGCCGTGTAGTGGTTGCCCACAAACTTCTTTATCTTATCAACATAAGTTATCTTATAGTAATAAGGACATTGATTCCAATTCTTTAAAGCAGAAAATGAAACGTGTTGCATATAAACCTCTATTCTTTGTTACACCTTATTATGACATAGAAATGAGGTTTAGTCAAGTACTTTATTGATTTGAACCATTATTGGTGGGGGTTTTCTTGGCTCGTGGTTTTCTAGTTCTCGTAGAAGGTTTACGAGTTCTGGTGGTTTTTGGTTCTGGGTCTGTCACCTCTTCTGGTGCTGGTTCTGGGTCTGAACCTGCATGGCTTAGAACTAAATCTTCTTGCTTTATCTCTTCTGGTTTGAAATTCTTTATTGCCTCTTCTCTTAGGGACTTTTTCTCTACGATTCCGTCTCCGATATCGAAAACAAATAAAGTACTACCCTCTGATATTACGTTTATTGCCTTCAAAACACCTACATCATATTTAAGAGAATCAAGACGCTTTCTAACATCATCTTCACTAATATCAACTCTCGCCTTTGAACTAATATAAACAAATAATTTCTTTTTTACTTTTATTTCATCTATCTTTATGTTAAATCTCTTCATCTTGTTCCCCTTGAACTGAAAGTTGCCTCAGTTTAATAAATAGTTCTGGACTTATTTCTTTTATATAAGCCTCTTCTCCCTCTACAAAGAATGACTCAAAGGCTGTAGCGAAATACTCTGACACTGAGACAGACGCATAAGGAGTTATGAATAAACCTTTTGTAAAATTAGTCAACTTCTCATATCCTACTTCATAATATAAGAATTCATCAAAGGCTTTGGAATATTCTGACTCGTATTTAAGTCTATTTGGCACATTAATATTGTGAGCGGCTAATAAGTCGACAAACATTTTCTTCTTTACCAAATACTCAGTTTCAAGCTTACCATCCCCATATAGATCAAACTCATACATCTTTTCTACGGCATGGGCAACCTCGTGAATAATATCCTCAAACAACTGCTCTTCTGAGGGCTGTTCATTTGTAACATAAATTCCTCCGTCCAGGAATGCTGCCCGAATACCTCTTTGTTCTAGCTCCTTAAACTGACCTATCATAATCGTTTCTACTTCATAGAACAAATGTGAAGGTATTGTGTCTTCGATATCCATAGCGATTTTTGTGAAGTCGATTTCTGATGGCAAGGGGTCTTTTACGAAAACATTTATTGTTCCAAAGACAGTAAATTCTCTTCTCTCTGTCATTGTCTTTTTATGAGATCTTTTTATATATTTATTCATTTCTATATTTTATCATTGATTTGTGATTCTGTTAATTATAAAATCTTTGAACCGAGAGTCGCTATGGCAGAACGCTCGCCCTTCTTAAGAGTTATGTGTCCTGTTATCTCGTGCTCTTTCATTTTCTCGACAGCATAAGTAAGACCATTAGTTCTTTCGTCGATGTAAATGTTGTCTATTTGCTCGACGTCGCCTGTAAGAACAAGCTTTGTGCCTTCACCTACACGAGTTACAATAGTTTTGAGTTCGTGCTTTGTAAGGTTCTGGGCTTCATCAATAATAATGAAAGCATTAGAAATAGAGCGACCACGAATGTAAGTAAGTGCCTCTACTTCAATCTTTCCCATTTCCATATATTCTCGAAGAGTTGTAGAATCATCAACCATTAGAAACTTGAGGTTATCCTGAATAGGTTTCAACCAAGGCTCCATTTTCTCTTCCATGGTTCCTGGCAAGAAACCGATGTCTTTTCCGAGTGGTTCTACTGGTCGTGAAACAACAAGTCTTGTGTAGATAGACTTTTGAGTGCTCATTGGATGGTCATCAAGAGTCTGTTGCAAGCCTGCTGCGATGGCACACAAAGTTTTACCAGAACCAGCCTTCCCAACGAGAGACACAAGAGAGATAGAAGGGTCCATTAGAAGCTCAAGAGCATAGGTCTGCTCTTTGTTTCGTGGTCCAATGCCCCAAACCTTACGTTTGTTTGGGATTTTTAAAAGTGGCGTGTTATAATTCTTAAAACGAGCGAGTGCAGACTTCTTTTCGTTTATCTCGGAAGTCATTACAAGGAACTCGTTTCCGTTTAGTTCTGCTTCGCCTTCTTCGGGCATAGGAGCATAAATGTCGTCGCCTGCATAGAATTTATCTATCTCCCTGTCTTTCATAACGAGGTCTCTATAGCCAGCGTAGATTTCGTCAAGAGACTCTATAACCTGGCTTGCTTGATAGTCGTCTGTTAGAAGACCAATTGAGTCACACTTCACTCTTAGATTAATATCCCTAGAAACAAGAGTTACCTTGCAGTCAGGGTTTTCTTCTTTTACAGTAAGTGCTGTTGCAATAATTTGATTATCAGGGTCGTTCTTGTCCCAGTCAATAGGAAGTAACTCTGGGTTATAACCTCTTGCAGTTACAATGCCATAGCCGTCGCCCATCTCCACACCTTCGTGAAGTGAGCCGAGTTGCCTTAGTTCGTCAAGCGTCCTGATAATACTTCTTGCATTTGAGCCAACTGAATCTTGGCGTTTCTTGTGTTTGTCGATTTCCTCTAAAACTTTGAACGGGATAATGATGTCATTATCTTCGAAAGCTCGTAGTGAGGAAAAGTCGGTTAAATAAACACTGGTGTCGATAACATAAATTTTCTTAGTCATAAGTGTTCCTTTCTTACCAATAAATAGGTCAAGTTCTTTTTTATTCTTTATCTTCTATTTACTTATAGAGCCCATAAGGAGACCAATGGCTATGATAAATAGAATTTTTCTTATTCTACTTCTTGGACTTATCGCTGGCTGCACCCACCAAATAAAAAATCCTGTTGACATTAAAAAATCATTTGTAATGGTTCACAAGGAAGTTGAGGTGCAAGTTTGTGGTGAAAACGAAGAAAGTAAAACGAATGAATGCAAGACCTTAATGAATATGAATTCTTCTGGTTCAGGTGCGATTGTCTGGAACGAATACAGTCTAGGTAACCCTCCTAGAACTCTTATTCTTACAGCAGACCACGTTTGTGAAGACCCAGAAATGGAATTTAGCAACTTTGACCCGAGAATGATGATTCATATTAGAGAGAATTTAAAATTTAAAAAAGAAGTGAAACTTATTGCTAATTCCAAGATGTCTGTAACGACTGCTGATGGCAAGACTTATAAAGTAAAGAAGCACCCTTGGGTTAGAAATGTTTCGGCTGACACTTGCATTGTAGAATCTTCTATAAATAAGCCCTCTTTACTGATCGGAAGTAAATTAGGGTTTGGGCAAAAGCTATTAAACATTGCTGCTCCGAAAGGAATCTTTCATCCAAACCAAAATGGTGGTGGAGTTTATTACACAGACGGGTTTTATAACGGAGAATTCTTTATGGAGCATAATGGTGGAGATAGAGTCTTTGCTATGTTCTCTATTATAGCAGCGCCTGGTTCGAGTGGTTCACCTGTTGTTAATACAAACGGAGAAATTGTAGGGATGATTCATTCTATTGACTCTCGTTATTGTTCTCCCCTAACTGGTCAGTGTAATAGCCCTGTTAGTTATGGTGCCACATTAGAGCAAATACGCCACACTCTCCTAGAAGCTCTTTCCGCTATAAAGCGAGGTGAGTCTATCAAGTTTGATTACAAGAAGGTAAATCAATAAGCATAAGGGTCTAGATAAATCTTCCAAGACTTGTCGACGTTATCAACTAAATTAAAAAACATTTTTGGTGAAGGCTGAGTAGGTGGATTTGTGGGAAACATCCCTGCTTCACGAGGAAGCTTATTTGCCTTCTTTTGATTACATTTTTTACAAGCAGCAACAATGTTCTCCCAAGTCTTTGGTCCGCCTGCTGACTTAGGAGTTACGTGGTCTATTGTGAGGTTGGGCTTGGTGAATCGCTTGTTGCAATATTGACAGGTGTAGTTATCTCTTATAAAAAGATTTTTTCTTGTGACCTTGAGGCTGACTCTTGCTTTCTTAACATAGCGACCGATGACAATAACAGAAGGAACTTGAAACCTTTCTGTCGCTGAGTGAGCGTAGACACCTTCTTTATATTCAACCACAGAAGCTCTGTCGTTCATGACCATTGTGATTGCTTCAGTCCAGCAGATAACCTGGATGGGTCTATAAGAACTGTCTAATTTTAAAACTTTCCAATTCTTCAAAACTCTCCCTAAGAATAGTCTGTCTGGATTACCTCTTCTAGCAATTCAATGTAACCATCTACATTCTTTTTATTATTTGGGTTATATCTCCACATCATCTCTTCGTTCTTTGGTCTATCCTCAAGATAACGTTTTGGATGTTCTGTGATAGCCTCTTTGAGAGCCTCTGCTCCCTTATCTACATCGAAGTCTGGGTAATAATAACCATGCTCTTCAAACGTAGGACTATTATGAACGAAAGGAAGGTTGAGGAACATAGCTTCCAATTGTAGATAGTTTAGTTCGTTGCACCACTGGTGTGACACGATAGTTCCAGCATAACCCTTGTGAAGCAGGAAATTCAAAGCCCACCTTCCTTCAAAAGACATTTTACTGTCCTTTACGAGATCGAACTTTTGACAGAATCTAACAAAGTTATTTTTTTCTTTTAACCTTGCTGCTCCGACATTATAAACCTGTTCAACCATATCTTTATCTTCATTATATAATTTCTCCGTAATCAACATTGGAATAACGCAGGTCTTTACAATATAAAGATTAGACTCTAAAATAGCAACATTTTTAAGATTAACGTGGTCTCCGAAGTAAGGATTGTAACCTGCCCTCATATAAGACTGGACTATAACCTCTGGAGACCAAATATAAGGTGCGATGCTGACAGGAGCCTTGGACATTGCTGATAAAGCACTAGCAGTTCTTTCAAAGTGAGGTGAAGTCCAATAGAAATCAACATCTGGTAAAGTGAAGCCGTCCTCACCTGGACCACCATAAATCATAGTGCCCATATCAATAAGAACTTTATTTCCATACTCACAAGAGCCAACTTTACCTCCGTGACCTCTGAGAATCATTCTACAAGTTTCAGTTAAAGAATTGGCACACTGAAGAATAACTTTATAATCTAAAATAGAAAGAGTATCTAACTTTTCTACAGGAACACCTAATAACTGTTTTCCATAATGTTTATCAGACTCTGAGACTAAGTGAATATCATAACCAACATTTTTAAGAAGACGATAAAGAAACCAAACATTCTGTTTCAGTCCATTACCAAATAGATTTTCATCAGATTGAGCAGTTATCCCAATCTTTACATTTTTACTTATTTCCAATTTATTACCCTCACAACTTATACTAAATAGGGAAGGGAAATAGAAATGGACTTATCCATTAAGGCAGGAAACATATTTTATAGACTTATTTACTCAGACTCAGACTTGAGCTTTTCTTATTTTCTATTCTAATGTTTTTATGATATGATTGTATTAGTTACTTATATAATATATATGCGAAAATAAGTCCTGTTAAGGTTTATTTATAAAATAATGAAAAACGTTGTATTTACGGAGACTTATCTTGAGGCTAGAATATGAGATTCCGAGGAATCTTGCTGCGTCCCTACGGGTGTTGGCACCAGAAATGGCTGCTTTTAGGCAAGCGTCTTTAACAATATAATGTAAATTATTCCAGATGGGTATTCCATAAAGTTTGCCGTCGGCTTCTTTTGTGGCGAGTTCGAGCTTCAAAGCAATGACCTCCTCAAGAGTCAAGTTGGATAACTGAATCTCGAAAAGGTCATTTGTTTTGTTTTCTTCTTTTAGTTTCTTTGAAACTGAATAGGATTTTCGTGGGATGGGGTTATGCAACTAAACCTCTATTATGCAGTGATTGTTGCTATATAAGTCAACATCGCCTTTGCACCAGAACTATCATCAGCATTGGTAACAATCTTAGTGATACGAAGCTTTGCTGCGGCAGCGAGATCTGCTATGGCAGTTGTGTCGGCGACAGCACCAGTCGCTGTGGAAGCAGCGGTAGTTTGAGCTAAAACAGAATCACCAGCGGCAGTATAGCCAGTTACAGTAGGGTTCTTTACTACCACACCTGCTTTTGCTGTTTTGGCTGCGATTTCAGCTTTCAGAGAAGCAACCTGTGCTACCTGAATGTCAATGTCAGCAACAAGTTTATCTAAACCTGCTGAAGTAAACAATGCTCCTGCGATGTCTACAACGTCGAAGGCACCAGAAATAGTCTTGTCTGTGGTATCGACAGCAACTAGGGCTGCTATTGCCTCTTGAGCGGCAGTGATTGCGGCTGCATCGCCATTGAGCGTACCATCATGGTTTGCATCGAGTGTCTCAAATTGAGTCTTTATCAATAACTGTACAGCTTCTGCTTCGTCCATAAGTCTTTGCAAGGTACCTGTCGCTCTGGCGAGCTTGGTTACAGCTTTGGTTTGCAAGTCTTGGAAGATAGCATCCAACAATACCTTTGTACGGAGAATGTCTCTGTTATCACCGATACCGTCTTTATCAGTATCAACCTGCTCGGTTGCATCAAATGGTGCAAAGTCATTCTTGAACTTAGTGGTATCACCATCAATATCAAAAGCCTCTAGCCCTGGCTTACCTGCATCTGTAAAGCCTAGACGATTAAGTAAAACAGTATTCGTCTCTGCGTCCATAGTCTTTAAAACTGCTTTTCTTTTTACCAGTGTATCTACTGCATCAGCAATATTGCCGTCGGCATCAATTCTATTAAGATATCCCTTAACGAGCTTTTTAATTCTTTTTCTTTTTGACATTTATATGTCCTCCATGTTCATAAATAGTTATCTGTAAATAGTCATAAGAAACGAAAAAGTTATAGTTCCAACTCTTCTTCGTCACTTTCTTCTTCGCCATCCTTTTCTTCTTCATATTCTGGCGTAGTTGGTTCTACCAAAGTTGCACTCAACTCGTCCTCAAACTTATCAAAATAAAGTTTGATATTTGTAAGTAAGT
>Ga0257127_1001375_pt1 | contig 17258 bp, 15 predicted proteins | sample SI060_135mmetaG_FD_190152 | JGI IMG/M metagenome (GOLD analysis project Ga0257127, IMG submission 190152) | Marine microbial communities from Saanich Inlet, British Columbia, Canada - SI060_135m | ecosystem: Environmental > Aquatic > Marine > Inlet | place: Canada: British Columbia | collected... | reverse complement strand
TGCTGAGTATATTTTAATTGAGGGTAATGAAAAAGTTATTCTTTGTGAGCGCGGTGTTAGTGTGCCCCATACACACAGATCTACTTCGAGATTTTTACTAGACTTGCAAGTAATTCCAGCAGCGCAAGAATTGACTCATCTTCCAATTGTGTCTGATCCGTCACATGCGACATTTTGGAGGCCATGGGTAAAACCAATGGCCTTAGCTAGTATTGCTTCTGGTGTAGATGGAGTAATGCTTGAAGTGCATCCTGATCCTGATAATGCAGCTGTTGATCCATTGCAACCGATTAATTATGCTGATTTTCATAAGCTAATGGGCAACATGGATGCGGTAGCAAAAGCCAGTTATGAAAGATATACCTTGGGTTAGAAAAACATGGATATTTCATTAATTGAAAATCAGATTACAATTGCCCGTTTAGATAAATATGCAGCAATTATAGGTGAGAATCCATCTAATGGAGCGCGCTCACCAAAACTATGGGATTCTGCGTTTAATGAGTACGGATTAAATTGCAGCATGTTGCCCCTTGATGTAACGAATGAGAATATTTTGAATCTACTCGATAATCTGAATCAAGACGTTAATTTTATAGGGGGGGCAATTGCAGTTCCTTATAAAGAAGTAGTTGCTGAATGGTTAGGTAAAAATATAACACTTGAAGCGAAGAGTATTGGTGCAGTTAATTGTCTATATAGAAATGATATTGGTGAATTAGAAGGTACGAATACAGATGGTGAAGCTGCTCTGCGATCATACGAATCAAAATATGGGAGTGTTAGAGGGAAAACCGTTGCTATACTCGGCACAGGTGGGGCAGCAAAAGCTGTTAGTGCATATTTTTTAACTGGTGTAGGGGTAGATGGAAAAGTCATAATTGTTGGCAGATGTGGACATGGAAGGGATTTTGCTACCAATATAAAAGCAAATTGGATTGAATGGAGTGAGTTAAATGATAATCTAACAAGTATAGATTTAATTATCAACTGCTCAACAATTGGCTTTGGAGATCAAGAGGAGTTGTCTCCGTTGATCAGTGAACAAATTCAACAGTTAAAGAAGTCTGCAGTTGTTTTTGATATTATTTATCAGCCTGTTGACACAAGATTTCTAAAGATGGCACGTGAAAGTGGTAAATTAACAATGAGCGGATTAATGATGAACCTAGAGCAAGCAGTTATAGCTTTCAATTATGCTAATTATCAAGCAAATGATGAGATGGTTACACGAGAAGCAATGCAGAAATCTTTATAATTAATGAGCTTATATGAAAGAAAAAAATAAAAATACTTTTAATATATTGGTTGTTATACCTGCAAGAGGTGGGTCCGTAGGCGTACCCAGAAAGAATATAAAAAGTCTGAATGGAGAGCCGTTAATTTCATATGTTATTAAAGCCGCCCTTAACAGTAAATATGATTTAGATGTTATTGTGTCAACAGATAATCATGAGATCGCTGACATTGCTACTAAATATGGCGCCAAAGCACCTTTTTTGCGGCCAAAAGAAATATCAGGCTCCAACTCTACTCTTATATTAACCTCTAAACACGCTTTAGAATACTTTTCGAGCAAGGGAACGCATTATGACGCAGTTCTCTCATTACAACCAACTGCGCCATTAATAACATCCAAAACAATTGATAAAACAATTGATAAACTCACAGACTCAGATTTTACCTCGATTATTACTGTTTCGGAAATGGTGCAGGGCCACCCGTACACTGCAAAGAGATTATTGGACGATGGAGGTTTAGAAAGTTTTGTAGATATCCCAGAAGGTGCAATTACCTTCCCAAGGCAAAAAAGAGAAAAACCCTTTTATACTAACGGAGCAATTTACTTACGATTATCCTCATTAGTTGAGACATATGAAGATGGGGGCTGGCAACTAGGGGATAAACCTGGATACATTATCATGGATGAAAAAGAGTCTATTGATATAAATAATGTAATGGATTTTGCTTGGGCGGAGTTTATATTGCAAGATAAACACAAGAGTAGATTTTTTTAGTAATTATATTTTATTATCATGGGTGGGGTTATGGATAGTTTAGAATCGTCTTTATTGGCAATACAAAAAATAAGAACAGAACTGCCTGAGACAGTTAATGCATACTTAAATTATTCCACTAAAGTAAAAAGCGGAGAAGAGTTAAGTGAAAAGCAAAAGGCACTTATTCTTGTTTCCTTGTCGCTATTTTCCCAGTGTGAGTCATGTATTCTGATGAATGTTGGAGTTGCTATTGAAGCGCAAGCAACAAGAATTGAAATACTTGAAGCAGCGATGTTGAGTGTTTCTATGGGAGGTGGCCCAAAAATGATGTATATGAAGTATGTTCTTGAGGCTTTAGATGACTAAGGTGTTTCTTTAAGTCTGTTTCGTCCATAATGCCGTATTCTTATGGGTAGTCATTTTTACAAATCTTATATTCTCATTATTTCACTTTATTTTTATACAATTTTATTGACTTTTCTACATAACCCATTCATAATCCGTACTTATAAATTAACACCAAGAATCTAAACTAAAAATAGGTACGGATAATGCTCACAAACGCCAAGATAGACAAGATCAAACCTGAAAAAAAAACAAAAAGATATTTAGATTATGATTCACTTTACCTAGTTGTTGACTCTAAATCAAAGAAACATCCGAAGGGTAGGAAATACTGGTTATGTCGCATAGAATTTCAAGGTAAGGAATATAAGAGAGTATTTGGAGAATATGAGAATATTACTCTAGAGGAAGCAAGAGATTTTCGTCGTGATTTCAAAACTACGGTTCGTCAAGGTTTATCGATTATTGATAACGATTATTATAAAAAAGCTTTACTTATAAGACGTACAGAGGGCAAGTTTCTTGAGTTATTTGACCAAGGAAAAATGAACGGCACTGTTCATACATGCAATGGACAAGAATTTTCAGGGATTGCTATAAGTGCTGCACTGCGTAAAGACGATTTCATCTTTTCAAATCATAGATGTCATGGTCATTATATTGCACATACTGGTGATGTATCTGGCTTAATACTAGAATTAATGGGAAAAGAGTCTGGCACTTGTGCAGGTATTGGTTCGAGTCAGCACTTGTGTACTGATAATTTTTATTCGAATGGTTTGCAAGGAGGTAGTGTCCCTGTTGCTGCAGGCATGGCGCTTTCATGTAAAAAACAGCAAAAAAATACCATAGGTGTTGTATTTATTGGAGATGGAACTCTTGGAGAGGGTGTGGTATATGAAACGCTCAATCTTATCTCTCTCCTGAGTATTCCTTTATTGATTGTTTGTGAAAACAATCAATATGCCCAGTCAACAAAACTAAGTCATAATCTTGCAGGAGATATTTTAAGAAGGGCAGAGGCTTTTGACATTGAGGTGTTCCACTCTAATACTTGGGAGTTAGACAATCTATTCAATGATGCCAATAAATCCGTAGAATTTGTAAGAAAAGGAAGGCCTGCATTTCACTTAATAGATACTTATAGGCTAAATCATCACTCAAAGAGCGATGATAATAGAGATGTTGATGAAGTGGCTAAATACGTCAAAATAGACCCTTTAAATATTTTCAAGGATAAAAATATTGATTTATATAACAAAATGCTGTCAAAAATTGACAATGATATATTAAAAATTGTCAAAAAATCCGAAAAAAGTGTTGAACTTAAAGGTGGCAAGTATTTCACCAGTAGTAAGTTAGAATTTAGTCGTAAATATATAGCCTTGGATAATGTCGGCGATAGGGTAGTTAATAGAATTAATTTATTTTTCCATGAGTCGATAAAGACAGATAAAAGCATTATTTTTATTGGTGAAGATGTTCTTTCTCCATATGGAGGTGCTTTTAAAGTAGCCAAAGGTTTGTCGGAAAAATATCCAGAGAATGTTATTAGCACCCCTATCAGCGAGCAAGCTATATCTGGCTTATCTAATGGTTTGGCACTTGGTGGATATAGGCCGTACTTAGAAATAATGTTCGGTGACTTTATAACTTTGGCAATGGATCAAATTATTAACCACGCCTCAAAATTTCATCATATGTACAATGGACAGGTTGTTTGTCCAATTGTTATTAGAACACCAATGGGTGGTGGTAGAGGTTATGGACCGACACATTCACAAACTTTAGACAAGTTTCTGGTTGGTATTGATAATGTTAGTGTAATTGCTTTAAATGCTTTTATTGATCCAAAGTATATATATGATGCGATTCATAAAAATGAAAGCCATCCAGTGATAGTAATAGAAAATAAAGTTGATTACGGTAGATTTGTCGGAAATCAAAAAATTGATTTTTATAGTATTGAGCGTAGTTTAGATACATACCCGGTTGTACGCTGCACACCAACTAGTAATACACCGACTTTAACATTAGTCTCTTATGGTGGGATTGCAGTTGATGCAATGGACGCACTGCATGATATATTTAAATACACAGAGCTTATTCCTGAATTAATAATTTTATCAAAGATTAGTCGTCTAGATGTCACTCCGATTATAGACAGCGTTAAAATCACTAAAAGAATTATCACTATCGAAGAAGGAGGAAAAATTTTTGGTATAGGTGGAGAAATAATCTCACAGGTAAATGAGCTTTTAGGGGCAGGTGTTATTTTGTCAAAAAGAATAGGAGCAAAACCTGTTCCAATACCATCAGCACGTAGTACAGAAGATTGGGTATTGCCGAATACAACCATAGCGAGCGATATTCTTAAGGAGGTGCAGAATGACAATCATAAATGAACTTATAGCGCCAAAAAGTAATGCCGATGATGCAGTACTTGTTAAAAAGTTGTATTTTTCTAACGGAGACAAGGTTAATAAACAAGATGAGTTGCTTGTGTTAGAAACATCAAAAACAGCAATAATAATAGACTCACCTGTAGATGGGTATATTGAGTACTGTGTTTCTTCAGAAGACTATATTAATGTTGGTGAAATTTTAATAAGATTTCATGACTCGAAAAAAAGTGTCAGTAAATTAAAGAAATCTAGCAAAGACCATAGGAAGCATAACAATGTTGATTGCAGCGGTAAAATTGTTTCAAGTAGTGCTTTGCAATTCATAGAAAAAAATAATATTGACATCTCAAGTATCAAAACTAACTTCGTGTCATTGCAGGATGTTGATAAATTTTCACACGCTGGCAAGATAGAACTTAATGTAGGGAACTTGGAAAATATTCCTGGAACAACACTTGTGAAACTTGAGCTGGCTAAATTAAATGAAATAAAAGCTTTGTCTAGCGTTCAGGCGGGAGGGCTCGTGAGTACTATTTCTATGTTTGCAGATGTTGGAGGGAATGTGAAATACAGTTCACCCATGTTTGACGGATCAGATTCACTATTGCCAATAATTGTTTTCGAAACAGCTAAGTTGTTAAAAAAATATCCTAATTTGAATGCGTATTTTGATAACAATACTATTAGGGCATATGATGATGTTAATATAGGAGTGGCGTTTGATATAGATGATGGTTTAAAGGTTTACACAATACAAGATTCTGATAGTTTATCATTATCAGAAATAGAGCTAAACATTTGTAATGGGATAGATGCCTATCTAGATAAAAAGCTTACTCCTGAGCAGTTAACTGGATCAACTTTTACCATAACTGATTTATCGTCTTTTGGGGTTGAAAGACTAACTCCATTGGTTAATTATAATCAATCCTCTATCTTGGGTATCTCTAGTATTGATCAAAAATTGCATAGGGTCAATCTTAGCTTATCATTTGACCACAGAGTTACTGAAGGGAAAACCGTTAGTCAGTTTCTTTTAGACCTTAAGTCGCGCGTGGAGTCGCATACAAATATTTATAGTGCTAATACTGGTTCTGACATTAGATTTAAATGTAGTTATTGTTTAAAAGATTTATCAGAAGATAAGGGCCTACAAGGCATAGGCCTAATAAAAATTATTAAACATGATGGCAGCGATGGCATTGTTTGTCGTACTTGTTTGGAGGGGTGGAAGTGAGTCCTAAAGTTGTTAAAGAAATTGTAGCTACATTTTTAAAAACGGAAACAGCCAATGTCAATTCTAGCACATTGATTGATAATACTGCAATCCCCGGATCTGTTTTAATTCATAGGATGTACTCTGAATTAAGCAAAAAAGGGTTTAAAGTGAAAAATGCAGCCAAAGTTAAAACGTATGGCGATTTAGAGTCTATCTTATTCAATGGTTTGCTAAAAAATGAAAGAGATAGTCATAATCATTCTGAAGATTCAAAAATTGACTATATGAATAGTGTGCAAAAAAATGGTGAAAGCGGTATTGGTATCGATATAGAATCTGTTGATAATTTACCAGATAGTAACGACTATTTTGATGATCAGTTTTATATAGATAATTTTTCAAAGAAAGAAATAGCTTATTGCTCATCTAAACAAAATCCAAAGTCTTGTTTTTGTGGTAGATTTGCGGCTAAAGAGGCTATAGTTAAGGCTGACAATACTTTTCTGGATATTAACTTTTCAGATATAGAAATTAAGGTTTCTAGTAAGGGCGCTCCTTTGTTTGAGGGGATGGATATATCAATTTCTCACTTGAATGTTGGCGATATAAGATTGTCTACTGCAATTGCAAAAAAAATAGGGAAATAGTATTAAAATACATTTTTGAAAAAAGGCTAACAAGAGTCTTTAATTAATTAAAAGTTGAAGGAATTATAAACAATGCCAGAATATAGTAAGAGGAAATATATTTTAGAGTTAGGAGAAAATGTTTTGGTTCAGTTTTCATCTATCTTTAAATCTCCACATATAAAGATAGATGACAACACAAGGATCAATGGCCCTATAAATATTAGAGGGGAGGGTAAGTGTAGTATAGGGAAGTATTGTGCTATTGGATACGATGTTAAAATTTTAACATCAGATCATGAGCACATATATCCCAATTTACAAGTCGCAATGCATGAAAAAATGAATTTTTCTAAAAGTATCACATCTAAGACAAAAGGTGTTGTAATTGGGCACAATGTCAGGATATCTGATGGCGCGACGTTATTAGGAAATATCAATATAGGGAATGGTGCATTAATTGCTACTGAGTCAGTGGTGACCATGGATGTTCCAAAGTATGGAATTGTAGCTGGAAATCCCGCAAAACTTATCAAATATAGATTTGAAGAAGGTATAGTTAAATATATGGAAGAATTGAAATGGTGGGACTGGGATAAAAACAAGATACAGAATAATAAGTCTTTTTTTTCAACAGACCTTTCATTGGCATCTTCTAAATCAATCAGTAAAAGTATTATTAAGGATTAGACAATAAATATATGAGTAGAATTTCAAATATCAAGGGAAATATTATCCCTGTTCCCGGCATGTATAACAACGATCTTTCATTAGATTTTGATTCTTACAAGAGGTTCATTGAAAGAAAAATTTCTGAAGGAGGTAAGATTTTCTATTTAGCAAAATCTGCATCTGAATTTAAATATATGAGCCAACATGAACGCTTGGAGATTGCAAAATTAGTTGGTAAATATACAGAAATTAAAGATATTGTAGTACTTAGCCAGCCCCTCGGATCTGGCTCAATAGTGTGTCAAATAGAAGAGGCTAAAAAAATGGCAGATTTTGGTGTTAGCGCTTTAGTGGTTTTGCCTACTCAGCCAGTCATGTCGGGAAAATTCTTTAGTTGTCATTATGAAAAAGCTGGATTTTCTGAGTATACTCACGGAGAATACTATGTTGAATATATAGAGAAATTCTCGTCGAGTGTGTCTAAGCCTATAATTTTCCATGATGCTCCATTGTCCAATAATATAGGACTTCCAATTCAATATTTAGATCAAATTATGAAGTTAGATGGGGTTGAAGGTATTAAGGTCCATTCGCCTGACCCCTGTTCGATGCATACTATTTATGAAAGGTATTCTGATTTAAATCTTTGTTTTGATGGTTTTGGAAAAACATTGCAGTTTTGGTCTATGAAATGGGGAGCGACTGCTAGACATACATGTTGGTCATGGTTTGACTCTCTCTCTGATCAGGAATTCTACACATCAATGGTAGGGTCTAACCATCAAATAGCGATTGATATTATTGAAAGAGAGTGGAAACTTGCAAAGGAGATTAAAAAGACAGGATTTGCTGGTTACAAGGAATTAATGAGAATCAATGGTTTAATTGAAAATAATCTAACTCGTATCCCAGGTTTAAAGGTGTCAAATGATGAGACTAAAGACCTTGCAAGGTCCTATGATGAATACAAGGGACTATTATAGTATTTATGTGTGGTATTTTTGGTGTATTTAGTCTGGATGATAGTATTGACTTCAACAAGTTTGATCAAGATGCAATTTTAAACAAGCTTTATTCTCGAGGTCCTGATAATCAAACCTTTATTAAGGTTGATGACCATTGTGCTTTAGCGCATACAAGATTATCAATTCTAGATTTGGCTAACGCTTCCAATCAACCTGTAACCAATACAGACAAATCTATATGGGTTGTTTTTAATGGCGAGATTTATAATTATAAGGCGCTGAAAAAACTAACACCTAGTTATTCATATAAAACTCGTGGAGATACGGAGGTAATATTAGCATTATACGAGAAGTTTGGTGAGAAATTTATTTCTAAGCTTCGTGGCATGTTTAGCATTTTAATCTACGATAAACGGCACAATCTTATCTTATCTATTAGGGATAGATTTGGAATAAAACCACTTTATTACTATCATAATAACTCGAGTATTTACTACAGCTCAAGAATAGATGTATTAGTTGATCTAATTGGATCTTCAGAATTTAATAAAAAAACGCTATTTGATTATTTCAATTATGGCCAACTTTATGAAAGTGAAAATACTTTTTTTGAGGGAGTGCATCAGCAATTGCCCGCAACATTGATGAGTTTTAGTGATGCAGGACTTAAGAAGAGAACCTATTGGGATAGTACCTCACTTAGTAACACTATTTCTTATAGTAACTATTCTGAGTTGCTAGATTATGTTGATGAATCTTTGGCTGAATCAATAAACCATCATATGGTGTCGGATGTCGAAGTGGCTGTAAATCTTAGTTCAGGATTGGATTCAAATTATCTTAGAATGTATATGGCGTCAAAGGCAAAAGAAAATCATCTTACAAAGTGTTTTAGCTTTTGTTTTGATCGCAATGAATACAATGAATGTTTAGATTTTGACGCTCTTAATCAAGATAAATTTAATATTTTTAAAACAAGAATTACCCCATCTAATATTTTGAATGCATTGGAAGATACAATCAAAGCCACAGAAGGCCCTGTTGGCGGTATGGGAACGATAGCTTTTTGGCTTAATATGAGAGATGCAAGTAATGAAGGAATTAAAGTTATTCTCAGTGGCCAGGGTGCAGATGAATTATTTGCTGGTTATAAGTATTATATCAATGTTTCTAAGAAACAGAGTTTAGCTAAGGAGGTAATGGCATCTGATGGGACCAAACTTTCTAGTGTGGGCTACCTTAATATGGATTATTTTTTTGGCGTTAGTGAATCTAGAGAAGTAAATCACCTTTATTATGATTCCACATTAAAAAATGCTCGACATACGGATCTAGTTATAAGAAAAATTCCAAAGTTGTTAATGTGGCAGGATAAACTGTCCATGGCGCATTCGGTTGAGACAAGAGTACCATTTATTGATCATGTTCTGTTTGAGTCTTTATTCCACATTCCTGAAAAATTTTTAATTAAAGGCAAGTCAACAAAGATAATTCTAAGAGATGTGGCTAGACGTTATGCAATGGCAGAGCAGGACTTTAAATATCTAGAAACGAATAAAAAATATATGCCAACTCCACAAAGAGAGTGGTTTAAGTCTGATTTTTTTGATTACACAATGAATTTAATTGAGGAATCTGTTTTGCATGATGTGGGTATGATTGATAAAGTTAAATTAAAGAATCAGTATCAAAAATATGCAAATAATCAAGGTGCAGATAATTCATATTTTATTTGGAAGTTTATCAATATAGAAACCATGTTTCGTCTTTATATTTAATTTTTTAAGTTGTATTATTTCCATTGCGATGGGTATATTTGATTGGGGAAATTAAAGCAAAAAAATGAAAGAATACTTATTTAAAATTATTGTCAATTTGGTACACTTTAGTAGAATCAAATATTATATTGGAGAATATGAGGCTAGTAAAAAATTACTGCCAGTAAGGGAAATGGTTCATTATGAGATTAGTTCATATGCAACCAATAATATTACTACTGAAAATGAATTAATAGAATTTTATAGCTTCAATAGGGCGATTACATCATGCTTGTTATCCCAAGAGATTAGGCGTTATGCATTAAAAGATATAAATTATTTTATTCAGAAAAGTGATTTTTTGAAGTTAAGTATTATAGGGATATTATGCAAAATAGTGTTTGAGATTTTATATGCTTTCTATCTAGCACAAGTTAGTTACATTAAGTCTACTTACAGAATTTTAAAAGATATTTTATTTAAAACTAGTAGCTGCGATAAGCGTATAGATAATGTTGTTCGCTCTATTAAAACCGGTAAATACAATTTATTAGTACTAAAGACTGCTGCAAAGAATGTCTTTGATGTGCAAAGTGACATTATAAATGAGGCTTCAAGCCACAATAAGTTATTAACTTTAGATGTTAAACCTGAATGTATTTTTTACAAAGGTTCTAATATTGATATTTTTAATATAAATAGACTTAAATATTTGATCAATCCACTAAGTGGATTGAAAGCTGTTAACGAGTTTTTTTTGTACAACAAAAAGTATAAGAAAACTACTTTTTTTAAGCAGCAGTTATCTTTATGGTTTGGGCATTATAGCGCAGGACTCAAGATTGGAGAGGCCGCTATTCAGGGAGGGTCTTGTGTATTATCTTTTACTGAAAATCCTGTCTTAAACTCTACTATACTCGCATATATGCGAGTTAAGGGTTATGTGAAAACATACTATTACCATCCAATGGATGGGTTTCACCTTACGCAGTATTTAGACTACCATTCATCTAATATTTTTGTTAGCAATAAATCTTTTTACAAGAAATTTAAAGACATGGGGTATAAAAATATTGAAATCGTTGGAAGCTCTAGGTATAAATCGAGAAATAATAGCAATATCATTCCAATTAAGCTAGCAGTTCCTAAGATTATTTATTTTACAAAAAATATAAAAGAAATTGATAATAAGACTGTTAATTATATTGTTAGTCAAGTGCAAAATAGAGTCAAGATTAAAGTTATAATAAAACGTCATCCCAAGGATAGTAACAACTATTCATCCTTTATATGTGACAACGTAATTGTAGATGATGGCCCTTTGTATGCCGAATATTTAGACCACAACTATATCATCATCACGCATTATAGTACAATACTAAGAGAATATTTAACCTCGGGTATACCAATGTTGTTTTTAAATTGTTTTGAGCAGTACGAATATCATGGAGTTTCTGAGTGGTTCGGGGAATATGTTAATGCCAATAACTCTATAAGATATGTGACAAATTTGAATAACATATATACTGAGACAAAGTTCCTATTAAATAGTAATAATCTTAATAATACTGTTAGTAGTGAGCTTCTCGAAGGTTTTTTTGGTTTTTTAGATTCTAATTATGCATATAGAATATGCTCTCATATGGGGTTATCTTGCTCAAATTTATCATAAAATTTATTCTCATAAGAAAACATTCGTAAAATTTTATTTTTTATTAAACAGGAAGTAAGTTATGGCTAATGTCGGAGACAATATTGATAGCAAGCGCGGGAATTGGAGGTTTGATGGAGATGTTCCGAAAAGTTTTGACGAACATGTGAGTAAGTCAGTTCCACTTTACAACGAAGGGCATGATTTAATATGCGACATAAGTGATTTTTTTATTAATAACGATTCTATTGCATATGAGTTTGGTTGCTCGACAGGCACACTTTCCTTGAAATTAGCAGAGCACAATAAAGAAAAGGGCGGCGCTCATTTCATAGGCATAGATATAGAGCCAGAAATGATAGAAATCGCAGAAAAAAAGAAACAGACTAATGCAGACTTAAAAGATCTTAATGTAACCTTTCTTGTTGATGATATTCTTCAGATGGAGCTTGAGCCAGCTGATATGATAATTTGTTACTATACAAATCAGTTTATTCGTTCTTCTGTGCGACAAAAATTGATTAATCGAATATATGAAAGTCTAAATTGGGGAGGTGCCTTGCTTTTATTTGAAAAGGTTAGAGGAGCCGATGGCAGGTTTCAAGACATACTTACAGCATTGTATACAGATTATAAAATTAGAAGGGGTTTTACTGCCGAGTCTATTGTAGCTAAAAGCAGAAGCTTAAAAGGTGTTCTGGAACCATTTTCTACACAAGGAAACATTGATATGCTGAAGCGAGCTGGGTTTAGTGATATAAATACGGTACAAAAATTTATATGTTTTGAGGGTTTTATAGCAATTAAGTGATATTTGGCTCTTATTCTTATAAGGGTTTTTTAGCAATATATACTATTTTCTGCATTTCTTTACAAAACTATATGGAGTCGTTTCGATGGCAATAAAAAATTTAGTTGATGAGTTTATTCAACATTCGCCAGAATTCTATAGTGATACTGGACTTCAGAGTGTTGACAGTAAGCATACAGATATTCTCAATGAGGCCTATAAGCAATTTGGAGATAGTAATTTATATGATCAAATGAATTTTCGAGATTGGAAGGAGCAGACGGATTACGGGGTCCCTGCACAACTTTCTATTAATAATATTAAACAGAGTGGATTGTGGCATACATTTGTCAAATATGCATATAGAAAACTATTTAAGTACGGAGAGGAGAGGTCTTTACGTTCTACTATACTAGACGATATGGAGATTATAAAGATGGTTGGTGCAAGCGATCTCCTTGATGATAATCCTGTCCATTTAACTCCAGGTGTTAAGAAGTGTTTTATTGTTGATGGTGTTACTGTTAATATAAGGTGGTTAAGATATGTATATTTATTGAAGCGTATTTTAGATTTAGAGGTTTTAACGGACGACAGTGTGTGGATAGATGTTGGGTCATTTTACGGCGGGTTGCAAGGTCTAGTGCGAAAGTATAGCCCAAAGACTAGAATTGTAATGGTTGACTTTCATCATCAACTTTGCCGTAGTTTTATATATTTATCAAAGATGTATCCAGATGCCACTCATATTTTGCCAGATCAAGTTCAGCAATATCCTAACTTTCGTAAGATGCCTCAAGGAGCAATTGTTTATGTACCTGTATCAGATTATGAAAAATTGCCAAAACAGTCTGTTGATTTGTTTAGTAATTTTTTTAGTTTCGGTGAAATGAAAAAAGATTTCTTTAAAATTTACATGAATAGTAAATTATTTAAAGAATCTGAGAATGCTTATCTTGTTAATCGTTTTATAAGTGCTCCATTTTTTGAAAAAACATATGACTCAGAACTGTCAATATTAGACTATATTAAATCGGACAAAAGTATAGAGTATTTTGATATGTTCCCAATGCACCATTACATGTTGGTAAAAAGAGAATTGTTCGGTAGGAAAGGCTATAGAAATATAAGTTCATCATATTTTGAGATGATTTTATCTACATAGTGTTGACAGATGCACAAAAATCAGAACTATTTTTATTCCTATTTTTTTGTTTTTTACCTTAGATTAATATCAGAGAGATATATGACTACTAATTCATTTAACAATTTTTATAGATCTTTAAAATTAATTTTAAAAAGAATACCATTATTATTTACTTTTCTTAAAAAATATCCATTGAGATACTACAGAAATTTTAAATTAAGGGAGACAGACTTTCCTCGACAAATTTGGATAGAAAACACGAATCATTGTAATGCATCATGTGTGATGTGCCCAAGAGAGTTGCAGACAAGAACTAAAGGAATCATGGATTTTGAGCTCTACGAAAAGATTATTAAGGAAGTATCTAAATATACCCATCTCGTTGAGAGGCTACATATGCACAATTTTGGTGAGCCGTTATTAGATAAAAAGCTTACAAAAAGGATTAGACTTGCAAAAGATCACGGAGTCAAATGTGTTTATTTTGTTACAAATGCATCTCTACTTAACTCAAAAAATGCTTACGATTTAATAAATTCTGGTCTGGATGAATTTAAAATTAGTTTTTATGGAGTAGATAAGAATAGTTACAACAATATAATGAAAGATTTAGATTTTGATATAACTCTGGCCAACGTCAAAAACTTCTTTAAACTTAGAAAGAAACTTAATGCAAAAAAACCAAAAGTGACTTTACAACTTATTCCACAATCTTTAAGTGATAATAGCTTAAAGAAAAAATGGCTTAGCCTGTTTGAAGAGTATATTGACGAGTCGGTAGGTGATAGTTTTAATTTTTATCAATTGCATAATTTTGGTGATGGTAGAGATTATGTAGAGACCAGAAATAGTACAATAAGAAATACATGTAATTTTCCATGGAATACTATGGTTATCCTGCAAGATGGTAGTGTTACGGCTTGTTGTTTAGACTATGATGGGCAAATTTATTTGGGAAATGTCAATAAACAATCTATTCATGAAATATGGAATGGAGAGAGATACAAGAAAATACGAAATGATTTTAAGAGGTTAAATTATGAAGATTATTCAGTTTGTAAAGAATGTAATTTTTCAGTTGATTGAAAATAGACATTAAAAGACTTTTATATTGGCACACCACATAATTCATTAATATAGCAGTTATGAATAATAAAGTAGAATTAGTGGGCGATAAATATAAAGAAATATGCGATTATTGCGATTCTGTTTTATTACACCAAGATTCAACAAAACATACGGTTGCAATTAATTGGTTGCACGTCCCTCGTGAGCATCCTTCATATTTGAAAGAGTATGCATGTTTGACGGCTAGCAATAATCACAACCTATACGAGAAAATTAAAAAAAATATTGTTGAAGATATTTTTCCTATGATTAGTAGTGCTTATGGACTCTTCAAGAGTGTATCTTTGGTAGTGCGTAATCAATATATAACTAAGCCTACAATAGACAGGTGCGATATATTATTCGTATCACATTTAGTAAATGTAGATCATTTAGAAGATGAGGATGATTTCTATTTTGGAGATTTACCAAATTCTATGAAAGAGTTTAATTTGTCCTCCATGACTGCAATGATAAATCATTTAGATAAATATGATATTGATAAAGTAGAAAAACACATAGGTAATATTACATCAAAAGTTGTTTTATCGAAAACGTTAGGATTATTTAAAGAACTATCTATTTTTTATGGACAACTTCTTGAATATAAAAGATTAAGAAAGTGTATGCACAATTCAAGAGGTTTGTTGAAAGTTGTTTATGGTAAAGCTTGCCAGGAATCAATATCACCTAGAACATTAACAACAATTAGAATTGCTGTACAGATAAAAAAATTGATAAGACATGCTTCACCAAGGGCTGTAATAACGACTTGTGAGGGTCATGCGTGGGAAAGGTTGGTATATTTTGTTGCAAGAGAAGTCAACCCAAATATTAAATGCTTTGCATATCAACATGTTGCGGTTTTTCCATTGCAACATTCAATGAAGAGGAGATTATTAGATCTATACAACCCCAGCCATATATTCACTTCTGGCAAAGTATCTAAAAGGCAATTAGATGGTTCGAAAGGACTGGATGGTATCCCTATTTCTGTTTTGGGTTCTAAAAGACACTTAAAGAAAAAAACAAAACAAAACATAAATAACATAAATACATGTTTAGTAATAACAGATGGATTTATAGAGGAGTGTCAAATTCTTTTTGATTTTTCGTACGAGTGTGCATTAAAAATGCCAGAAAAAGTTTTTATTTGGAGAGTGCACCCTACATTGAATATTCGTAAAATTATAAATAATATAGGATTTAAGGAGTTGCCAAGAAATATTGTGTTATCTAGTTGTAGTTTAGATAATGATATTTCTGCGTCCTCACATGTTCTTTATCGTGGAAGTACGGTAGTAATTCAAAGCATAATTGGTGGATTAAATCCTTTTTATCTCAGAATTAAAGGAGAATTAACCATAGATCCATTGTATGAATTAAATTATGGTCGCACTATTATTAATAGCGTTAACGAGTTTATATGTTTATTTGATGCAGTTATAGACAGTGGTGAAATGAATGAAATGGTTGAGTATTGTAAAGAATTTTATACACCGCTAAATGGCTCAGTATTGAGAGATATGGTTATTAACTTATAAGATGCTAAGTGTTGTAATACCCTCACTAGGCGGAGACCTAGGCGATACTTTAAGTTCATTAAATTCTGGAACATTGGCTCCAAATGAAATTATCATATGTTTGCCCAATAATAAACATTCGGTTGATGAATTAATAAAATATGAGAATACTTTTGTTATTTATGCAGAAAATTATGGCCAGGTGATACAGCGGATATACGGATTTAAAAAGGCTAAAAACCCATACGTTTTACAATTAGATGATGATATTATTTTAGCTCCAGATTGTTTAGAGTTGCTAATGCTGACAATGAAAAATACTAAAGTAAGTTCAGCTGTATCTCCATGCTGGTTTAATATTGAAGATAATACTCCGCTTCATCAAAGTAAACGAAATGGGTTAATAATGTCGTTATATTACTGGATTATTAACGGAAATGTAGGTTATAAACCTGGAAATGTGTCATTAGCTGGAACAAATTTTGGAGTCAATCCAGAAGAGGTTAGAGAACGAGTTGTTAGTGTTGACTGGCAACCTGGCGGTTGTATTCTTCATGAAAAGCCTAATCTTGTGCTAGATAATTATTATCCATTTAATGGTAAGGCCTATTGTGAAGATCTTGTGCATTCATTTTTTTTGCGTAAGTCGGGAATTTCTCTAATTGTGAATACTCAGGCAGTTTGTATGACTAACATAAATCCAAGATTAGATTTAAAAAAAGAGATTCTGCCAAATATTAAACAAAGAATTTACTTTGTTAAATTGGCCAATCTGAGTATTCTACGAATGTATATTTATTATGCAACATATATTTCAAAGTCTTTTTTAATTGGTATATTGCATAAATATATTTAAAAATATCTCATCCTTTAATTATTTAGTTAAAGAATGAGTTGATAAATTTATAGGTATTTAATTCGAGACCTTTGAATAATATAGTGCCCCAACAAATCAAGACAACAATCTAAAATTTCTTATTTCGAACGAGTTAAACTTAACCCAACAATTCGGAGTAAAAAATATGAGTAAAAAACGAACCAATTACACTTC
>Ga0257127_1001364_pt1 | contig 17363 bp, 15 predicted proteins | sample SI060_135mmetaG_FD_190152 | JGI IMG/M metagenome (GOLD analysis project Ga0257127, IMG submission 190152) | Marine microbial communities from Saanich Inlet, British Columbia, Canada - SI060_135m | ecosystem: Environmental > Aquatic > Marine > Inlet | place: Canada: British Columbia | collected... | reverse complement strand
GTATCACCTTGAGGACCAGTATCACCTTGAAGACCAGTTGTACCTTGAAGACCTGTTAAACCTTGTGGACCAGTTGCACCTTGTGGACCAGTATCACCTCTAAGACCTTGGAAACCAGTTGTACCTTGTGGACCAGTATCACCTTGAAGACCAGTTGTACCTTGAAGACCTGTTAAACCTTGGGGACCAGTTGCACCTCTAGAACCAACTCCTTGGGGACCAGTTGCACCTTGTGGACCAGTATCACCTCTAAGACCTTGGGGACCAGTTGTACCTTGAGGACCAGTATCACCTTGAAGACCAGTTGTACCTTGAAGACCTGTTAAACCTTGGGGACCAGTTGCACCTTGGGGACCAGTATCACCTCTAAGACCTTGGGGACCAGTTGTACCTCTAGAACCAACTCCTTGAAGACCTGGTTCACCTTGACGGCCAGTATCACCTTGACGGCCAGTATCACCTTGACGGCCAGTATCACCTTGCCGACCAGTATCACCTTTTGGACCTTTTCCTTCAATGCCATTGGTACCATCTCGGCCTTTCGGTCCTATAGGGCCAGTGACACCCGGTGGACCGATTTTACCCTGTCGACCTGTTAGACCTTGAGGACCAGGGATACCCTGGGTACCTTGAGGACCTGGAATACCTTGAGGACCTGGGATACCCTGGATACCAGTGGCGCCCTGGATACCTTCTAACCCAGTAACTCTTTCTCTAAACCAATCTATTAAATTCTGTCCGCCATCTTCTGTAATTATATCTCCGTAATTTCTACCTTGTAGTACTCCACCTGTAAGTATAAGACCCAACTCCTTGTTATGGTCTCTATGGTTGTTTTTTAGAGAACCTAGTAAATTCCATATATCATCTTTTTTTATAAAAATAGGTGCCCCTTTTAGTTGGCCATATTTTTTATAATCACTGTCTAAGTAAACAAATAATTCTCCATCTTCTCCCATAGAATCATCTGGTTTAGTACTACCATAATGTATAAATTTATTACTTTTTTTCTGGTCATTTTCTGGTAATTTAGATTGTAAGTTTAAAAAAGCTTGATTGAATAATGTGAATACTGTTTCTAGAATATAATTATTATTTATATTTTCTTTATGATTATTAAAATTATAAATTTCCATCATATTTTCTTTAATATTTGAAATTTCATATTCTACATCATTTTCTGAAATCATATATATATAAAATTTATATTTATTTTAAATTTTATATATTTAATATTAACCGTCATAATCGATATCACAATTATTATCTTCATCGTCTGAATAATAATATACATCGTCATAATCTAGACCAAAATTATTTTCTTCATCGTCGCAATATAAGTAATATTCGTCTTCATCAAAATATTCCATTTTATTATATAATAATATAATAAAATATTCTAAATTAAATGTAAAATAATTCTAATATAATTCTAATATATATATATATATATTATGTATTCAATTAATGGTACTTATATTAAAACTAAAAATAATATAATTGAACATATGCCAAATATTAAAGGTATGGTTGCTATAGATAAAGATGCTATCGCAAAAGAATCTGATAAACGTGGCACGAGTCAAAAAGGTGATAATATAAATTATACTGAAAAAACAGGTGGTATTGTGCAAACGACTGATATCGATAAAGAAGTTAATATTAAAGAAGAAAGTTCATCATATAGTGAAAATGTAGATATAATTGATATAGAAACTCAAACTACTCTAAGTGAAGAAATAAAAATAGAAAAAACAACAACATTTGAATCATCTGTATCATCATCTATATCAGGCAAAGAACTAAAAAAAACAGATAGTGATGTTGTTACTTTTTGTGAACACTGTAATACTGATAAATGTACTTTAAAATTATCATTTGGAGATTATCCAGATTTATCAAATCAAAAAGTAGATATATATGGACCGAATGGCATATCAAGTTTAATTATTCCATCAGAATTTAGTCTAATTATATATTCTAAAAAAAATTATGAAGGGATGAAATGGAGAATAAATGGACCAAATATCATTGGTTGTTTAGTCCATTTTGGATGGAATGATACAATCGCATCATGTAAAATATTTAAAACAGCATCATTAGTAAAAATTTCAATAGAATGTGGTTTTAAAGGTTTAACTAAAGAAATCGGTCCAGGAGGATATCCTAGTATGAAAGAGTTTGGATTTCAAAATAATATATCGGCAATTAGAATCGGATCAGATATTAAATTAAATATTTATTCAGGTGAAAATTTTACGGGTGAAAGTAAAGAATATAATGGACCTCAAACGATTAATTGTTTGATTTATAGTGGATGGAGTGATAAAATTAATTCCATTATTGCAAAATCAAAATTAGACGACTCTCCTAAAAAAATAGATGTATTGGAAAATGACTGGATTAAATATTTTAATTCAAGTCCTAATAAAATTATTAAAAGAGAATGTCAAGACTGTAAAGGGGAATATCAAACAATTTATTATAAAAGATTAACTCCAATTAATAAATTAACAAAAAATAATGGTGATTTAAGAGACTTATTTTTAAATAATTGGTTTAGCGAAGGTAATAAATTAAATACCGATTTTGAATTAAATAGTAGTTATAATGATTTAATTAATGAACCAACACCTGAAAAGCAAACTACAATATCAATTACTTCTGTACACTATGGTGAAAATTGTGGAACAGAAATAAATAGTGGTACTAGTTTAGAAGATATTAAAAGTAAATGTAATGGTAAAAATAATTGTGATTACTTGATAAATCATAATATAATAGGTGATCCTAGTCCCGGTTGTGCTAAAGATTATAAAGTTAATTTTAAATGTGGCGATGAACAACAAGATAGATATGCATTTGAAAAGAAAGAAGCAAGTGGAAAAAACATAAATTTAACATGTGGAAAACCAAATAATAAATGGAATTATTGTAATTATGATGATCCAACTGTTGGATTTCCTAGAGATTGTGGAAAAATAGAATTTACTCCATATCAATGGAATGCAATTAATAGAGTATCAGCAAAATCAAAATATCGATTTAGTATAGAAGTTGGTCCAAATATATGGCAAACTGTTTATCAAACACCTAAATTCTTAGTTCCTTTTGATGATATTAATATTGTAAGCGATGAAGCTAAAAAAGAATTAAAAGATGATGCATCATCAATATATGGACCAGATTCTATATATGTATATGCAAACGATACTGAATTTTCATTTAATGGAGATTATATGAATATACCTAATGAAAATAAATATAATTTATTAGACGAGTATACAATTATGTGCTGGGTATATAAAACAAAAAATACTGGATGGACTAGAATTATTGGCAAATCTTGGTGGGGTGCAACAAATTATGGGTTATGGTTAGGAGGTGGGAATGATTTAGTCCAAGAAGTAGCAATTAATCCAGGCGGATATCAACCCATGCAGTGGGGACCTAAACTAAAATTAGGAACATGGAATCATATTACAGGATCTTTTAAAGCAAATGGAAAACAAAAATTATATTTAAATGGAAAATTAATAGTTACTAATCAAGTTAATGGTAAATCATTGCAAAATAAGGAACCATTTCAAATAGGGGGATGGTCGCAGCGTCCTAATGAGGGATTATATGGATTAGTAAAAAATATAGCAGTTTATAATAAACAATTAAGTGATGAACAAATTAATGCATTGGCATTAAACCATGACTTCCCAGTATCAGGTGTTTTAAGTAAAAGTGGAGAAATTAAATCACAAGATAAAGGTCCACCAACTGTTGATGTCAATTTAAAAGCATTATCAATGCCTGGAGAAGTCTTGTGGCATTATATTAAAGATAAAAACAAGGATGAAAATAAATTTTTATGGTCAGGAAGAATTTATAATTGCATGAAAGGACAAATTGGATGTGGTTCAGATTTTGTAGACGAAGGTGGATCGAGACATAATGCTATACGTTTTTTAGCAGATGATAATTCAGTGCCAAGTCATTGTATAACACAAACTATAGATAAATATAATTATCAAAAAATAGGGGATGATATAACAAATATGGATCATGTATTAATAGAAGTAAATGCAACAAATGATGCATATATTGCATTAGGAGAAGATACATCACATGATGGTAAACATTATGAAATTATATTAGGTGGTTGGAATAATAATAAGTCTGTTATCAGAGCACAAAATCAAGGAAATAATTTAGTAGAACATACAGAAAAAATATTTAGTAAAGATTTAGTTCCGGGATTAACATATAAATATTATGTTGTGACAAAATCCAATGGTTCATTTGCGAATGAACCGTTTAAAATAGAAACACTTAATTCACCAATAAATTATTGGTGGGGGAATGGACAAGTATTAAACTCTAACAAATCTGATCGTGTTGGATTAAATATATCGGGTTTTATAACAGTTCCTAAATCTGGTAATTATAAATTTAGAGTTAGAACCGACGATGGAGTTCGAATTAAAATTTCAGATATTAATATTATCAATTCTTGGCGTCCTCAAGCACCGACATATCATCAAAGTAATAATGTTAAATTAGATTTAGGTAGTTATAAATTTGAAGTAGATTGGTATGAATGGGGAGGCCATGCCGTACTACAATTATATTGGAAAACACCTGGATCTAATTCATGGGAAGTAATTCCAAAAGAAGCATTTAATTTATTTGCACAGAAACCACAAAAGTTTTGGATATCGTGGAAAGATAATAAGTTAAAAGTTGGTAAAGAACATATATTAAATGAAAAACAATTAATGGAAACTAATATTAGTCAATATAATTATTCAATTAAAAATATATTGGTTAGTACTGGATGGGGATCTACTGGTATATGGAAATTATTTAGTGGATCGTGTAATAATAAACATTTATCTAAAGAAACTGCAGATAAATTATGTAATAATCCATGTTATTGGTATGGTAAACAAGGGGGCGGTGCTGCTAGAAAAGCATTCGTTGACAGTAATATGTGTGACTGTTCTAAGGGATCTGATCCTTATGGATGTCATGAAAAAGATGGTAATTGCGCAAAAGCAATTAATTGGGATGTACAACCAATACCCGGTCCAAAGGGTATGAATAGTTTTACACAATCAAATACGTCATCCATCACAAATACTAAAGAATATAAAAAAACAATAGAGGAAGAAGAAAAATATGAACTTAAACATACTAAATATTCTGAAATGTCATCAGAAATAAAAATATTAGATCCAAATATTTCTATATTTCCTGGTAAAAGTAAAAAAGAATATAATTCTCCTGCTTATTTTACTAAAGATGAACTTGAAATAGAAGAAAAAATAGCAGATGAGAAATTAAAATTATCAGGTGGACCAACAGAAATCAATAATGTTATTAAAACAGTTAATACAAATAATATCGAAAAAATACCTGAACAAAATATACCTAAACAAAATGTTAAAATAGAAAAAAAATCAGTACATATCCCTCTCCCACCTCCACCCCCACTTCCACCTGTTAAACGAACAAGGTTAGTTGAAATGAGTGATCCAATTGAAGAAGAACCTAAAGGATCTGGAATATCACAAAAGTTAATTGTGTTAATAATAATAATAATATTATTATATATACTAAGAAAATAACTTGTAATGATTTAGGTTGGTGTAATGTGATTTATCAATTATTTAATTTTCATTAAATAATATTAAACTATCAAACTTTTAATTTTATAACTTTTACGATGATAATCTGTATAACCATATTTTTGTATTGCATTAATATGATTTTTTGTTCCATAACCCATATTATTTAATAAATCATACTTCTCTAATTCAGGTTTATCATCTACTAGAGTTTTTATATACATATCATGTTCTACTTTTGCTATTATCGACGCTAACGCTATACTTAAATATTTGGCGTCTCCTTTTATTATACATTCGTGGTCTATTTTATCATCGTCATAATAATAGTCTTTAAAACATTTACCATCAACTAATATTTTATCAGGACGAATATCAATACCTGAAATAGCATTATGAAATGCTTTATAATTTGCTGGTTGAATTCCTTTTTCATCTATTTCATTATTATCAATATATGATACTGAATATTTTATATGTTTAATTGTATTTTCATAAATGAATTCTCTTTTTTTAGCACTTAATTTTTTAGAATCATTTATAATATCTTCAATATTTTTTGGCAAGCCATCTTTTGGATATAATACAGCTGCAGAATAAATCCTACCAAATAATACCCCTCTAGCACATTCATCTACCCCTATTTCTATCTTATCTTCATTTTGATATCTTAACATATAAAAAAAATTGATATTATAATTTCTAAAAATAAACTGATTTAAAATATATAAAATGATCGATTTAAACTATGATATAATATTTTCTACATCTATTGCACTATGTCTTTTTATTATTATTTCATCCATAATTTCTAGACCGTATTCTAGTCATGATGCATTAAACTATATTTATCATAATAGATTTAATTCAGATTTTAGATATGAAATAATAGATATATTCAGTCCTAGAGTTGGTGAAATAGTTGAAGTTATATCCAAACCATGGAATGGGATGTTTGGTTATATTACAAGAATGAATGATGATAATTCTTATAATATTAAAATAACAAAAACATTAAATCCATTTGATAGTCGTTTTCCAAAAAATGTAATTACTAGAGATTGTTCTGATATTGTTCTAACTACTTAAATATATAATTTATTTATTACTTTAATGGAAGATTTATTATGCTGCTAACTAATAAATATATAAAATAAAATAATTGACGGAGTAATAACTGTTACACTTACAAATAAACATAAACATAAATTTGGATACTTTGACTTTTGTATATTACTACCAATAGATCTACCTATTTCTTCGTATATGTCAATTTCATACATAAAACAAACTATTATTATACTTTTATATATCTTTTCTTTTATATATTCTTAATATATATGGGTTGCTGGGATGCATGGTGTCCAGTTTGTGGATTATGTTTTCATTCACCATTTATAGATGATTTAGAATCATCTTCGGATTCGTCATCAACAGATGATTTGACGATAGAATTTAAAAAAATAATAAAAAAAACTAAATGGATGAAAATGGCAACGATTTTACTTCCTGAAAACAAAGCACGTCATGGTTTTATTGAAATAGCATGTAATGTAGGATTTTCACATAAAACTAAAAAAGAGGGTTACAATTTAGATACAATGGCTGATGGTTTAGCATTGCACACTGAATGTTGGAAACTTGCTAAATGCAAAGGAATGGTTTTGACGTATGAGGACTTTGATTATAAACGTGCAAAAACATTTGGTTCCAAACATAAATTCTGGAATCAATACATTTTCACATATATTGACTATCGTCCTGCTAATTCATATTATGCTCAAGATTTTGATACAACAAAACTATATAAAAATCCAAAAGATTGGTATATATTATACCGACCGAATAATATGAATTTACCCGAATCTAAAAAAAATATTGTAAGGATATGTAAAAATATCACTCAAATTAAAAAAAACAAACCTAAAGTAAGACCTTCGCCAACTGTTACCGCTACTATATTTAAAAAAGGAACTGAAAAAATTGGTAACGATGGTAATATGTACGTTGTTGATAAGAATAAAAATGGGTCATTACGCTGGGTCAAAAAGAAAAATGTATAAACAGATTCAAAACATTCAGTACCTGTTAGAACCTTACAACAAAAAAAAACTAATTCTAAAATATATAAAATAAAATAATTGGAGAGATAACTGTTATACTTACAAATAAACATAAATATAAATTTGGATACTTTGACTTTTTTATATTACTACCAATAGATCTACCTATTTCTTCGTATATATCAATTTCATACATAAAACAAACTATTATTATACTTTTATATATCTTTTATATATATGAAAATATTTTGTGATGGAGTATGGGATTTATTTCACAATGGTCATGTAAAACATTTTAAAAAAATTAAAGAATTATATGATGATGTATACTTATTAGTGGGTGTGATGTCAGATGAAGAGTCTACAGAATATAAAAGAAAACCATTTTATAATGAAGAGGATAGAATTAAATTTATAGAATCATGTAGATACGTAGATGAAGTCATTATTTATGAATCAATAACTGAAGATTTTATTAATAATAATAATATTGATTTAGTTGTACATGCATATGCAGATATAGATGATTTAAATAAATTAGAGAAATATTTTGATATACCTACTAAAATGAATAAAATGAAATGGATTGATTATAATCAAGGTATAAGTACAACATTGTTATTAAAGGAATTAGATGATAAAAGTTCAAATACTGAATATGTAAATGAGTGGCAAAAAATATGGGAAAAGAAAGGTAATATGACTAGTGATAATCATTATTTATTAAATGGATATGAAGAAACTGGCAATGACTTTTCGAATACATTAAATGATATTTATAATAAATTAAATATAAATGAATCAGATAATTTATTGGAAATAGGGTGTGGTACAGCATTATATGGTAAAGAAATATCAAATAAATGTAATTATTTTGGAATTGATTATTCCAGATCATTAATAAATAAAGCAATTAAATTGACAAAATGTAAAGTTTATAATTGTGAAGCATATAATTTACCATTTAAAGATAATTATTTTGATAAGGTGTTTGCGAATGGGTGTTTTGAATATTTTAATGATGTTAATTATATGCATAGTGTTTTAAAGGAAATAGATAGAGTTGCAAAAAAAGGATGTATAATTTATATTTTAAATATAAGACATACAACAAGAACAGAGAGACTAGAAAAACATAAATATGATGGAGTATTTAATCATACTGTATATACAATAAATGACTTTCCAGGATATGAAATTAAAGAAGCAACGTTTCAAAAAGATTTAAGATTTAATGCTTATAAAATTAAAATATAATTTAATTTATATATGAAAGTTGTTTATTATTTAACAACAAATCCATCTCAATTTAGTTTTTTATATAATATATATAAAAATCATGATGGGCCAATATATTATCCTTCATATAATGATACTATTCCATCATATTTAAATAGTAATGCTAAAATATTAACAAATAATGATGAACTAAAAATATACAATCCAGATTTTATTTTATATACAGAATTAAATTATGAGGAAGGGCCATGGAAAAATATTTATATAGGACATGGATATGGATATGATATATTTGAAAATTCATGTGATGATAGTATTATATCACATGATGACTATACAAAAGATGGATTAATGTATTATAATAAATATTATAATTATATATTTGTTCCCAGTAAATTAATTCAAGATGATATATCAAAATATTATAATATTTATTTAGATAAAATTAAATGTATGGGATATCCTAGATTAGATAATATAAAAAATTTATATTTAATAAATGATAAAACAAAAAAAACAATACTTTATGCACCATCATGGAGTATAAAATCTAGTTTATTTGCTATGAGAAATAATATAATAACATTATCAAATGATTTTAATGTAATAATTTTATTTCATTCTAATATGATGAAATCACCTACACATAAAATAAAGGTAGCAAAAGAAATAGTACAAAATAAATCAAATAATTTAAAATTTGTATTTCGTGAAGAATATTCTGAATTATTTAATAAATCTGATAAAAATATATTAGATTTTAAAGATGATATGTATATATTGCAGAATTTAATTTTATCAACAGATTTTTTACTATGTGATAAAGAAAGTGGTGTGTCATGGGATGCAATATTTTTAGAAAAACCTTATTTACAATTAGATAATATTATCGAATTAGATTATAACGATTTAAAAAATAAAATAAATAATACTGAAGTTAAACATAATTTTATACACTGTGGAAGTAACTATTCTATTGAGGATATATTTGGTAAACAAGATGGAAAGAATGCGGAAAGATGTATAAATTTACTTAAAGAATTAATTTAACAGGTGGTGCGGTTTCATAAATATCATATTTGTCTGTAATGTGACCACCATCTATTGTAGGAATATATGAATATACTTTACTAAAAATTTCGTTACCATAAAATGTTTTTAATACATCTTTCGCATTATTTGGAACATTCACTATTGAATCATAAAAAGAATGTGTTTTTAATGGAAAAATATCGTCTTTTTTATATTTATATTCACCATACTCTGGATATGTTTTATAATGATTCTTCTCAATATTGATAGTACTTTTATAATTTACAATATCAATTATATTGACACCATCATTATATAAATAAGTACCATCTATTATTTTTGTATTAGATGATATTTCATATACATAATAGCCGGTAGGAAGATCTAAATTAATATATTTTTTATTTTCATAATATTCTAGATTCTCGGGGCCACCTTCTCTTAAAATCATATCTCTACATTTTTCACTTTCAATAAATTTATATTCAGAATTTGTAAATATACTTATAAGTAATTCACGATCAGTTATCATAGAATAAACATCCATATCATTATCATAACCATGATAATATTCTAGACCACCCTTATCTATAAAACCATTATGTCTTATTGTCATAACTAATCCACCCATTCTCATAAAAATAGGAATTTTGTTATTTTGAATGAAGGCAAATAAAATCTTTAATTTTTTATAAAAAATACCTAACATTGTATTTCTCTCTACTAATGCATTTTGATCAAGTGCATTTAATCTTTTATCTAATTCTATGGTCCAATCACTTGATGAACCTCCGTAATAATTATTTTTAGAATAATTAATTTTATATCTCATATATATATGAAATATAAAATTAATTATTCTCAATTTGGTGGAAATATTAAAGAATATTATACATCGCCTGAAATTAAAAATAAGTTAATAAATTTATTAGAAAAAGTACTTATTTTATTAAATAAGCATAATATTAAATATACAGTATCATATGGTACATTATTAGGTGCTATTAGACATAAGGGGATGATTCCATGGGATGATGATATAGATATAGATATTGATAAAAGTCAGTTGGTGAAACTAACATCAGATGTTATGAAAACAGATTTAACTAGTATGAATTTAACTTTATTTGAGTATCATCATAATAATTTTGATGATAAGATGCCAATTTTTCTTAAAATTTATGAAAATAGTGGTTCAGAAACAGGTTATAATTGGAAATTTCCATTTATCGATATATTTGTTGTACAATTAGAAGATAATAGATATATTAAAAAATATAAACCGGGAATTTTAAGTGCCAATTATTTTTCTCATCTTGATTATTATACACGAGAACAATATGACAATATAATTGAATATAAATTTGGTAATTTAGTAGTAAATGGAATAAGTAATCCTGAAGAATATTTAGATAGATATTATAAAAACTGGCAAACAATTGCATATACACCCTATTGGAACCATGAGAAAGAAATAACAAGTAAAAATTGTGGAATTTCATTTGATTTAACAGATATGGATAACATACAGATAATGAGATGATATATTTTTATATTTTATATATATATGAAATATAAAATTATATATAATTTAAATAATAAAAGAGGAGGCAATAATAAAAAACTTGCATTTTGTTTTTTAATTTATGATATTATTAACCATGAAGATATATGGAATGACTTTTTTAAAAACGTTGATAATACAAAATATAACATTTTTATATATTTTAAATCTAATATACCTCTTAAATATTTTGAAAAATATAAACTTCCAAATTGTATAGAACCAAAAAATAGTTGTATAGAAACATCGTGGGGTAATTATAAAATTTCACTAGCTCAAAATTTAATGATGAAAGAAGGGATTAATGACTGTTCACATTTTATTTTTCTATCTGGTTCGTGTATTCCCTTAAAGAATTTTGATTATGTATATAATTATCTTGATTCCAAATATTCATATTTTAATAAAGCACCTGATTCTCAATGTTTTCCAAGATGTAATAAAGTTTTAGACTTTATTGATAAAAAATATATTAAAAAAGCAAATACTAATTGTATAATTAATAATAGTCATGCAAAAAACATAATAGATAATGAAGATTTAATAAAAAAATGGTTTTCTGAAATTAATAATGCGGATGAACATTGTCATATAACTTTATTATATTACTTAAATAAGGAGAAGGAATTAAAATTAACTGATAATACTAGTTATTCAGGAGCAACAACTTTTGCAGCATGGGATGACATGAAAGATTATATGGTATTTCAAAAATCAATAAAAACAAATTCTTATACATATAAAATGATTAGCGAAGAAGAATTACAATATTTAGTTAATAGTTCATGTTTATTTGGAAGAAAATTTACTGAAAATTGTACAATGGAAGGGAGATCTTTAAAAGAATATGTTCTTAAATTGACTAATCCATTAACCGGTGGTTTTATTCCAAAAAAAAAAAATTTATTATTTTCGAGTGTTTCAAAAAGAAGTAATGGAAAGCAAGCATGGGAATATTGGAATGAAGGAGAAAGAAATTACGACATTGTATTAGCATATTATAAAGACGACGTTCCTGGAGAATGTAGTGATTATTGTTTTAACCGAAATGATTTTAAATTACCAAATTTTTATTATTTTGCTAATAATAATGATATTTCAAGTTATGATGCTTTTTTTATAGTAGATGATGATATCACAATGACTAGTCAAGATATAAATAAAATGTTTGATATTTTTATGGAAAATAAATTATTAGTAGGTGCTCCTTCAATGGACTCAAATTCGGATATTCATTATTGGTTTCAAAAACAAAATAAAACTAATAAAATTACTTATACTAATTTTATAGAAATAGGAACTTTATTACTAGATAAAGAAGTAATACCTAAATTATTAGAACTATTTGGAGAATCAGGTTCAGGATGGGGTACTGATATTATAATTCCACATATAATAAAACCAAATGAAAAACAAATGGGAATAATTAATGAAGTATCATGTCATCACCCTAAAATTACTAAAAAAGAAGATTTTACCATATCTTCTAGTATGTGTTTAAATGGAGCATGTACCAATAATAAAGTATCTAATGAAGGTACTGCATTAATAAATAAATATAATGTTACTGCTGATATTAAAGTATATAATTAAACATGTTTAATTTATAAATTTGATACAAAAAATTGATTTTAATATATGTACAATATATTAAAATTATAATTAAATAATAAGATGGAATCCATATTTAAAAATGTAAATATAGATGATTTGAAAGATGATAAAAACATGAATAAAATTTTCGATATGATGAAAATATATATATTATCTTATAAAACTTATTTTAGTAATTCAGAATATTTACAAGAGAATAAACAAATATATTCTATATTTTGTAAAGATACTATTCAAATATTTAATTTACTCAAAAATGAATTAGAAGAAGAATTAAAAGACGACGACGATGATGAAGAAGATGATATTACAGAGATTAATAACATATTATATCATATTAATATCATAATAGATGAATTTCCAGATGATGAATTTATAAATAATAATTCACTAGATGAAATTAAAAATAAGATTAATCAACAGAAATTAAAAGATTCTTTAGTAGAGGTAGTTAAATTTTTTGATAAAATTGGTAATAATATGAAGGAATTAAATGAAACTATAAAAAAATGTTGTAATACTCTAGAGAAATCTACAGAAAAATTAGTAATATCAGTAAAAATAAATAAAATTATTGAAGATCTAAGTCTTAAATATAAGTCATTAACTGATATCGTGAATGAAAATAATTATATAAAGTTAAAGGAAGATGTAAAATGGGTGACAGAAAGCATAACATATTTAACTAATATAATTAATGACAAAAAATATAGTTTTGAAAATAATTTTGATATGAATATTATAAATTATAAAAAATCAAATAATATAGAAATATTTCAGGATGAAATCGATAAAATGGATGAATATAACGTAGTAACTACATATAATAATGTAGTAAATTATATGAAAATGATAAACAAATATTTACATTCTAGTATAAATAAATTATAGATTTAGATAAATTTGATATATTAAAAATATAATAATAAAAAATATACTTATAAAAAAAAATTTACTATTTGATATATTAGTTTTATTTTCATTGACTTCTACATTATATTCTTTCATATAATATTGAAATGTATCATCATATGATTTTGTATTATTATGATCAACTGAATTATGAATATCAACGATCCACATAAATAAATTATCACGACTAGATAATACTTTTTCTGTTAAGGGGTGTTTTATTAGATGATTTTTATAATTAATTCTACATTTATCACATGGTATCATTAAATGTAAAGATTTAAAGAAATTTTCAGCAGCTTTTTTTTCTTCATATGAAGGGTTTGTCGAATACCCCATCGCAATTGTTTCTAAAAAAAACCATGCATGGGGTCCCCATACTTTTGGTTCAAAATTTTGTCTCATTAATTTATAATAGATAATTTTATATAATAAATATTTTAAAATTCTTTTAATATAAGATGTTTTGACATATTATGGGTAAAAATATTTTTTTTTAAAACTATATCTTCTATTAGAAGATAAATATTTCTAACTCTATTTCTATATTTCATTTGAAAAATATCTAATATGTATTTATTATTTTCATTATATTTAAATAGTTTTATATAATCCCATAAAGATGAATTAATTTGAATATATAATTTATTGTCTTGCCATATTGTATTTAAAGAGCTAATTTTAATACATGTAGATAAACTAGAATAATAATCTCTATTACCGAGTGTTACTATTATATTTTTATTTATTTTATTCCTATTTCTAACAATTTTAAATTCAGTAATATCATTAATAGTTTTAGTCAAGTTAATATAACTATTTAATTCAATATTCATTCCTATTAAATCACAATATATATAACCCTTTGGGTCAACAGGTATATTATCTACTTCTATAATAATATCATCTGGTAATAACTTTGTATAAGAATTAGATTGTTTCATCACACGGTGTTCAAAATAAAGATTGTGATCAAGTTCTTCTTTTTTTGTAATAATTAAATTTCTTTTTAAAACATTATATTCTTGATAAAATCCACACAATCCTCTAAAACTATTGTATTTATCGATTTCATTAAAAATACGTTTAATAAAAAAGAAGGGTGTTACTATCATATTATTTGTTTTAGTACAGTATCCATTAACTATTCCTAAAATATTATTAAAACAATCATAAACTGGACCACCACTATAACCTTCTATATTATTACATGGTTTTTTAGCATTATATTTTAACAATGTTGGGCATAAATTATTAGTTTCCTGAACATTCATATTCATAATTTTAGTTGGTTGTATTTGACTAACTGAATCAATTACAAACAATTGTGTATTTTGGTTAATATGATTTATTTTATAATTCATTTTTGCAAGATCTATTTTATATTTATCATTAAAATAATTATATTCTGTTACATCTATTATCATAATATCCAAATCTGGTATACATAATATATTGGATTTATCTATTTTTAACCGATGCTCTTTTAATAAAATATTAATTTCTGTATTATCATAAATATAATGACATACTGATATTAAATAGTTTTTATTTTTATTTTTATATAATATCGAATTTCGAATAGATTCCAATAATTCTATATTCTTCCCTGAATTTATATCAGTATTAGATATGATTTTATATAACGCCTGTAAGATACTCATTTTATATAATATATATATATACGTATATATTATATAAAATAATCAATTTTTATTTATCTGTATGCATTGTAATATGTGCATATATTCCTCTCATTCGCAATCTTTGGACTAATGGTATAATCGCATTATAATCATTTATTAAAACATGTATATGTAAAATATTTCCAAAAACTTGATGAATTTTACATAAATAAAATGACACCACTGAATCATTACCAGGACTATGTGCAACATATCCAAAATCAAAATCATCTAATTGTAAATTCTCTTCTTCTGCAATTTCTTTTAAATTAAATAATTTTTTAATAGAATCTATATGTAATTTCATAAGTGGATTTTTTCTTGCAAGTAAAAAACCACCTTCTTGATTATCCAATAAGTCTGGTTTACTTATTAGACGTTTCATTAATATATTAGATATATTTATATCTTCATAATTAATATTATCAATTATTATCTTTTTTTCTTTTTTAGAATATGAAAAATTATTTAATTTTTTAAATAAAAATTCCATATTATTTTCAATATCTTTATAATTTAAATATTTTTTTCCTTCATTCTCAATATTAAAAACAACATATGGAGCTACATTTAAAATATCTGATTTAGTTAAATTTGATAATATTAATTTTTTATTGTCTGAATTATTATGTAAATAAAATCCAAATGTTGATAAATCTTTTAAAGTTCCATATTGTGGAATAATCTCATTTGAATTAAATAAAGAATATAACTTACCATTGTTTGTATAATATAAATTTGTTATATGACAAAATAAAAATATTAATTTAATTTTTTCATTTATATCATTCGGAGATGGAAAATTAAGTATTTGTTTCAAATTAATAATTGATTCTTTAATATCTTCAAATTTAGATTTTAAATCAATATATTCAGTTAATGACTCTATCAAAGCATTTGATATTTTATTAAAATCTAAATTATTTGTTTTACAATATTGTACTAAAGTTTTATTTTCGGATATTTCATCTTTTATCTGTTTTTTAAATAAATTATTATTTTCATCTTTATTAATACCTTCTAATGTTAAATCACCTTTTAGAATTAATTTATTTATTAAATTATTTGTTTCAAGATCATAATTATTTAATTTACTGAATTTTCTTAAATTTTTAGAATTATGATTTGTATTAGATATAAATTTATTTAAATCTTCTGAAATAATTTGATTATTATTATTTAAATTTTTATTAATTGATTCCCAATTTATATATTTTATAATATTATCGAATATATCAGTAAATAATTCTAAATCAGAATTATGTGTTTTATTAGCATCATTAAATTTATTTAAATTAATATTAATTTCCTCTTGATCTTTAAAATATTGTGGATTTAATTTATTATCTGAAGTAAATAATTCATTTATATCATAATTAATATGTGTTTTTAATAGTCTATACAAAAATAATATTTTCTTAATAAGATCATCATTTTCTGATTCATCAATAATAAAACTTAATGCTATTAATTTAACATATGTATCATCATAATCTTTATTAGTAATCTTTGAATTAATATTATTAAATTCTAATACTGAATTATTTTTATATAACAAATTATTAAATTTAATTATCTCAAAATTTATTTTTGCTAAATGATAAATTTTGTTGATATTTTTAATAGTTATATA
>Ga0257127_1001363_pt1 | contig 17375 bp, 9 predicted proteins | sample SI060_135mmetaG_FD_190152 | JGI IMG/M metagenome (GOLD analysis project Ga0257127, IMG submission 190152) | Marine microbial communities from Saanich Inlet, British Columbia, Canada - SI060_135m | ecosystem: Environmental > Aquatic > Marine > Inlet | place: Canada: British Columbia | collected... | reverse complement strand
TTCCCCTAGAATTGAAAGGTATTTATGAATTTTATATAAATAATGAAAAATTTTTTATTAAAAAAGATGGTTCTTCATTTTCAAATAATTTAGAATCAATAGGTGACTTATTTAAAAATCCACCTGCTACTATACCTGCTAATAAACTTTCTACTAAACCTGCTACTAAACCTGCTACTAAACCTGCTACTAAACCTGCTACCAAATCTGCTACCAAATCTGAACTAATTTTAGATAAACAAGTATTTATAAAAAGTAAAGCTACTGATAGATATAAAATTTTAAAAGAAATTAAAACAGATTATTTATTTCTTAATAACAATCAAATTAAATCTTATAACAAAAGAATGTTACAATTATCAAATGTTAAAGAGAGTAAAGAAGATCAAACACTTAGAAAAAAATTATCAAAGATGATTGATTTTTATGAGTCAGAGTTATATTTAAATTCTTATTTATTGAAAACTTCATTTTTTTCTAAATTGATATCAAAATTTTTGGGTAAACAATCCTTTATTGATATTATTAAGATGACAGGTAAAGATTTATATGATCTATTTAATGGTCCAGACGTACCAAATGTTAGTCTCACTGGTACAGTTGTAAAAAATGATAGTATCACTTATTTTACAGCTTTTTTTGAAGAAGTTTCTAGAAGTGTAGGTGATCATGATCAGGTCGGAGGAACATCTAAGGACGATGCCGAGCTTCTTTTGGGAGATGATTGGGATAGTGAAGATTGGGATGACGCGGCGGTTATTATTAAAGCTAATCTTGCGGCAGAATCAGCTGTAGCTGCTAGTGATGATCCTTGGAATGAGACTGAAGATAGACCTACAACAAAAGAATTAGTAGTTATTAAATTGTCTAGTAATTATCTATTAGCTTATTTAGTTAATGATACTTATATACGTGATATTAAAGGAAAATTTTATAAATTTATTAAACCTTCATCTACAAAAATATTTTATGAAAAGCTTATATATAATAAATCATTTACTTCTTATTATAAAAAAAATCCATTTGATTCTTTAGTTTTTGAAAATGAATATCTTGATTTATATGAAGAGTTTGTTGATACAAAGTTTGAAGGTGAAGATGTTGATTTATCTGAAATTACAAATGATCACTTAAAATATTATTATTCTAGAGATTGTAAATGTCCAAGTACATCGAAATTTCATTATAATGTAGGTTTATTTATTAATTATCCAACCATAACAGAAGATGCAAGTTGGATAGCTGCTTTGAAGGGTACACCATCTGGACCTGATTCATTAGATTCATCTGGTCCATCTGATCAAATAGATCCAACAGAAAATATATGTAAATATATAAAAGATATAAAAAATAATATCTCTAACATTTTTTTTGAAATATCTAATCCTAAATCTGAACCTAAACGTAGAAAATTTATAAAACAAGCTCAAGTTAAAAAGATAGCTATAAATTTTGATGAATTAACAGAATTAGCGGACTATATTAAAAAAAAAGATAATAAAGATTTTAAACTAGATCAAGACGAATATAAAATAAGAATAAATATAAATTATAATGAGTTTTTAGAATTATTTGATGAATTAAATGAATTTGTTAATAAGATAAATTCTAGTTGCAATGATGGTAATATACATTGTGAAGATATATCTAAATTTGTGGAAGGAGTTTATAAAATATTTACAGAAAAAAAATTTATGCTATCAGAAAATTTAATAAATAAAATTAATGAAATAGTTGATGAATATAATAAAATATGTAAACCTCCTAAAAAAATTATAATACCTGAACCAACAAAAGAGCAAAAATTGAGATCTTGTAAAATTAAGTTATATGAAAATTATAATTATTCATTAAATAAGAAATTAAAAGAATTGCATGAATCAAGAACATCTGGTGAAAATGAAGAGTATAAAAAGTTAAAAGAAATTCTGAGAATTGAAGATCCATCTTCTATATATATATGTGATCAAATAGATAATTATTTAAAGTCACGTCTGGGAGAAGATGATTCAACATTGACAGATGTTGGTGATGGTTGGATAAAAATTAAATCTATAAATGATGATTTCGATAAATTATGTAAACAACAACCAACCAGTGTAGTAGAACTAAAGAAACAAGACATTGTTAGAGTAATAGACACTGGTAGAGGTCAAGGTTCTTCTGGTAGAGGTCAAGGTTCTTCTGGTAGAGATCAAGGTTCTTCTGGTAGAGGTCAAGGTTCTTCTGGTAGAGGAAAAGGTTCTGGTAGAGGAAAAGGTTCTGGTAGAGATTCAGGTTTTTCTGGTAGAGGTCGCGGTTCTGGTTCTTCTGGTAGAGGAGGAAAAGATTATGATAGAGGTCCAGATTCTGATAGAGGTAAAAGAGGTGGAAGTATGTATGTAATTGATAATCCACTTGATAGTGAGTTTTATAATAGTGATAATGAATCGAATACTTTGTATTCTAAATATGTTGTAGATGATCCATATGATAGTGATTATTACGAGTAATTAAATTCACATTTATACAACGAAGTTGAATGTAAATAAAAAAATTGATTAATTCTAATATTATCAATATCTAGAATTAATTATTATGATGGAACGATATAATCGTCAAAATTTAACATATGGTGAGAATGCTACTAAAAATCTGTTTAATAGTAGTGTATTACTTGTAGGAAAGAATAACATTTTGGTTAATGAAATTGCAAAAAATCTGTTACTTTCAGGAGTTAATAAACTATTTCTGAATGATAATTATGACAATAATAAATATTTTAATTTGAGTGAATTAAATCCAATGTGTAAAATTGAGGTGACCTCTAATATTAACATAGTAATTAAAGAGAATAATCCATTTGTGATTGTTTGTGGAGGTAGTAAAAAAGATGCAGAAGAAATTAATATTTATTGTAGAGAGAATGATTGTAAAATGATATGGTGTTGTTCTTCGGGTGTATCAGGTTTTGTATTTGTTGATGCTCTTGATAACCATGAAGTAAAAGATTTAGATGGTGAAGTTACTGATCCATTGCAAATAGAAAATATAGGATTAAGTGGGGACATTGAAGTTATTGGTGATTTAAGTAATGTAAAAGATAATGATATTGTCAAATTCATAAGTTTAGTTGGCAATAATATTGATTTTCTTAGAAATAATAAATATAAAATAATCGTAAAAAATAGAAATACAGTATCATTAAGAAATATAGATAGTTCAAGTATTGATACTATACTGTTTGAAAAATTAGATCTACAAAATGGAACAATTATAATTGAGAAATCAAGTTGTTCAATACATCATTCTCCTTTGAAACATCAGTTAATTCGTATGAATTCTGCAGGAGGTGGTCCATTTCTTAAAAATAGTTTGAATGAGTATTTTGATATTTCTATATTGAGGTTATTATTATCACACAAAATTGAATTTGAGGACATTTGGTCTGACGATATGAATTTGAAAGTTGAATCATTTAGTGATAAAAATGTGGGAAGAATTTATAGATCATTGGGTATTGAGATTTCTTGCATGTCTTCTATAATAGGATCATATGCTAGTAATGAAGTTATTAAACTGATTACAGGTAAGTTTCAACCATTAGACCAATGGTTTGTATATTCTGACCATACTCTTGTTCCAAAATTTAAGCCGATAATGAATACATTAAATCCAATTAAACCAGAATTAACATTTGAATATTTAATGGGTTCAGATTATATTAATAATATTAGGAATTCATCTTTATTAATGGTTGGTTGTGGAGCAATTGGCTGTGAAATGCTTAAAAATTTAGCACAATTTAATTTTTGTACTGAAGGAGATAGTAAATTAATTATTACAGACCCAGATCATATAGAGACATCAAATTTAAGTAGACAGTTTTTATTTCGTCATGAACATGTAAAACAATCCAAAAGTAAAGTAGCTTCAGAACAAATTAAAAAGTTAAATTCTTCAATTAATATAGAAGCATTGGATCAAAAGATGTGTCCAGATAATCAATTATTAACAGATAAATTATTTATGGAAGATAATATTATAGGTGTTGTTAATGCACTAGATAACATGGCAGCAAGAAGATATATGGATGATCAATGTTTTAATTTTACGAAACCTTTATTTGAAAGTGGAACTCAAGGCATGAAAGGAAATACACAGCCAGTAATACCTTTTTTAACCGAAACTTATAGTAATAGCAGTGATTCAGAAAATGAGAAGAGTTTTCCTGTTTGTACAATTAAGAATTTTCCTAATCAGATTCATCATACAATTCATTATGCATTGGATATGTTTGATTTCTTTCGAAGAGGACCAGAAAATGTAAATAAATATATTGATGATAATAATTATCTAGAGTCTTTACCTGGTTATGATAAAGGATTAGCAATTAAGGATATAGAATTGTTTTTAAATAATGTCTATCCACCAACATGGTATAAACTTGCAGTTTGGTCAGGAAAATTATATTTGGAAAACTTTAGAGATCAAATAATACAAATTTTATCAAATTTTCCAGAAGATAGTTTAAATAATGATGGTACTTTATTTTGGTCCAAAGGTAAAAGATGTCCAACAACAATGGAATTGGATATAACTAATGAAAATGTGTTAGAATTTATTGAATCTACAACAAGATTACTTTTATATTCTTATGACATGGATCAAAATTGTTTTTCAAGAGAAGATTTACTAAGTGTTGAATATGATTTATATATATATGAAATTAAAAATATTAAGATTGCAAAAGATGATTCTGAATTGAAGTCAATGAATGAAAAGGAAGAAGAAAAATCAGATGTTATTGATATTAGTAATATAAATACAAGTGATTTTAAAGATCTCAATTTAAATTCTCATGTTTTTGAAAAGGATGATGATACAAATTATCACATAAAGTTTATTCGATCTTGTTCTAATTTAAGGGCATTAAATTATGGAATATCTCCAATATCGTTTGAAGAAACTAAATCAATAGCAGGAAAGATAATACCAGCTGTAGTTACAACAACATCACTTGTTTCAGGATTAATTACTGTAGAACTTTTGAAATATTATTTATACAAAAATGAAAGTGAATTAGATAATTACAGGAGTACATTTGTAAATCTTGCAACAAACTTGTTTATAAGTTCAGAGCCTATAAAATCTCCAATGATAAAGATAGGTTCAACTTCAATAAATTCATGGAAGAAATTCGTAGAAACAAAAAATTTGACTTTAGAAAGTTTTATAAAAAAGTATTCAGATATGTTTATGAATGAAATTACAATGATATTATATGGAACAGGAATTATTTATGCTGAATTTATGAGATCAGAGGAAGATATGAAAAAATCATTAGTTGATCTATTAAAAGATAAAATGGAAATTGATATTTCTAATGGAACCCCAATAAATCTTATAATTGCAGGTGATGACGAAGATATAGATTTTCCATCTATTCAAGTTAAAATAGAAAGTTTGTCAGAAAGTTTAAGTTCGATGAATTTTAGTTCAAGTGTAGATCTGATGTGATCTGTAGATCTGATGTGATCTAATCAGATTTCTTATTAAATAAATACTTTATTAATAAATAAGTAGTCTAAAGAATTGATATATAATTTTTTTAATGAAAGTTGTGATTAATATTAATCATGAACATTTTGAATATGAAATTAATAAAAATAATAATTTGAAAAAAGAAAATTCTGAAGAAAACTTAAAAATATTAAAATGTAATTTTGATAGTAATATCGATTATTTATATTTGAAGATTAAAGAAGATTTAGGAATAGATAATAGTATATTTAGAATCAATAAAGTTGATTCAAATAATGATGAAAATTTGTCCAAGATATTAAACGAGGATGAAATATGTTATTTAGATCTAGAGTGGAATAATTCCATAATTTCAAAAGTAGATATTAATAATAAAATTTATAAAATTCCTACAGAAGTATTAAAAGATTCAAAACTATTTAGTATTAATTCAACAGTTGATGAGATTATATTTTTTAAGAATAAATGTTTATTAAAAGAATTTCTAATTAATGATTGGATAAGATTAAGTTTAAAGTTAAAAAAATATATTAGAGAAAATAATTTTGAAAAACTATCAATACCAACACCAATATTAGAAGGTTGTTATTTTGGATGTAAAGATGATGTTTTATTAAATTATGTAGGTAAAGAAGTAAATGATTTTTTAATAAGACAAAGTATAGACAAATTAAAAGATCTTGCAGAGGCATTTGAATATTTACAGGTAGATGATCTATTAGAAATTGTTTGTGCAAGTATTGCAGTAAGATTTATTTATGGAAAAGATATTAAAGATATAAAAAAATTGGGAATAATTTAGTATTACACCAACCGACATGTAAAATAAGATATATGTGTTTGCTCCGTAAATTAATAAAATCTTGGAAGAGATTTTATTAATATAAAAATTGATTATTTATTTAAAAGATTGATGTCTCAGTATATAATGAGTTTACTAGTATCACCTTATAAAAATATAACTCAATATTCTAAGATTCAGGTTAAACCTAATCAGATGAATAGTGACATTAAAAATATTATAAAAATGACATTAAGAAAAAAAGTAGAAAAAAAATGCAATAAAAATGGTTTTATCGATGAAGTTTATAGAATAGAGGGTTCAGAAGCAATGGATATGGAACCAGAAAACTTATCTGGTTGTTGTAATTTCAAAGTGTCTTTTCATTGCAGGATGTGTATTCCAGTTGAAAAAACTGAGTTGGTAGTACAAATTAAAAATCTTAATCAAGTTTTGATTTTAGCAGTTAATGGACCAATAATGATATTTATTCCAAAAGAAAATATAGATTTAGATATTTGGGACATATATGATAATTTTTTGCATAAAAAATCAAATGAGGTATTAACAGTTAATAGTTTCGTAAAAATAGAGGTAGTAAAAGCAAGAATAAATCAACAGGATTATCAAATTAAGGTTATTGGAAGATTATTAGATTTTGCAACAAAAGAAGAAGTTAATAGTTATTATGGAAACGTAGTAGAAGGTGATTCAATATTAAGATCTGAACAAGATCAAGAAAAAGATGACGATGTAAATCAAATTATTAATCAAGAAGATGAACTAGAGGAAGATAGTGATAGCCAAGAAGGAGGTTTTGAACAAGAAGGAGGTTTTGAACAAGAAGGAGGGTATGATCAAAATGGACATTATGATGATTTTGAATCAGATATATTTATTTAATCATCAGATAAAAAATTTTTTACAAGATCTTTCTCCATATTAATAAGTGTTTCCTCGTTATAATCATATGAAATCCAATTATTAATATCAATATTATATTTATTTAGGAATCTATCTCGTAATGATGATATATTTTTACTAAAATTACGAATAACTGTTTTAAAATTTTTACTTTGAAGTTTTAAAATTTTTATAAGATATTTTACAAATTGTTGTGAGTTATATTGATTAGATATATCATTTGTAATATCATCATCTTTATTTAATAATTTTTGATAACAGTACCATATACACCAAACAGAACAGAATCCATTAGGGTCTCCAATATTTTTACAATTACTATCAACATTCTCAAGTATTGAAAATCCAATATTAGGTAAAAATTCATTAGGAGTAATATATTTGATATCAGAATTAAAAGAAATAAATTTTTGACTTAATATTTTATCAAGTAGTTTAGGATTATAATTAAAATTTACTGGAGGATTACTACCATTAGGTTCAAATCGTTCAACTATATTATTTTTAAAATCACAAAATAGTATATTAGTATGAGCACCATTTGAAAGCTCGATACCAATAGGAATAACAACAATATCTTTATTTTTTATATATATTTTTATTTTTTCATCAAAAACATTTGGAAAAACAATATTTTGATAAATCCAGTAGATCATTATGTTATTAAAATTAAATTCATGAGTATAATCTAGACCAAGATCAGAATATAATTTTTCCAAATTTTCATTAACAGTTAATGGATATCCTATTAATAATTTGATATTAAATTTTTCTTTCAATAAAAGTAATCCAAATAAAGTATCAATTTGATAACCAGTAAAAAAACAATTATTAATAGCAATACCAGAATCAAAATCATATTTAACTATTCTTTCTTTAGGAATAGATCTATTATCTTTTTTAGAAAAAATTATTTCCTTTATATTTTTAATACAAGAATCGTAATTCAATTCATTTTTAGTACACTTTATTTCCCAATTATCAAGTTTTTTATAATTATAAGCAAGAATATTTGATTTTCCAAAACTTTGTAAAGTATTATAATATGATTTATATATGGTATCCATAATAATAGAATTATCGTCTAATTTATAATTTTTGATTAATTCAAACGGAGTAATATTTTTTTTATTTTCAATAAATATATTGATTTCTTTGTTATCTAAAAATTTTGAATATTGAATAAATAAATTTCTTTTTAATAATAGATGAATTATTGTATCTCCATAAATATTTTGAATATTTAAATCAGTATTTTGAATTAATATTTTTGTTATTATTTTTAGAGAATCAGATTTTTCATTTCTAATTGTATCAATAAACATATGTAATGGTGTATATCCAAATACATTTGTAAAATTAAAAAAACTACCATCAATATTAATTTTTTGTTGTATTGTAACTTTAATTATTTGACTTATAAAATATGATAAATATTCGATATTCATTTCTTTTATTGTAGTATGTAATAAATTATTACCATAATTATCTTGTTCAAATATATTTGAGTATTTAGTAAAACTTTTAATAATATCCAATAATTTACTATTTTTTTCAAATTTATTTATATTTGACATAAATAACTGGAGAGGAGTAAATCCATCATCAAATGTTTTTTCATTATAATGATTCAACAAGTTGTATTTATTTATTATATTTATAATAAATTCAATATTATCAGTCGAAAATGTAAGAATTGATAAATGTAATATATTTTCACCATTATTATTAGTTTCACTTGTAATATCTTTCCCAATTTTTAGTATTTTATTAATAAATTTTATTCTATTTGTTTTAAAACAATATGATAAGATATTATCACCATTATTATCTTTAATTTTTTCTATATCTTTTGAATCTAAAGTATTCAAATCTGTTCTTTCTTTTTTATTGGAATGATTCAACAATTTGAATCTATTTATTATCAAGTCTAATGCATTAATATTATTAAATAATATACAATAAAATAAACATGTTCTACCATTAATATCCTGTTTATCAATTATATTAACTCCATATGTTAATTCTTTTTCATTTTTATCTAATAACAATTTTATAATATCCAACGAATTTTTATTATCAAATTTAATTAGATTATATAACAATGTATTTCCATTTGAATCAATTATATCAATTGATATATTTTTACTAAGTATCTCTTTAATAAATTTAATATTATTTGATTCAATCACATACTCTATAAAAAAATTTTCGTTATTAAATTTAAAATTATAATTAATTTCTTTTGATTTTTTAATTTTATTTATTATTTCTTCATAATTTTGTGTTTTTATTAAATTAAATAGATCTTTTATCATTTTAATATAATGATTTAGAAATTTAATAAAAAAACAATCTATTAATTTAAAAGATTATATCATATTTTCCTGAAACAACAGTTCTATAGTCAATTCCTTTTCCAGAAGTAGTATTAAATCTTTCAATTCTAAAAATATCTCCAGTTACAGCACCATAATATCTACTCATTATATCATATTCAAAAATTTTTTTAAAATTCTTTTGATTAAAATGTGCTAATAGTTCATCTCTTTCTTCTTTAATTAATAGATGATGATTTGGAATAATATCTTTTGATGGTATATCTTCCAAAAGTTCATTTTGAGAAAATACTTCTGTATTTGGGTACTGTTCTCTTGATTGTTTGAATACTTTTTTATTTTGTTCAGACAATATCAGAAATTTTTTATTATTAATATCATTTTTTAGAAATTCATCTACTTGTGATCCTTGTGATATTGAATTTAGTTTACTAGCTGATTTATAAATTTGGTAAACAACTTTGTCTGATTTAGAATCAATATCTCCATTCACAGTTAAAATTGTGTTTGTTAGTACTGAATTAGAATCTGATATTGTTAAAAATGTTTTTTCATGATCTTTAATATAATTTCTTCTTTGGAACATGTGCAATAAGTTTTTTAATACAATAGAATCAAGTTCTTTTTGAATGTATTCAACATTAGTTAGGCTCATTATATAGAATTAAGGTTCTTCTTTAACTAATTACAAATCAATTTTTATAAAATCTGTGCAATTTTTATTAAATTTTCCATCTAAATAGTCGATTACTCTATAAAATCCAAATGGAAATAATAAATGCCAAATTACATGTCCGTATTTTGTAAATTCTGTACAATAATTTTCTGATATTATCCATGAAACAACACCAATAGAAGAAGTCCCTAAAGAAAAATATATAAAGTGTTTATTTATATCAAAATTATTACAAATATAGTATATTAGGTATATAGTAGGAATTAAGTATACAGCAAATAGGTTTGGGAATAAATAGTCTAAATTTGGTAATGTATTTAATGATGTAAATAATACACAAAAATAAAGATTTATAGTTTTCAAAAAATCTTTTTTATTTTTTGTTAATGTATTATTTAAAAAATAAATATTTAGTAAATAATTAATCCCAAAGTAATTACATAATATCATTGAAATTTCATCAAGATGTTTGCCAAGCCAGTTTAAATAATAATGATAAATGAAACTTCCAATTCCGTTAAAAATTAATAAATATTTAACATTTATTAACTCGTGTGCTAAAGGTGTTTTAAATAAAAAAGGAATAATACTTATTACTAATGCTGAATAAGAATTCCATATTTCAGGAGATTTAAATTCGTTTAATCTTGATTCACAAAAATTATGTGTGAAATCCATATAATATAGATTAATAACAATTTCTTTTAATGTTTTTTCTAATTTATATTAATTAGGCATGGAATGGGAATTTTGTCGATTTGATATACTGAATGATCTAAGTGGCCAAGGTTTAGTCCAAGATGTTTTTTTAGATTTTACTGATGTATCAGGTAATTATAATAGTCCATTTACTATTTTATTAAAAATGAGTGATATCATTTCAAATACTAATCAAGGTTTATCAATTATGAGAGAGTATGCCGATGTATTTGAAAGTAAGTTAGAACTTGACTGTCATGAAAAAGATGATATTTATTTTTATAAAGGGATGATTGAAGATTCTTATAACTACCATATTAAAAGTTATGATATTAAAAAAAAGAAAGCTATTTTTGATTTAAATGATATATTAGAAAATAGCATCTTTAAACAAAAAGGAACTCCTTTAAAAGTTGTTAATATAGATAGAAAAACAATATTATTATTTGAAGAAAGTTTTAATAAAATAAGAAAACAAATACAAGATGAATCAAAAAATAAATCAAAGCCGATATGGATTAAAGATAATCATTTGGAAAGATTAGAAAATTTAACTAATGAACTGATTAGAATATTTAAGTATCATTATGAAGTTAGTTTATTTTTTCTTGAATCTGTTTTAAGAGAAATACAATTTTATAATATAAATACTTAAAAAGTAATATTTTTAATCTATAATGATAAGGGATGATATATTTCAAGCAGATGGAAAGGATAATAGTGAAGATGCATTATCTAATGTGAAGTTCCCAAAAGAAGTTAAATGGAATGATGAAAATGAAAAAATTCTTAAAAATTGGGCTGACAAAGGCTTGTGTTTTAAGACAATGCATGATAGGTCAGCTAAAAAATACTGGTGTTTAAATGCTTGGTTTTCAATTCCTGTTATAATAATTTCAACATTAGCTGGTTCTGGTAATTTTGCCCAATCAAGTTTTGATCCATCTTATGCAGATTTACTAATATTAGTAATTGCAGGTTCAAATATTTTTTGTGCAATATTATCTACAATATCTCAATATATAGGTGTTGCTGGATTATACGAAGGACATCGTTTTTCTGGATTGTCCTGGGATAAATATTCAAGATCGATTCAAGTTGAATTAGCTAAAAATAGATCTGAACGTAGAGATGCATCTACATTTATAAGTAAAGCAGAAGAAGATTTTAATAGACTAATGGAGATTTCTCCTATATTTGGAAATGATATAATATCTTGGTTTAATCATTTAATTGATACTGGAGACTTTGATGAAAGTAAGAAATATATGTGTGGTCCTTGTTGTTATCAATGGTTTTGTTTTCCTTGTGGTTGTAAAGGTTGTTTAAATCCAAAATGCATAGAATACAATTGTTGTGGATTAAAGTTTGCTGGAATTAAATTAGATGAAGATAATGATATAGAATCAGATAGTGAATCAAGTGTTGATTTATCAAGTAATAAAAAAATAAAAGGAATTAATGAACAGATAAATGATCATATGATGAATAAAGATTATATCAAAGCTTGGAAACATTTAGAATTACCAGATATATTAGGTAGGATGAGACCTACATTAATTTCTGATCCATCAAAGGATCCAGGAAGAATTAAAGAAAAATCTAGAGTTGTTCAAACAGATGATACTAAACAACATAATTTAGAAAGACCAGAAGATAAATATAGAATATTAAATGATAATTCAGTTTAATAATATTTTAAAGCAATAGCACCGCCATAATTTTTATTTAGTATTATACCATAATCACCTGGTTCAATTGGTTGAACGATTGTAACTTTAATATTTGAGATGAGTTGTTTAGATTCATCTGAATTATTAAAATTTTTTAAAAGTTTAGGATTAATAAACAGATGTTTTACCATATAATTATTTAATCCCATGCTTATTTCTTTAGTACCAAACAAAAATTTTTCATCATATTCAGGATTATTAATATTATCTAATACAATTGATTTAAATGTTAGTTGATTTTCTTTAATTTCATATTTATTTATAGATTCAATAACATCATTTTTTGATAAATTTTTATAATATGTAATATTTGATAATGTTGTATTGATTGACATTTTTTTAACTAATGGATTTAATCCATATATTATTATTGGTTTGTATTTATTAATTAAATTATTTACTAGTTCTTCATTAATAGAATGATTTTCGATAGTATTTGTTTTGGTAGAATCTATTTGATTAACATAAAATGTATTCTTATCAAATTTAAATACTATTTTTATTTTATCAATCGATATCAGTTCATTAATAAATGATTCTATTGATTCATGTGTGCTATCATAACTATCAATATCTATTCCATTTTGAATAAACATAAATTTACTAAAATTCCAATCTTTACAAAACTGCCTGTCTTTTTTCGTAATTTTGAAAAATTCAATAGTTTCGTTTATAATTATAAACTCATTAATTTCTTCATCTGGTTTATACATACTTTCTAATGTTGTTTTTAATTTATATAATCTATCATTAATAATTTTCTTTTTATGTCCGTCTAATGATTTTTTATTAACATTTTCTATTTTTTTGTTAATAAGATTTAGTATTTCATCTGATTTATAATCATATATTAAAATAGTATAAGAATATTTATCTAAGTTATTATTTCTTACATAACTTGTAACTCTATTACAAATTTCCATTATATAATATAAATTTTAAAAAATTATATTATTTCAATTATTTTTTCTAATTTTCTGTATATGTATTATTTAACTAATGGAAAATTTGTAAATGATTGTAGTCAATCTAAAGAAGGTTTTTCTAATATTGAAACTACTGGAGACGATAAATCTGAAGATGGTTTAGCACTATTAGGAAATTTAAGCTTAGATGGTATAGTTTCTGCTAAAGGATATTATTTAGCCGACGGAAGCAAAATTCCAGAAGTTGTTAAACTTCCAAAAAATATGAGTATTAACGATAATAATATTGGTATAAATGTAAGAAAGCCTAAAACTGATTTACATATGAATGGTGAATTTAGAATAGATGGTAAAAATGGAAGTACACAATTTAATATTGATAATAATAATAAAAATATTATCAATGGGATCACTACTTTTAAGGGATCAACATTATTTGATAATCAGCAATTAGAAATTAAAAATCAAAAAAATGAAAATAATAAAGATGGATCATCTACATTTTTTAATCATCAGAAAAGTGGAAAAAATTTAATATCCGGAAATACAGTTTTTTCTGATAATTTATCTGCCAATGATATTACAGCTAATGTAATAGATTCTGAAGAAATTAATGTTAATGATTTTAATATAAAAAAATCGATAAGTTCATTAGAAGTAAATACTGATAATGTAAAAACTAAAAATTTAACTACTGATTCATTAAAATCAAAATCTTCAAATATAAAAGGTGATGGTATACTTTTAAATTTAGAAGGAAAGGATAAAACTATTGTTGGTTTTGATAGAGGAGATAATCAATTAGCAAGTGTAGGATTCTTAAAATCTGATAATGATTTTTATATTAAAGGAAATACAAATGATGGTAAAATAAGATTATCTGTAGGATCAAATGGAACAAAAAATAACAATCTTGTAGTATCTAATGATGGTAATGTAGGTATATCAAAAGATGACCCAAAATATAAACTTGATGTAGATGGTACTATAAAAGCTAAAAAATTTGTTAATGAATCTGGAGAAGATATTAATAGTTCTAATTTTAAAACTAAATTAACATTAAATGATGGTATTAGTATTACTGGAGGTAGATCTTTTATATCTGACAAAGATAATAATGGAAAATTAAGATTAGGATCTTATGATAATAAACCAGGTATTTTTTCAGAAGATAATAAAGATTTAGTTGTTGGTGTTGATTCTAATAAATATGTAAATATTGGTGGTAAAGGAAATTATTTCAGTGTATCTGGATCAGGAGATTTAAATGCAAAAGGTGATTTCATGTTAATAAATAAGAACGGTGGAGCAAAAATAGAAGGTGGGGATGCAAATCATGCAATTTATTTTAACAAAGGTTTAAATGGTGATAAAAACCAATTAGGTTTTCATGGTTCAGATTCTATAAATATGTATACTGGTGGAAATATTAATAAACAAAAGAAAAGAATGACAATTGATGATGAAGGAACTACAACTTTCTATGGAGATATTAGAGCTACTAATTTTTTAGATAAAAATGGTAAAAAAATAAATTCGAGTAAAGAGAATAATTTAAAAAAATCGATTGATACTGTTGGAGATGACATTAAAACTTTTGGAAAAACTTTTGGAAAAAATATTAGAAATGTAGAGAATGAAGTTAAAAATGTAGAGAATGAAGTTAAAAATGTAGAGAATGAAGTTAAAAATGTAGAGAAGGAAGTTAAAAATGTTGAGAATGAAGTTAAAGATGATATTAAAATTGTAGAAAAAGATGTTAAAGATATAGAGAATAATTTAAAAAAATCAATTGATACTGTTGGAGATGACATTAAAACTTTTGAAAAAGATGTTAAATATATAGAGAATAATTTAAAAAAATCAATTGATAATGTTGGAGATGACATTAAAAGTGTTGGAAAAAATATTAGAAATGTAGAGAATGAAGTTAAAAATGATATCAAAATTGTAGAAAAAGATGTTAAAGATGTAGAAGGTGAAATTAAAGATATTCAAAAAATAGTAAATAAATTTAATACAGGGAGTGATTTAAAGTTACCTGAAGATGCGAATATCTGTTTTGGAGAGAATAATTGTTTCAATTTAGAAATGTTAAAAAAATTATCAGGAAATTCAAATAATTCATTGAAAGTTGTCAAAGGTATTCAAAATAGATATAATTTTGAATCATTTAAAGATGGTGTATGGAAGGATTCTGTAGGTAAAAAAGATGTTAAAATGCACCAGGGTTTATTAACTAAAGTTGATAAATCATCTTATGTTAAATATAATGATGGAATCGAAAAAGGATTTGGATATTTAAAAGGAAATACTAATGTAAGACTAGAATTTCCAATGAATTTAAATAGGAATAATTGGACAATCGTTTACGTAACCAGATACGATCCTCAAGGAAGAAATGCTAAAGGCCGTATTTTACAAGGAAAAACTAATTGGTTAGCAGGACATTGGAATAACAGAGCTGGTATATCTCATCAAAATAGTTGGGTTAGTCATCATGATAAAGATAAAATTCCAGAACAAAGGTCTTGGATTTTTGGTATTGAACAACCAAAGAAATTTATTAGAAGAAGTGGTAAACATGATTGGAAAACTTTTAATGGTGGTAGAGATATTGGTTCTGATAGAATTTATATTAATGCAGGAAGACATGGTAATGAAAAAGCTGATTTTAATATTGCCGAATTAATTGTATATAATAGAAAAATTAATGATACTGAAATCAATGATATTAAGAAATATCTTGAAGATAAGTATATACACGCCAAAGGAGGAGTTCCTGAACATACCCACGATGTTATTCCTAAACATGAACATGAACACGAACATTCAAAAGGTTTATTAAATTCAATAAAAGGTATTCAAAATAGATATGAATTTGAATCATTTAAAGATGGTGTATGGAAGGATCCAGTAGGTAAAAAAGATGTTAAAATGCACCAAGGTATATTAACTAAAGTAGACAAATCATCATATGTTAAGTATAGTGACGGAATTGAAAAAGGATTTGGATATCTAAAAGGTAACACTAATGTAAGACTTGAATTCCCAACTAATTTAAATAGGAATAATTGGACCATTGTATATGTAACCAGATATGATCCTCAAGGAAGAGATGCAGATGGCCGTATTTTACAAGGTGGAAAATCTAATTGGTTAGCAGGTCATTGGCATAACAGAGCAGGTATATCTCATCAAAATAGCTGGGTTAGTCATCACGATAAAGATAAAATTCCAGAACAAAGGTCGTGGATTTTTGGTATTGAACAACCAAAGAAATTTATTAGAAGAAGTGGTAAACATGGTTGGAGAACATTTAATGGTGGTAGAGATATTGGTTCTGATAGACTTTATATTAATGCAGGTAGACATGGAAATGAAAAAGCAGATTTTAATATTGCTGAATTAACAATATTTAACAGAAAGTTAAATGATACTGAAATAGAAACTGTTAAAAAATATCTTGAAGATAGATACATACATGGAAAAGGAGGAGTTCCTGAACATACACATGATGTTATACCTAAACATGAACATGAACACGAGCACTCAACTGGATTATTGAAAGTTGTTAAAGGTATTCAAAACAGATATAACTTGGAGTCATTTAAAGATGGAGTTTGGAAAGATCCAGTAGGTAAAAAAGATGTTAAGATGCATCAAGGAAAATTAACTAAAGTTGATAAATCTTCTTATGTTAAATATAATGATGGAATCGAAAAAGGATTTGGATATTTAAAAGGAAATACTAATGTAAGATTAGAATTTCCA
>Ga0257127_1001362_pt1 | contig 17378 bp, 13 predicted proteins | sample SI060_135mmetaG_FD_190152 | JGI IMG/M metagenome (GOLD analysis project Ga0257127, IMG submission 190152) | Marine microbial communities from Saanich Inlet, British Columbia, Canada - SI060_135m | ecosystem: Environmental > Aquatic > Marine > Inlet | place: Canada: British Columbia | collected... | reverse complement strand
GTATTCAATTCCAGAACCAACGCGTATGCCATCCGCCCAGGGTTCTTCACTTTTCTTGGTTCCATCTTTATAGTATTTAATCGCCACGCCTTGGCGTCTGCCGTCTACATAGGGGGTTTCATACCCAATCCGTCCGTCATTGTCGTACCAAATCTTCTTGCCATGCCTTTTGCCATTCACATAGGGCATTTCTAACCACTTCGATCCATCACTTCGAGGTGTAATTTGCTTACCAGTAAAAGGTTCTTTATCCCCCCTGGCATAATATAATCCACCACGCATTCTTAGATCCCCGGTTCTAACTTCGCGGGTGCGTGGCACAATTCCTGTTCGAAGTCCGATCCATGCTTGCTGATCTCCCTTTTGGATGAGGGCGGAGGGTTGGGACTGGGATGTATCCAGTTCAATGAGTTTGTAACCGGATGAAGATTTTCCTTCCTCCACCCAAAAATTCCCCCTTGGCGTAATCAGCGAGGCAAAACCTTTTCCCCCAAGTCGAAAAGTTCCACTCAATTGGATTTCATTTACCCACTCAGGGCTCTTGAACTGTCCACTAGTCATGGACTTGAGCTTGGGCATAACTTCCCCGTGGACACCCTGCAAAAGGGAGCTGAAGCTCAGAAGAGTGGTTAAGGTTATTGTTCTGCTTATCATTTTACAAAATGTTGAATAAAAAAATGGATTCATTACAGCAGTATTCGTTAGCGAATGGATTTTGGATTCAAAAAAATTTAGGTCCTTCATCAATTTTTGGCTCGGCAGTAATTACTCTTCTAAAGTGCCTCCCCTTCTTCGCTCACCTGAGAAGGTTGGTTTTCAAGTTTGATAATCATACATTCACTAAGGTATTTTTAGGCTCATTCATTCAGGAGTGCTGCTTAGAGACACAGACAATTCAACTTCATTCTTTAATGTGTTTGCGATAATACATCCCCGCTCGGCAATGATGAGTAATTTTTCCATAAGCCCTCTGTCTTGGTATTGAGCAGACACTTCGACTTCAATCTTTGAAAAGCGAGCTGGGTTTTCTGCAAGTGTCGCATTTATAGTAAGCTCAACATTGCTTACATCAGCACTTCTGGACTTTATTGCGGCAAGGAGATTACTGGTAAAGCAGCCCCCCAACCCCATCAAAAAATACTCACCACCCATGGGCCCGTCATTACCGCCTTCTTTTTCTACCGGGCGATCACAGGTAAGGTGATGATCGCGGATTTTACTTTCACACGCTGATTCCGTTGATTGAGTGATTTTTATATTCATATTAATTTTTAGATTTTGAAATCCGATGATATCAGTTGTGTTGAATCTATATTTTACTGATCCGCACCTGAGCAATTTCCAATAGTTGCGAGCCTTTTCACCTTTCGCAATCTGGATCGCAGGTGATGATTGAACATCTTTTTCCTAAGCACCGCTACTTTACTTTCCTCTGAGTTCGAGGTATTTGCCTGCATAGCGGCGACCGTGTTCTTCCTGAGTAGCCGTATCAAAGTGAACACTGTCGATAAATTTGGCAAAAGAGCGCCCATCCACACAAGCCGTGTGCGGACGCAGCTTCGGTAAGTCCAGAAGAACGGCGTTGATCTTGGACCGCAGTTCAGGGGTCTTCTTCTCTCCAATTGTACAGGCAATAAAAGGAAGGTTGGGAATACCAGTGTCAGTTCGAAGATTGTCAATAAGCTCTCCGAGTCTTTCGGAATAAGCTTGGATCTTGTCTGGAGTCGTGCTGTCGGACTCACCCTGGAGCCAGAGAGCACCAGCAATGCGGGACTTTCCTTTTGGAGCATTGGTAAGAGCGAGCTTGGCCCGGCGAATGGTTTCATCGTAGAGCATTTGCCCCTTTCGCCATTGGTGAATATTGGATCCTCCCTTGGCACAAGGGATTAATGCGATACGACTCCTTGGATACGCTTTAGCAAGAGTCTCGGCGAAGGCCAAACCGGGACCAACGCCGGCGTTATCAGCACCAATGAAATCTGTTGGGCTTCCCACGAGATGGAGCGGGTGCCGTGCGAGGTACCAATCATCAGTACCCTTGTGCATCATAATAATCTGTGAATTGCGAAGCGGTCCTGGGGGCATGACGCCTCGTCCTTTCATATTGGACTGGCCCATGAGGAGGAAGATTTCAATCCGATCTATCCCACTTGGTAGTGTACTAATATCAGCTTCTTCAAGCGGTGGCCCGGTAAGATCGGAAGGTGCCGGCCTTGGCTTTTTCTGCCCCATCGATGGAATTAGGATGGCGATGAAAGAGATTATAGCTAAAAGAATTTTTTTCATAATTATCTACAAACGCTGGGCCTCATCGGCATAAATGGCGGTGTTTTGTTCAGCTTAATCTTGAAGAATTTTTTTGTCTCTCAACCATTCCAAACAAAGGTCCGGCCAGGTGGAAAGTGGGTGCTGTTTGGGTCGCAGGGAAAACCCATGGCCACCCTTTTCAAAAAAGTGGGTACGAATGGAGGCCCCGGCTTCTTTCAGGGCCTTGGCATAAATTTCACTTCCGGGAAAGAAACCGTCGTCTTTGGCTGTGATAATCTGGGTGGGGCTGAGTTCATCGGAAACAGTAAAGTCCTTACTCAACTCCTTCCCCTTGTTCATGTAGGCCGGGTAAAGCAAAACCGTAAAGTCCGGTTTACAGCTTACACGGTCATGCTCATCCACTGTCTGATAGGCTTGAAGATCAAAACCTGTACTGACCCGGGCCGCAAGGTGTCCTCCCGCGGAAGACCCCATTACGCCAATCCGCTTTGGGTCGATGTTCCACTCGGATGCCCGCGAGCGGACAATCCGGACCGCTCGCTGAATATCCTCGAAGGCATCTTTACGCTTCTTGGGAGTCCGGTAAATCAAGATAAAGGCAGAGACCCCATGTTCATTGAGCCACTTGGCAATCGGCTCCATCTTCGTTGTAACGAGATAGGTGTATCCTCCCCCCGGACATAAAATGACCGCGGGTCCAGGCTTCTTCGCAACGGGAGCAGGGAAGAAGCGTATGGATGACTTGGTTACGTCGGTGAGGCGTATGTGTCCATCACCCCGATCGGGTCTGGGCGTTCCCATCCCGGTTCTGTCTTGGCTGGCGGCATCTTTTGGCCAGAGCATAATGACATTACTTGGATCCTTCTGGTTCGTATTCGCGATGACTGCAGTGCTCCCAAAAGTGATGCCGCATAAAATAATGAAAAGTGGTCGGAGTCTTTTTAAGGTATTCATAAGTTGATTTTCAGTTTCTTCTTTCTGTCGAATGTCACAACAATTCACGATGTTATTTGTCAAAACCATCAATTTGATAAGTCCATACTGATTGGCGGTTTTGAAGATAGGAAAAACTAGAATCCATAGGACTCCGCGTACCATTTTTGCCAAAGTTGGCTGAGGCGTTGGACGACTTCAGAATTCTCTTTTGCGACATCTTGCGTTTCAGTCATGTCTGTACTCATGTCATACAACTCCCAGGTAACTTTGTCCTTCAACGGATTCTTTGGTTTCCTGGGTATGGACTTGGTGACGAGTTTCCATTTGCCGTCTCTCACGGCTCCGCCACTACGAAACTCAAAGAAGATGGGTTTATCCCGCTTGGGCAGTACCTTTCCTTGGAGTGCAGGCAACAGGCTCTCCCCTTGTAAGGGGATAATTCGTTCGCCATTGAAACTGGCCGGATACGAAGCATCCGTAATATTGGAAACGGTGGCCATGATATCGACAAAGTGAATCGGCTGACGATTGAATTTGCCTTTGTTCGTAATCACTTCAGGCCAGTAGGCAATGAAGGGAGTGCATATGCCGCCTTCGTGGCTGAGGTTCTTCCAATAGCGAAACGGAGTATTCGACACGTTGGCCCAGTCCTGTTGCAGGGAAGACCAGCGGGTAAGAGAACCGACTTCACCCGTTCCGGTATCCACATTTTCCGCAGATGAACCGTTATCCGAAGCGAACATGATCAGGGTGTTATCCTCTTCACCTAACGCTTTGATCTTGGCTAATATCTTGCCAATGTTCTGATCCACCCGATCGATCATGGCTGCATAGACCTGCATTCGGCGAGCCTGATCTTTCTTCTGATCTGCACTCAGTGAATTCCAAGGTTTGTGAGAAGGTTTAGTGAGGAGGGCTTCGGGACCGAAGAGCCCCAATTCCTTCTGTCGCTTGAACCTTGCATTGCGGATCGCCTCGTAACCCTTGTCGTAAACGCCTTCGTATTTGGCGATATCCTCAGGCCAAGCATGGAGAGGATCATGCGGTGCCGTGTAGGAGACATAGAGAAAATAGGGTTTATCCTCATTCTTGTATTCCTCGAGAAAACCGATGGCCCACTTGGTGAAATAGTCGGTGGTGTACCAGTCTTTTTCCTTGGGAGTGTAATACGGGAGCATTTTCCGATCATCGAAACAATAGGCTCGGGATTCACCTTTCTTGCGAGCGGGAACGCCTTCGCCGGAACGCTGCTCTCCTGGATTGAAATGATTGGCACAACTCTTGCCTGGGCCATAATGAAAACCGTAAAAACGATCAAAGCCACGATCATGAAGGCTATGATTGGAGTGGTGCTTGCCCACCGCCAAGGTACGATAGCCCTCTGTTCTTAGAAGATCGGCCATGGTTATCGCATTCTTGATTCCCTTTGAACTGCGGTTCATGCCGCATTGTTGTGCATAGACCCCAGTGAGCAAGCAGGCTCGGGACGGGAAGCACTTGGAAGTGTTGTACATGTTCGTAAAACGAAGACCATTCTCTGCCAGTCGGTCGAGATGGGGTGTCTTCACCTCGCCTCCGTAGCAACCGATATCGGAAAAGCCCATGTCGTCCACAAGGATGAATACGATGTTTGGGCGTTGTTCAGAGAACGCAGTCGATAGAGAGACAAAAAGGGCAAAAACAAGAAGTGATATCTTGGATGGGAGGTGTGCTTGATTCATGATTGATTAAAATTCTGTGTGCATTTCCGTTATAGAATGTTAAGGCTGAGTTGCTGAACGAGCACTAGCGAGTGAAATCAGTTCCAGCGAGTTGTTGTGCTCTATGGGTCCATTCTCGATGCTACCCCTGCGCAACCCTCTCACACGAATGACCTTCAATGTATCCAAAATATCAATCATCAATCCATTCTAGACCACTTCAGGTATTAACAATGTATGGGAAATCTCCCCAGCAACTGTTTGAGCCATTAATAGTGATGTCTAACTTGAGCAATAAGTATAGATCCATCTTCGATCTTGTATACGATCCGATGCTCAGAATTTATTCTTCTAGACCAATATCCTGAAAGCCCATGTTTCAATGGCTCTGGCTTCCCTATTCCTTGATAATGATTTCTCTCAATGTCCTTAATTAAATCATTTATCTTCTTCAGGATCTTTTTGTCGTGCTTCTGCCAATATAAATAATCTTCCCAAGCATTGTCAGAGAATATTTTCCTCATTAATCGATTAATTCTCTTTCTTTCCCTTTCCCTTGCTCGAGTTGAACAATTGATTCCAGTAACCGCTTCGCATTCTTGGGGCTCCTAAGAAGGTATGTTGTTTCTTCCATAGCTTCATAGTCTTCGAGGGAAATCATAACCACCGCTTCAGTCCCCTTTTTCGTGATTATTACAGGGGAATGATCCTCACATACACTGGTAATTGTTTTAGCAAGGTTCTCCCTTGCCTGTGAATATGTTATCGCATTCATATGTACAACATCCTGTACAACCTATATCTTGTCAAATTTTATCTACGGCCAAGATATTTCAATTTGTTATGCAATCTTTCTCCACACCGAACGGCAAGCATGAGGCACGGCTGACCGGGAGCGCGTGCTCGAGGCAGGACTGGGGCTGTGTTTCCGATGAATCATTCGAAGTCGGGGCGGGTCAGCCGTTGCTCTCCATGCGCTTGTTCGGCTTGTTCGAATCCTATTTTCGCCCCTCCTGTACTCCAAGAAAACGCTGATGAAGCCGCCAGTTGTTTCGCTGCACCGTCTCCACCAGCTCTTGATACGGAGTTCCATCAACCTGAAGCAGCCCCTGCTTGAGGATCCTCGGGTCGACTTTATAACGGTCGATGTATTGGCATCGGTTGTATCCAATCAGGTAACGAGTAGCGAACCCGTACTGCAAGAACTTAGCGTGTGCCTTCCCAACGCTGGCGATGTCAGGCAACGTCTTCCACATGACATTGGAGTGTTCAGGCGTTTTGAAACTAACTTGGTGGTCGCAGATCATCACCGGTTTCTTCGTCTCCCGATAGGCCCGCTCAAAGTCCGTTTCAGAGAACAAGGATCCGCCTGGCTGAACGGATAGAACATCGATCCACGGCAGCGCTTCCTGTATGACCCGCCAAGGCATCGCAGCACCAGAGTAGCGCTCTCCGAATACCAACGTATTCGAAGCTAGTTTCCTGGTGAGGGGGCCGATGTGGGAATAGACCTCACGGGCGATGAGCACCAGGAAGTCTTCGTCAGAAGCGTCTGCGCCGTTCTCACGGAGAAACCGCTCGTAACGCCTTTTGCCAGGCGCACCATCTGGCAATTCGCGGATGGCATCCACCCAAGTCTTCCCGGCAGCACGCTTCGCTTGCTTGAGATCCCAGGCGGGCATGTCTGTCCAGTAGATGCCGATACGGTTCGGATGATCTGGGAATTGCTTTGCCATCTGCTCAAGCGCGTGACGGGCCTGCTGCTTCCAACTATCGCCGAACACATCCGGGAATCTAATCCGCTTACCCTGCCATGCGCTGACCTTGCTCGTCGGGTAACAGGAGGCAAAGTGAGGTAGCAACTTCCGGGTGCTGGGATGCGAGTCATAGCCAAGGCTGTTGTAGCCCCATTTGCGGAAGTGGGAAACCAGTTCCGTATTCGCCTTTCCCCAATCGTTATCAAGGTTCTGGCGGAGATGGTCGCGCTTCGACTGATCCGGTTGGGAAAGGCCGCCGGTGTGGGTCACTCCGACCGACAGGAATCCATGGCCATCTGGCGTTATCAGAAAGTGGCGGTCCTCGATGACTTGTAGATGAAACCTTCCGGTTGCTTCGCCCTTGATCGAGAGATACCCGCCATACCGATCAAAGCCATCTCGGTCGGGAAAGACTCCAGCAGACAGGAAGACAGCGATCAGAAGGACAAGAGGGAAGAAGGTAATCAGTCGTTTATTCATTGGATGTAATCTTGCCTTAACTCGGAGTTCCTAGTGCGGAATCAGCTGCGATCGCTGGCATCATTTGAGTCATTCTTTCTGGCTAACTTATATTATTCGTTATTTTTAACATGTAGAAAACTAAAAGTTCCAAAGGGAGGATGGCAATGGATAAAAGAAGAAGCATGAAAAGATACTTACCGATGTCAGATATTTACCCAATTAAACCTATCAGTGAATCATGGTTTAGGTATGAATGTTTGCTGCATCCTTTTGTTCTACCAAGGCTGCTTGCATCAGCCAAGATCGCCGCTTCAATTTCTCGAATACTCCATCTGCTTACTGAATCCGTCTGCGATACCCTCAATTGATTTGGGAACCTACGCCAATCAAAATACTTGGGTGCAAGGGAACTATATAAAATTGCTCGTCCGTAGCGGAATGGCCTTTTGAGTGTAGTTGGTTTTCTTCACATATGGTAGAAATTATTGACTCAATAGAACGGTTTTTAAAATGATAACTCTTCTTTCTTTCGTAGACTTCATCGTCTTCAAGAAGGAGTGTAATCTCAAAATTTTCGATAGACTCTTCTTTAGAATGATTGGCATTCTTATCCAGTTCTTTTCGGACTGCACTTCCCAGGTCCCTGAATATTTCTTTCAGGGGAGTATCCTGCCAGGAAATATTATCGAGTTTTATGTTTTCTGGAAGCCCTCCAGGAAATCGAAGGTGTAACAATAGTTTCATAGGCAACCTCGCAACTCCCATTTCTAATTGCCCTATTTGAAAGTTTTGTTGCTCAACCAATAAGCTAAGGGCCAATTTGTACTCGTACTTTTTTTGAAGTGCTTGGTCAAATTCACTGGGGTCCTTAGCCACAAAAACAGTCTTATCATCATAGAGCCAGCATCCATCGATATTACGAACGCTGCTATTAACTGTTCCCTGGATGGTAAAACCAGACAGACCATTAATACGAAATGATTGTTGCAGGGCCTGTTCCGAAACCTGCAGCTTGATGTCGTGTGGTTCTAAAATATCTGCCAGCTTGCTAATACGCTCATTCCTTAAGTTGAAGTGCTCTACTCGCTCCTCATCAAACTTGGCTGGTAAAACATAGGGGGCTAATGCAGAGTATAATTTCTTCAGGCGCTCTGTTTCATGGGTGGGAATAGCCGTTGAGCATGAAAGGGAGCCAACGAGCATGAATGCTATTAGTAATGGGGCAATGAGTAAGCGCATAGTCGAGAATGTAGTAACTATTTGATTGAGGGCAATGTTAACCATACAGTGTCTGTCAAAGTAGAACGAACGAGATTAGGGATTTTTGAGCGAAGCGAAGAAATTCCACTACAGCTCATGGTTATAGTTGTTATTATTTTGAGTCGTATTGGTTGAGTCTAGGGTTAATTCCAATCAAAGAACAAACTAAAAGGTTCTCTGCCAAAAATAGATACAAGACATATAAGCAGTAGGAATAATAAAACATTGATTCCTTGGATTATAGACATGTATTTTATGAAACCTATTTTTTGATAATACTTTTTATGGATATATAAATTTATTGGAATTTGAAATATAGACAGGCTTGGGAAAGCTAGTGTAAAGCATAAAGACCCGAGGCCTAGAGCACAAATTGAGTGTGTCACTTGAAGTAACCAAAATGGTTTTGAATGAATATTATTGGTTTCGAGATTTTCCATTTTTACACTATGACGTCAAAGCTCAGTGGCGCAGCTTGTCTGCGTCAACTGCAGCGCCTTGTTCGGTTTCCTGTCTTCGAATCCTGACGCCATAACGTACCAATACGATTCCCAACCATGCGATGAAAGGGCAAGCCAACAGCCCCAATGGATTGAAACTGGTGGATGTTTCAAGCACCGCGATGCCGTGCTTAACTGGATGGTGACGAACATCCACGGACTGTCCCTTGGAATACTCCTTCACTTTCATCTCAGCCCAACCTTTGGATCCTTTGGCAAGACCAAACGCCATTTTGGCACTGGTAAATTGATGACCTTTGACTTCGTATTCGTAGCGAATTACGGGAGTGTATTTTCTTCCACTCCCGTTAATTTTTCCCCCGCGCTTAATCGTTGAAGACACAATGCTGCCATCGACTGTCGGCCAAGATTTAGAAGACTGAGAGTGATAGAGATTGTAGCATATATTGCCAAGAATTCCGATGCTGATGAGCAAGAGAATGACCCCAATAACAATACTAGTACGAGCGTTCTCCTTACTTTTCAAAATGATAATATCTCATGTTTTAAGACCTAACGTTAGAGGTCAGGCACGGCGCTTGTCGCCGTTGCCTTCACCGCCTTGTTCGCTATTCAATTTGGTTTAAAGAGGATCGTAATGTCGGATCTTCATGCGTCGTCCTCCGGCAAGAGCCGACTGGTGCGCGACAATGCCCGGGACGGTGTAGGCAAGCGCTTCGGCTACGTGTACGGCCGGTCGCCGGCCTTTCTTCAGTGCATCTATGAATTCGTGGACGATGAAGGGGTGGGAATTACAGTGCCCACCTTTCACTCTGAGTGGTTCTGGTAGCATGTCGGTTTGATACCAGTCTTCCTGGACGAATCGTTTCCGGCTGTTTTTCTTGTGACCGTACCCGGATAGGTCTTTCGCCGAGCCGTCCCCTTGGAATACGAGCGTCGGGGGAAGCAGTGCGGAGCCAGGGTGGTTGTTTGCGTAAAAACTCATATTGGTTCCGGTCCATCGAGTCGGGTGGCCCGACACGACGGGGCCTTTCCAGCAGATGTCGATTCGCGCGGTATGCCCTTTGTCGGAGACGAACTGCCCGTAGGAGTTCCAAAATGGATTCCCATAAGCGTTATCCTTGAGGATAGGGCTGTCGTCGCCGAATCCGGTGCAGGTGACTTCGACAAGCCGTTCGCCCGTCACCCCTGTAAAATAGCCGATGTTGTGCGTTGGATAGAACATGGGTGGAAAGCCGTGCCTCCAGGTCTTTCGTCCCTTCTCCCACGGAGGGCCGTCGCTACCGTTTTCAAAATAGAGCTTCTCGAGTCCAGGATGATGGTAGGCGCTTTCGAAATGATAGATCTCCCCGAAGCGGCCTTCCCGGTGGAATTTCCTTGCCGAAATCGTGAAGTCGGAGAAGTAGGCGGTCTCGGCCATCATGTAGGTCAGCCCGCTCGACTTGACGGTGGCATAGAGCAGGTCGGCCTCTTCGTAATTGCCCCATACGGCAGGCACGGCCGAGAGCACGTGCTTGCCCCGTTTCATTGACTTGACGACATGATCGACGTGGAGATTTCCGTCGGTGAAGATTGCCACCGCGTCGATGCGGCGATCTTCGACCATCTCTTCGAGCGAATCGTACGCTTTGCCGCAGTGATAGGTTTTCATCAGCCGCGCACGGCGCTTCGGCCTCAGATCGGTGACCGCCACGATCTCGCAGTCCGGATGGTCCTTGAAGCAATGGAAGCTGTTGCCAAAATTCCCTCCGCCCGCGATTCCCACTCGGATGGGTTCTGGAATCGTGCCAGCGGGCCGTGTTTGTGGCGACTGCGCCCTCGCCGACGTCCGGAGGCCGAGCGAGGCAACCGCAGCGCCTGTGGTCTTAAGAAACTCCCGGCGGGGCGACTGCTGATTGTTGTCTTGGGAAGGTTTGTTCATGATCATTTCAGTTTCACTCTATTTCAATGGCTAACTTATAATATTCGTTACTTTTATCATGCATAAAACTAAAAGTTTTAAAAGGAGGTGCAGCAACAACTATAAGGTTGAAAGGCATGAAAAGATAAATACAGATGTCAGATATTTACTTAGCAAAACCATTAACTGAATCATGGTCTAGGTATTCGAGTTCAAAGAGACAACTTTTCTATTCATCGATCCTAACTTCTTGCACAAGCTTGTCATCGACATAAGTGAAAATAGAGGAACCCTCGTGTTTAATCTTGAGTGTGGAACCCTCAGGTCTCGCAATCTCTTTTCCATTGTATGTCACATTGCCATCGCGAACTTCGAAGTGATGACCATTGATTGTTTGGGTGAATGTCACATTGCTATCGAGTACTTCATAATGCTGAATGCGCTTAGCATTTAGCTCAGCAATTGAAATGCTGACAGCTATGTTATCCTGTGAAATGGTGGCAGTCCCATCACTAGATACTTCTATAATAGAAGTCGGTTGTGAAGAGCATCCAGATAGGAAAGCAAAAATAAATATGAACGGAAAGAAGTGAATTTTCATTTATCGATCCGGATACGGATGTCTTTGAATTCGACATTGGTTCCCTTGCCATGGTCCTGAAAGGCGATCCATCCTTTGGAGGTGGAATACTTTTCATCATGATCCGTAAGTTGGGAAAAGACCATGCCGTTGATCTTCTGAATAAAAGTTGGTCCCTTGGCGATAACGACCAGGTCATTCCAGTCATCCTCCTTGTAGGCAGACTTCACTTTGTCAGGGTCCGCCACTTTCTTGATACTCTTGGTTCCATCCTTGGCATAGACTGTTTCTTCTCCGGCCAGGGCCAATTTGCTCCGGTATTTTTCAGGTGCTTTGGAATGATGCCACAAGCCCATCTTGGCCTGGGGGGCCACTTCCACCTGATACCCGCGTGACTGAAAGGGCTCGAACTCGATGGTTCTTACCTGCACACCGGAATTGCCACTGTGGTAACGGAAGGACAGGCGAAGTTCAAAATCGGCCGGCTGCCCTCCCCTCCAGAAAACCCAATTGTTGATCGTCGATTGCTTGGGAGTGATAGCACCGTCTTTTACCATCCACATCCCGGGCATACCTTCCCAACCGGTCAGGTCCTTGCCATTGAAAATCAAGGTGAAGCCTTGTTCAACTTTGGCAGCGTTCAGTAAGGTAGCACTGATCAATAGCCATAGAGGTATAAATACGGTTGGAAGAAACTTCATGATTTGAATTGGGAGGTTTATTTAGTTGAGAAAGCCTTGCTTTGCACGAGGGCATGTACGAAAGAGATGACGGAATTTTCCTGATCACCAGCGGCAGAGGTAATTTCATTGGCCAAATCCTCATCGGTAAATCCAAAGGGACGGCCCAAACCGTAACCGATCAAGTGTTCGGTAAACCCACGGGCAAAATCATCATCCTGTTGGGCAATCAAATCGCGCATTTCAAAATAGTTGGAAAACTCTGGGCCCTTATGGAACTTTCCGGATGGATCGATGTCATAGGTTTTCTTCCCGTGTTTGTCTTCGGTCCGCCACTTACCGGCGGCGGTAAAGTTTTCCAGCCCGAACCCGATCGGGTCAATTTTACGGTGACAGCTGGCGCACTGCGGTTCTTCCTGGTGAGCCAATACCCGTTCGCGGGCGGTAAGAGGTTTGTCGGCCAAGCGTGAAAGCTGGGGAACGTTGGGAGGTGCCGGAGGTGGCGGATCATTCAAAAGATAACGTAATACCCACGCACCGCGTTCGACAGGACTGCTCTCGATTCCATCACTGCCCATGGCAAGCACGGCAGCGGTTCCAAGTAGTCCCCCGCGTGGAGAATCAGCAGGCAAAGAAACCTTGCGGAAATGATCACCATTTACTCCATCAATTCCATAATAGGTACCGAGCAGGCCATTGATCATAACATAATCGCTCTTTAACAATTTCCCGATATGCCCACCCTCCTGATCACGCAACAGCAGGGCGAAGGATTCGTATACTTCCTTACGGGCAGATGCCCGCACGCTTTCATCGAATTCACGGTGCAATTTGGTATCGAACTGAAAGAAGTCCAATCTCTCCATATGCAGCCACTGGTGAACAAATCCGGATACAAAATCATCAGAACGTGGATCGGTTATCATGCGGTTTACCTGTTGCCTGAGAATTTCGGGCTTACTCAATTCATTATTTTGTGCCAATGAGATAAGTTCCGAGTCAGGCGGACGACTCCAAAGGAAATAAGACAACCGAACCGCCAGTTCACGGTCATTGAGCGTACGCTTGGATTCTTCCTTATTGGGCTCATCCAGATATATAAAACCTGGGGATGCAAGGATGACACTCATGGGCGTGCGAATGGCCACATCGAAGGTTTCACCAGCCGCTTTCCTGATTTTAAAAAGACCAATCAATTTATCAATGAATTCAGGGTCAGGCTCTACTTGTCGATACGCATCGAAACAGAAATCATAAAACATTTTACGGGCCCGCTCTTCCTCGGTATCTTCCGAGCCGTAGCGGTTTTCCGTAAGAATGGAGACCAAGCCTGCAGTTGCAGTGTCTGTTGGCAAGGGGCCTTCCCATTCCACCCAGTCGATCCAAAGGGCTGGTGGAGGCGCCATTCCACCTTTATAAATCTCCCTCTTACCCCGCAAGGTATCTGCCATGAGGTTACTCTTCTCACGTAGGGAAAACTTGCGTGAACCATTGAGAGTCAATTCCACGGTGGTTTCAAAAACCTGCGGATCATGTGTAGTTCCGGTAACATGAAAAGTTTCCAACAAGCTGAAGCCATCCCCATCCACATTTCGACTTTCTCCATTACTAACCGATCCCAGGACCGCAAAATGCCGATCCGGTGAAGTACCCGCAACGGATCCCATGCGAACCCGGACCCTGTACTTCCCAAGGGGCAAGGGCTTGGATTTCTTCTTGAATCCAAGCGGATCCATACTGATTTCAATAAACTCCTCGCTGTTCAAATTCCCATTTCGGTCAAACACGCCAAGCAAAGATCCTGTCTTGGTCAGCGGATCATTGAGGTAGCGAAGCTGAGAAGCTGCTTCCATTTCATAACGACGAATTCTAAACTTAGCCTCATCTAAATCTTTAACTCCCACTTCGGGACGGGGAATCCCATCTTTTTGGAAAGCAAGGGCCGCGTCGTAACCCGCCTTGAAGTAAGATTCGTATTTCCTCTTCACTTTGGCAGTGGCATACTTCTCCGCTTGCCGGCGTTGTTTAAACATTTTTGGCTTGGCGGATGGGATGGGCCCTTCCCATTCGACCCAATCGATCCAAAGAGCCGGTGTTAGACCAAGGCCAGTTTTCTTGATTGCAGATAGCATCCGTGAGTGCATTGCCTTGGGGTCGCCCCTTTCACGGACGGCGAATTTTCGAGGACCGTTCTTGGATAGCTGAACTGATGCCTCAATTACCTGAGGATTATCAATCGTACCGGTTACTTGAAAAGTATCCAATAGATTGAACTGATCTTTTGCAGGAACGGCGCCAATAGATACGAAATGCCTTTTCTTTTCCGTGGACTGGAGGGCACCAACACGAAAACGTAATTTATAATTACCGGCGGGCAAAGCCTCCACAACATGTTTGGTTTTTTTCCAACCACTGAGATCTTCAGGTGGTAATGAAATGAACTCTTGATTGTATACATCAGTAGTTAATAATGACCCGGATTTTGTTAGGTTACTATCCAGATATCTACGATAACTTGGACCCTTTTTTTCAAATTCGCGGATAATAAATTGGGCCCGATCTTCGTCGATAATATCTTTCTGCGGTTTACCGGTTTTCAGAAAAGCCTGAGCATTATCATGACCACCTTTGAAATAATCACTGTAGGTGCCGCCGACCTTGGCGTTGGCGTGATGCTCCACTTCCCTTCTTTGCTTCCATGTCTTGGGTCGATTCGGGTCATGCGGCCCTTCCAACTCTACCCAGTCCAGCCAAATGGCGGGAGGAATTCCAAAACCATTCTCTTTAATGGCAGCATTGTAAGTCTTCCAGAGAGCTTTCATGTCACCATTATTGGGTTGCTTTTCCTGCACCGAAAACTCAAGTGGAGTATCTGCCCCGACCTCGATGGGTATCTCAATGACCTGTGGATTCGCGATGGTTCCTGTAACTTGGTGCGTACTGATTGATCTGCCCTTCAGGCCATAATCCCATTCCAATCCGCTGTATGTCCGTTGAGGGTGTCCAAATTGTATAAAATGACGGGATGGATCCGATCCTTCCACGATTCCTACTCTTGCACGCAGGGTGTATTTGCCACTGGGAAGTTTCTCCGGTGAAACAACAACCCGCCCGGGTCCCTTGGTCGGCATGAGGTATGCCCCGCTCTCTCTATGTGGTAAGCCCACATAGTGCTTGAAATATCTATAAGGAGACGGCCGTGCCGGGTTTGCGGAGTTGGCATTGGGAGCATCATTGAATCCAAAATCCTTTGCATCCGGTGTGCCTTTCAATCGGTCTGCGATGCTGTAAAACCGATATGGTTCGAGAATCCGTTTCTCTGTCTTCGCGATCTCCGCAATGATCGCCTGGTTCTCCGGAGTGTTTACCACGGCATCCACTCCTTTCTGCCACTGCCTGAATCGTTCGAACCATTTTTCCTTGTCCTTGATAAACTTCTCCTGTTTGGGATTAATCACCTTTTCTGCCTCAACCCGGGTGATCGTCGATTCCGGCACTTGATTTTTGGGAATCGGCCCTTCGATCTCGGCCCAGTCAACCCAGATTGCGGGCGGGTGCCCGTATCCATTCTCCGATTTAAGTTTATTATGCTCGTCCCAAAGGGTTTTTAAATTTGCGTTGTTTGGCTGCTTTTCCTGCACCGCAAATTCGCGCACCGTATCCGAACGCACCTCAATGGGAATCTCCATGATCTGGGGATCTTCGATCGTACCGGTGACCTGATGGACACTGATTGGTTTTCCTTTCAATCCCCAGTCCCTTGATTCAATATCTCTCTGAGGATGACCGATCTCAATAAATTTGCGGGCGGCAGGCGTTCCCTTCACTGTGCCTAAACGAACACGAAAAATATAATCACCCACAGCCATCTTCTTCGGGGCAACAATCACCCGCCCGGTCCCGTGGGTCAGTTTAAGATAGGTACCGGTATCCCGATGCGGCAGACTGGCGTAATGCTTGAGCAGGGCCAAATTCTTGGATCTTGATGGATCAGCCGCGGCCGCTTTTTGAAAATCTAAGAACCCGAAATCTTTGGGACTGGGCACATTCTTGAAATGCTCGGCAAAAATGTAAAAACGGTTGGGGTGATCAATCAGGCGATTCTTCTTCCGAATCTCAGCAATGATCGCCTGATTCTCCGGAGATTTAGCCGACTCATCCACACCTTTTTTCCATTGCTTAAAACGGTCCTGTGCTGCTTCCGCTTTTTTGATGATTTTCTCATTAGCCGGGTTAATGGTCTTCTCCGGCTCGACCCGAAAAATCATCGAAGGTTTCTCCATTGTGGAATAACGGGCAAAGGCTTCGTCCACTGCGGTGCGTCCCAACTCCAAATACTGTTCAAACTGATCGCTGGAAATAAACTGGGAAGCACCCACGGTATCAAAAGTTCCGGACCCACCATCGGCAGGCAGGGAATCAACATTCAGGCTGACCCCGGTCAGGGACTTCATTGTATTTTGGTACTCCCGTCGATTAAGACGACGCATCGTAATCTGTCCACCGGAGTCGGAAAGTTTTTTGCGGGCTAGAACCATAGTCTTGGCCAAGTCCTCCAAAAAGTCCGCCTTTTCCACCTTTTCGGGTTGCCGTTTGTTTTCCGGCGGCATCTCTCCGGAATTCATTACATTAAGAACCTTTTGCCATAGTTCGGCATGCTGAAGGGTGTTTACCTCCAAGGGCAAGTCTTCCAGGTTCACTTTGCCCTTTTGCGTATCCGCATCGTGACAATCCATGCAATAGGCGTCGAAAAGATCGAGGTGCTTTTCCGGCATGATGGCCCTGGGTTCTGCCCCCAAAAGCGTAGAGGTGGTCAGGGTTAGTCCGACCAACAGGGAGAATGCTTTAAAACTCACGCCTGAAGCTCTTTGACGATGCCCGAACTGTCCCCGTGCCGCTCGGCATCAATGCCCATTCCTTGGAGCATGGTAAGCCAAACATTGCAAAGTGGAGTATCCTTGGGAAGAACCAAGTGTTCACCTAATTTAAGATTCGCTCCGCCACCCGCAAGCAAGGTCGGGCAGTTATCTAGGTAATGAATATTGCTGATATTCGAACCAAAAGCCAGTGAGGTATGGTCAAAAAGACTGCTCCCATCTGCCTCTTTCGTGGCTTTCAATTTATCCATGAATCCGGCAAGGAGGGTGCTGTGCATTTGGTCGCGTGCTTTGGATGCTTCCATGCGTTCACCCGGTGAATAATGGCTAACATTGTGGGAACTGTGCTTAACATCCATACTCTTAAGCAGGGACTGACCGGGCATACGGTATGTGAGTGCACGGGTGCTATCGGTTTGCAATGCGGCCACAATCAGGTTGTGCATCATCTCGATCTCTTCCCGACCCTTAAGCCCGGCAGGTGGTTCTTCGATAGG
>Ga0257127_1001354_pt1 | contig 17423 bp, 11 predicted proteins | sample SI060_135mmetaG_FD_190152 | JGI IMG/M metagenome (GOLD analysis project Ga0257127, IMG submission 190152) | Marine microbial communities from Saanich Inlet, British Columbia, Canada - SI060_135m | ecosystem: Environmental > Aquatic > Marine > Inlet | place: Canada: British Columbia | collected... | reverse complement strand
TATCATTCACATTTTGTGATAATAATTCTTTGTCCGGGTCATCGAAATCTCTACAAACTAAATCGTATTCTATACTTGGATATTCCGCGTGTGAAGATATTAATATCGGATAAAAATCATCGATATCTCTATCTATTTGAGTTGGTTTGGTAATTCTTTTTATGTTATCTGTAATATATGAATGTGGTTCTAAACCATGATAATTTTTAATGGGAGAACTTCTACGATTTCCTTTGATTAATGTTCTTGGTGAATTAATTTCCATTTCTGTACCTAATTCTTTAGTAAATTTAGTCATTGCTATATATATATATAAATAAATATAGAATAATAGAATAAATATAAAATAATATTTCTTTAAAAATTAGATTTGGCTTTATCGGTGCTACGTGTTAATTTCGGTTTCATGTCCATTACTATGGGAGATTGTCCTTGCATTACGAAATTTTCTCGACTTGATAATTTACTATTAATATTATTCTTAGAATTAACGTTTGATTGTGGCATAATCATAAATGATTTGAAATCCATTTGACCGGCAACCGATTGTTTATTATGCGCGACTTGAAATCCCATTTGATTATTATATGAATTCAATCGTTTATTGGTTTCATCTTTTAATGTATTTTTGTCTTCTGTATTAAATGCTTGTTGAGGATTTGAATTAAATGCTTGTTGAGGGTTTGAATTAAATGCTTGTTGAGGGTTTGAATTAAATGCTTGTTGAGGATTTGAATTAAATGCTTGTTGTTGTTGTTGTTGTACTAAAGGAGGTTCAGGTTCCGTGTCAGATTCTATTTTAATTTCTAAATTAGTAAGAAAATTATTCAATTCTGAATAGTCCATATAATAAAAAAAATAAAAAATTAGTTAATCTTTAACGTATCAACATCGTGTTTCAGAAGTTTAATTTCGTGTTTCAATAAATCGACTTCATTTACTACTGGACCACGAATTAGGTACATTGTTCCATTTATAATTAATGAGGATGTGTTTTTTAATAACCACCAGGTGGTTCCGAATCCTACATCTAATGCTATTTGTGTAAAATAAAATACAAACATATAATAATACTTATAGAAAGTTCATTTAGATTATGTTTCTAAATTATCTTTATTTTCTTCATTTAGATAGCCAATAGCTAAAATGGACTTCATCCGCGTAATCGATTTTTATTTTCGTTAGTGATGGAGAAGATCGTACCCATCTTCCGAGCATAACTTGTGGTTTAGGTTTGAACATTTCGATTATTTTCTTAATCATCATTTTAGTATTATATATATATGTTCTTTTATCCTTGTGTATTGTAAATTCAATTTTTTTAACTATACTATGTATGGAACCCGTTATGACTATAGTTTTGTTTTCGTTAGCAACTATTGGTGCTTTGAAATGGATACTAAATAATACCGGTCAAAAAATAGAACCAACTGAAGAATGTCCACCATATGAAGAACCTCCTAGCTACGAAGAAATAGTAGAAAATTAGAATTCATTTTAGAACACTCATCATTAGTAATTTTCATAAAATTGTCCTTTCGAAATAGTGTTTTAAGAAAACACGGTACATATAGAAAGAAGTTAATAGTATCAACTTCACTGAAATTATTTAATATCCAAGATAGTAGTAAAATACAAAATATAGCTACTATAATCTTTAAAACTCGTATAACCTTTTTTAATGTTATATATAGATAATCGTCATCCATTTAATATTACTATTTATTTTTTTTTCTAAATTCTTTTAGTTTTTGGAACAAAACGACCCATCCATATATCACGGTTGCTATCATAAAAAATGCCCCCCCGTGTACTAGAGCACTTAGCGCAAATGTTGTTAAAGCACAAAAAAGCAAAAATAGAACAAATATATTGTAACTTTTACCTTGCGAATCTGTATATAGAGGAAGTGTAACTAAAGCAGTCACAGGTACAACAAAAAATGTATATACTGTTGAAACTATTGTCGCATATGTAGCAGCTATCCATCCTCCCAGTGTTGATACAATTAAACCCATATTCTAATTAAATTTTAGTAACATTTTTATTTTCTCTTTGTTCGCTTCATTCGCTTCATTCGCTTCATTCGCTTTTTCTTCTTTGACCCACCTCTAAATAAATGTTCTTGTGGTAATCTAAACAATGCCGAACGTATATCTGGAATACGTATGCTTTCTAATAAATGAACACCATTTAAAAAATTAAATGTAGTTGTATATCCACCTCCTTTTTTGTTTTTTTTTGTTTTAGTTCTAGCCATTATATAATAATATTATAGAAATATTTTAAACTAAGATTTATTATATAAAATAAATATTTTATTATTATAATGATAAACACTATAGTAATAGGATTGTTATTGATAGTTATAATTATATTAATACGAAAACGAAATGAAAACTTCGATACATTTACAAAAATTAAAATGACATATGTTGTTAATCTCGATAAAGATAAAGAACGCATGGAAATTGTAAAGAGTGAATTAAAACGAGAAAACATACCATTTAAAAGATTTAGCGCGATTAATGGCAAAACATTAAATTTAAGTTCCCCCAAATGTAATAAATATTTTTCTGAAAATGGTAAAAATAAATTAAAACGTAGTCAAATGGGGTGTTCTATGAGCCACATTACATTATGGGAAACTATAGCTAATCATAATAACGCGAATGATGTTTTTATGATATTAGAAGATGATGCGGTTGTTCCAAAAGATTTCCATACTAAAATCCATCCATATTTTAATCAATTACCGAATGATTGGGATATGCTTCTTCTAGGAGCAAATTCAATGATTGGGAAAAAATATTCGAAGAACTTATTATATACTGACAAAACAATCAAAAAAAATGGTAATTATGGTACGTATGCTTATTTAATTAGACCCAATTGTGCGAAAAAATTATTAAGAACTTGCGAAAAAATGGATAAAACAATAGACCATTATTTGAACAAGAATTTCTACTTAAATTATAAAGTCTATTTTTGTAACCCACACTTTGTAACCCATAATTACAACTTTATGTCTAATATTGTTAATAGAACACGCGAAAATGATAGTGGTAAAAATAATATCATTAAAGTAATAAATTAATGCTAATTGATTTATTTAATGCTAATTGATTTATTTAATGCTAATTGATTTATTTAATGCTAATTGATTTATTTAATGCTAATTGATTTATTTAATGCCAATTGATTTATTTAATGCCAATTGATTTATTTATTTTATTTATTTTATTATATTATAATAATGACTGCGCCTATTTTAGGGATAGTTTTGTGTTTAGTTTTAGTTTTATGTTTAGTTTTAGTATTGTATAATAAACGTGAGAATTTTACTATTGTAAAAAATAATAAATTAGCAGTTATAGTAACTACATATAATCCAGGGGCAAAATATATTGATAAATGTTTAAATTTAATAGAAACACAAACCTATCAAAATTTCGACGTATGTATTGTTGACGATGCTTCTAATAAAGACCGCGTCGAAACATATAAAATTATTGAAGATTATTGTGAAAGAAATAATTGGAAATTTATTAAAAGAACCGAAAATGTAGGACCTTTAGGAGGTCGTATTGATGCCATAAATGGTTTAAATCCAAGTGACGAAGATATTATTGTATCAATTGATGGAGACGATGAACTCAATAATGAATATGTTTTCAATAGTATTAATAAAATATATCAAGACGATACCTTAATAACATTTGGAAACTATGTTAATAAAGATATATATACAGGGAAATTAAGCAAACCAAGAATTAATTGTAAAAAACATAAGTTTAATAAAATAATCAGGAATAATTCATTTAGAAGTTCAAAATGGGTCTACACACATTTGAAAACATTCAAATATAAAGTCTATAAAAAAATTAATCATGACGACCTTAAAAGAGATGGCGAATATTTAAAATCGGCAACTGATTTGGCCCTTATGTATCCTATGTTAGAAATGTCTAATGGTAGATTTAAATGTGTCCAAAATGTTTTTTATAAATATAATAGAGACCATCCAGAATCGAATAATAAAATTAAAAAAAAATTATCAACACAATCGGAAAATGCGTTATGGGTAAGAAACCAAAAAAAATATAATAATACTTTTTAAAATATTATAATATAATAAATGGCCAGACCAATGGATCCAAGATATCCCAGAGCAGTTAAAAGTACAGAAAATGTATTCACGCCTAGAGAACTACAAATGATGGATATAAAACCAGAAAATTTGATGAGTGCAAATTGTACACCTTATTTTGAAGATAATTACAAAGATAAAAACAAACTTAGAAATACATTTATTAAAGGTACCGATTCTGGATTATATGAATTTTTTGCCAAGGAAGTTGAATGTTCAGCGCAATTTAGTACGGGAAAAGACCGATTAAAACAAGCATTAAAAAAAGCCATTAATGAGAAACATTCTACAGAATCAAAAAAAGCAATAAATAAAAAACAAACCGAATACGAGAATGAAATGAACGTCCTATTTCGCAAAATGTCTAAAATATGTCAACATAAAGCTAAAGGCTTATGTGATATTCGAGATAAATCCGATGATCAATATACAAAAGAGGCATTTAAAAAATTATTAATAGACGAAAAGGGTGGAGAGGATTTTATAAAGGATGACGTCCGTAAAGAAATAAACACGAATGTTGACGGGATGGATAATGACAAAGTTAGAGAAAATATTAAAAGAATGAATCCTAAATTCAAGAAATTGTTGGAACTTAGTGATGAAGAACTAGGAATGGGTCGTAAAATGTTACTAATGATTAATGGATTTGTAAGAAAAGGAAAATCCTGGAAATACGACCCAAAATTAGAGAACAAATTTGTTAAAGCGGCATCAATTTGTAGAAATAATAATTTATGTGTTAAAACCGAATTCTCTGATATTCCGAAAGAAATTGGTTCGTTTACTGAAGCAATATTAGATGGAATAAGCACACCATATTATTATTTATCTGATAAAGGAACTAAAATGTTAGAAATATCTAAACAAAAGGGTATTGAAAGATACGAATCTAGTATGGCTGCGAGTGATGCTAAAATAGAGAAATTAGAAGCAGAACAAAAAGCCCTTGATGAAAAAAAAAATAAAGCTATTGCCATAGGTGAAAATACAAATGCTTCAGCCACAGACAAAGCAAACGCCCTGAAAGATTTAGAAGCTATTAAAAAACGAGAATCACGTATAAATGAGGGAAAACATTTCAATATTTCAAAATTCCAACGTAGTCGTAAATCAGTAAGTGCATTAAAATTAAATAAAGCCAGTTCACAATATAAAATGGACACATTAAAATTACAGAAGGAATCACTTACACAAAAATTAGAGACTCCTAAAAAGTCATTATTATCAAGATTGGCTAAGAAAAGTGATAGTCAGCGTTCAGAAGAGACTGCGCGAAAACAAGCATTCACGGACTTAAAAGGCACTAAAAGAAACGAACAATTAGGCATACTAAACGCAAAAAGTAATAAAGAAGGTGTAGCTTTATCACGATCACAAGCACAAACCCGCGCCAGATTACAATATAATAAAACTAACCCAGGTAAGGGTATTAGTAAAGAACGTTATAGGGGCATCCAACGTGAAAAAGCCAAACAAGGTCAAGCAGACTTAACTAAATATAAACAAATGAAAAAGGATGGTATCGAATTATCAAAATCACAACAAGCGCGTATGAAAGTTTTAGAAGACGGGGTGTCCCGTATGGGTTTCGGAACAAGTTCAGTTAAATCATTAAAAATGAAAACCGAAAATAAGGATGGAAAGCTCAACCGTTTAACCCAAGAAAGAAGTAATTTAAATGAGAAGGCAAAAAACACACCACAAAATTTTAGCAAAAACAACACAAAAAAACGGAACAAACTATCCAAAAATATTAAAAGATTACAAACTAAGAAAAATAATAGAAATACCAAATTAACAAATAACAAAAATAAAAGAAATAGCTTATTGGAAGAAAGTAAAAACCGCGACCTTTCTAAGTCAGAAAAAGCACAATTAAGTAAATTACAATATGGAACTAAAAGATTGGGTTTCGGTGTGAAATCAATTGCTAGTCGTGAAGGAAAAAATAAAACAGTCCGTAATAAAGAAGCAGTTAATGCAAGATTAGGAGCACTGGAAGCCAGATATTCAAAAGGAAATCGTTTATCTTTAAATAACACAAGAAAACTGTACAGAGACTCGGGAAGTAATTTCAGGGAAAGACAAGAAAAAGACCTGGCACGACTTACTAAAAGAAAAGAAAAAGGAGATTTCACTAAACCTAGCGACCAAAAAAAATTTGAACGACTTCAAAAGCAACTATCTAAATACACAAAAACAAATAAATTAAATAGAAACATAAACCATAAAGAAAAAGAGGTGGAAGCCTTAAAAGCACAACAACAACAACAACATGGTGATTTGGGACCTGAAAGTTCAACCAGACAGAAAGAATTAAACATACAATTAAACGGATTAAGAGAAACACAAGCAGATCGTACTATGAAAACAATAAAAAAGAAAGCCCTTAAAGAACTTAAAGAACGAAAAGAACAAGAAGCACGAGAAGCACGAGAAGCACGAGAAGCACTAGAAGCATGATAGTGGGAGCTTAATTTTTTTATTTAAAATTTATTTCTACATCTTTTTTCAGGTAGCAAGTGAAACCTGTTTTTTTTTCAAGAGTATTTGAAAGACGTAAACTATAACGCTTATCTTTTTCGTGATACATAAAACCGGTACATTCTGGTATTTCATTAGCCTTTTCTATTGTTTTTTTCAGTGTGTAAATATAGGGTCCTTTAATAGCATTATTGGTTGTTCCATAGAAGCAATAATCCTTATAGCCACTAGTATATTTGTCCAATTGTTCTTGGGATGGAAGTTCTATCGTACATTGTTCGTATTTTTTATATTTACCGGTTTTTGAAACTTGTGTTGGACATATTTCGATACCATTGTCTTTTTCATCTAAACATGACTCATATTTTTTATTATCTTTGAAAGTAAATGGAATTATACATTCGATGTCATTGATTGTCATTTGTTTCGGATTAGGTTTCGTTTTCGTTTTGTTATTTCGTTTCGTTTTTTTAACAATTATTTTTTTTGTTTTTTTAACCATTATTTTAGGTTTGATGTCTTTCTTCAACCAGACCCTAAAGTTATCAGCCCCTTTCAATTTACTTGATTTACGTAAACTAAACCGATTGACATCTTTATGATATGCTATACCTGTACATTCGGGTATTTCTTTCGCAAGTTCCATGGCACGTTTAAGTGAATATATAAATGGGCGTTTAATATAATTGTCTGTAGTGCCATGAAACATCATATTATCGATAGGTTCTTGGAATGCTTCTAATAGATTATCTGGGACTTTCATATTATCTACTTTACATTCTTCTAGGTGACTATCTTTATATTTATTGTCGGCTCTTTCCACTACAGGACAAAATGATTTCCCATTCTCTTTTTCTAAACATGAAGAATACAGGGTTTCTTCGTAATTGAATGGTATTATACATTTATTATTGTTAATAGATTCCTGGGATGGTTCCTGGGATGGTTCCTGGGATGGTTCCTGGGATGGTTCCTGGGCTGGTTCCTGGGATGGTTCCTGGACTGGTTCCTGGGATGGTTCCTGGGCTGGTTCCGATTGTGTTCCACAATAACCATATTTAGTCATTATATTGTCTTCATTAACTTCGGTGGCGCATATATTGCCATTTAATGGATTTGGATGACTTTTACAATCATAATATGTTTCAATGTAGTTTTCGGTCTCAGCTTTGAATGGAAATATACATTTACCGGCTTTTACTTTAGATGACCGACTCATATCTTCGTTTGTTTTAGTCATTGTAGTAGCATATATGTCTTTGCTTTCAGTTTCTATAATCTTATTTATGGTTTTGATTAATTCTTTGCTAACATTTATTATTTTAGGGAACGAAACAATCTCATTGTGGATATAAAAATTATATCCATTGTATAGTTTATTTATACTATCAATAATATTATCCCTATTAAATAAAACCATGTTGGTTTTTGTATTTTTTTTATAGATGTTGTCGATAATTTCCATTCGGACATTATAATTAGTCACAATTTTCGTAGACAATATTTTAACAAACAAATCAAATTGAATTTTAGACATTTTCAATTTACATTTTGATGTATTTACCACATATTTATCATTAATAAATTTAATAGTTTTAGTATATTCATCTTTAGTATTAACATATTCACATTTAGTCGATTTTTTACATTTATTATGTTTCATAGAAAAGCATATTTTATTTGAAATTGTCTTATTATATGGATTTATTTTGTATTCTTTTATTAACAAATTACCCAATTGTTTCAAAAGTAAATATATATTATTCAATTTATAAGTATAATCCATAATCGGATTATCGAGCAATACATTTATTTTACTTTTTAATTTGACAATGTTGGGCGATTTATTATTGAAAAATTCCGAAAACTCTTTTTTGAATTCATTAAATAATTGTTCTTTGGTATAGAATTCATTCAAAGAATCGGTGAATTTCTTGTTTTGATTTTCCGATGATATTCTATCAACAATTTCAAAGTTATCTACCTCGAATTCAATGGGTTTACAAGGATGAACCATATTTCCACGAATGACGATGCCATTAATTTCTCCATTATTTAAAACGTATTTATAGAATTCTATGTTTTCATTCGTAAGTTTGGTTTTCAATTCGTCTATTTTCATTATAGGTAGATTATCGTACTCTATTGTATCTATATTTTTAAACCGATACGTATCGAATGGTATCGTAAATATGGCTAAATTATTCTTTAATAAAATACCAATACCTTTATTATACGAATCCTTAATTAGTGCCTTAACTCTTTCCCTATATTGTTTCATTATTTTACTAATAATAGGTAATTCATGGAGTTCCATTTTTGTATTATAAATACGAGATCCTTCTTCCTTTAGGAGATTAATTATTTTTGTTAGGGACGACACCATGACAGGGGATTCTATTATTGGTTTAATTTCGTTAGCAATAATTTCAACGATGGGTTCATATAATCCACGATATTTATAAAGTAAGCATGTATTATTGGATTCTTTAAAGAATAGGTCTAAATTATCGATTTGTGGAATATTAATATATAGTTTTTCCTTATTTAAAATGACGTATCTTTCAATAATTACTACATTAAGTCCATTGGGAACGAGCCATGTGAGTTTTCGAGATAGTAAATCTATGAAGAATAAGGGTTCTTTTGATACATTCATATCCCCAAGGAAATTCTTGAAACGCTCGAAACTATAAAAAACTTGGTATAAATATCTATCATTTTTATTATTTAGTTGGGCGAATTTACTATATTTTTCAATAAATTTAGTGTATAGCGAGACGTAAGCGCTATTAGTTTCAATTATATCTTCGCCATTTATTGAAAACATTTTGAAAATATCTCCATTATTTAAATTAATAAACAGTTCGGGGGTTATATTTTTAATAATAGTTTTAATTAATTCTTCACTTGACGTTTCTAATATAGTACTTACGCTATTTAAAAAGGATAAATTATGTTCTTGTTTAATTCCATATCTAACTAATATATTGGAGGTTTCTTTTATGCGAGATTTATATATTTTATCATTTGTAGAATTAGCAAATAATTCATCTATTATTGTAGGCAACGCTCCAACCTTATCTTCATATAATGGATATTTATCCTTACCAAGCAAATATATTTCATTTCCTTTATAGGATTTATCAACTTTCGGTCTGAATTTCAATTTATTCTTATCATTATAATACGCTTCATACAGAATATTGTCGTTACTATTTTTTATTTTGAAAATCATACCCGGTGTCAATGGTACTTTTAATTTAGTAAATTCATTCATTTTTTCTAATTTTCTTTCAGTATTTACACGATATATACCTTGTTGTTTATATAAGATTACATCATTTGGCTTATACTTTTCATGTATATTTTTTAAGTCGTTGGTAATATTTAAATAATCTACTTCGTGAATAAGACATTTTGAATAGTTCCAATTTTGATTAGAATTACAACAGGGCATACATAAACCATTTGGATGTAATTTCGGGTCTAAGAATCCAGGATAGGCATCTTTTTCAGTTTCCGCTAAATATTTCTTCCATAATTCTGACTTTTTTATTCGCGGATTTGCCCAGTATTTATTTGAACCAGCACGACGAACTATTACAGTTTGATTCTCGGTCATTTCTTTATTTTGAGAGTCAATAATTTCCCCTTGACAATACGGACATTTACCATCATTTTTAATTAATTGGTCGTCTGTAAGTGCTATTTTATCCCGAATACAATAAATACGAGGACACATATAGAAGTTTTTAGTATTTACTGATGACCCCCATTCGAGTTTACTGATATTATTAAATCCCTCGGGGTTAATATTTTTGAAATTTTTCATTTCATTTTGCGACATAATTATAGGTTGTCTCATATCAACCGCACCACATTTTATACTATATGATGAAAAATTCTCCTGTGATTTATATTTCAATAATTTGGTATCTTTATTTCGCATTTTAGACATATAATTTCGCATTGTGTTTTTTTGATATTTTATTTCTTCTTCAATTTCTAATTCAGGTTCGTTTGATTTTTCTTCATATTCCAAATTATCTAAGTTTATATCTTGTTCTTCGACTGTGTCCGCGTCCGCGTCCATGTCCGCGTCCATGTCCATGTCTAGGTCCATGTCGAAGTCTAGGTCGAAGTCTAGGTCATCTTGAGCATCGAATGTACTTTTAGAAACTGGTAGTACTTTCTTTTCAATCGAAACTTCTTCATTAACAATATTAGAGGTTATTTCATTTGCTTTTGAAAACAAGACCATAATGTGTTCTCTAATATTAGCGATTTCAGTCAAATTATTACTATTTTTTATTGTTATTGTAAAACTTTCTTTTTCTTCATCTGAATAATTGGATTTAATATTGATGTCGACATTAAAGTCTACATTTATAGTTTTTAATTCTTGACTCGAGTATTCATCTAAAATAGTTCTAAGAACATATAAAGATTCATTATTAGAGAATCCAAATAAATTCGAGGTAGTTTTAAGCCATAGTTCTTCAAATTGTGAAATAGAATAATTAGGATAATTTTCTTTAAGAATTTTGAAGAGTTGTTTATGATTAATACTATTGTTATATTGGTCTACCCGAAAATAAACGCAATTTATTTCTTTAAGATTATTACTCGGTTTCAAGAGAAAGTGGTTTTGAAAATAATTTACAGCGGATTTAAGTTTCTTTATTTTCGTTCTATCTGTGGTAACATCATATGTAATATCACATTGTATATAATTGATTAATCTTTTTTTGATTAATAGTAATGGTTTTTTGACTAATTTAGCGACTTGTTTTAATAAATCATTAATAACGCTATATAGTTCTTCTTGTTTTGTTTGGTCCAAATACATATTACTATTTTTAACAAAACATTCGCCATCAACATTAATGATTACATCTATATATGAATCATAAAATTTCACCTTATAGGTAATATTATTATTATAAATATCATAATACTGTAGGTCATAAAAAGATGTAAATCTTATATATTGTTTTTCTTTATCGCTATAATTTCTATTTATCCAGGATAATAATATTTCTTTTGATATATTCGGTGTATAATAGTTCTTTTCGTAATTAATAAAATTATTGCCATTTTTTAATGGTAAAATACGTTTGGATATATCATTTTTATTATATATTTTATAGGATTCGTTATTCAATTTAGCAAATAACACCGATTCATTTAATTCAAAATTATCGAAAATAAACCCTAAATCTAATGTTCCACCGGGGATTAGGTTTTGTTTAAACAATATATTATTTAATACACAACTATCATATTTTATGTTAAGTTCCTTCGATTTTTCTTCATAGTAATTTTCGATTGCGATTTTATTGGTCAATGTTTTGTTAATGTTATCATAATTTATATTTTCATTTTGTCGTTTTAAATAAGGATAATAAATATTACGAACTTCATCGCTTATATCTTCTATTTCACTATAATCATAATAATATATGGTATGCCCGATTGAGCCATATGATCCTAATATTTTACCATTTTCATCTATAAATTTATCATCGTAGTCTAATGAAATGGTACTTTCTTTCATTTTCGAATTCAAATATAAGGTCCCGATATCATTTATATATTTATGTCCTAATGTTTCATAGAAATCTTTGAAATCCATTTTTTGTCTAACAATATAATTAGTTCGTTCTTGAATACTAAGCGATTTTCTTTTGGAAAATAAATATAAGTTATTCACATTTGAATCGGTACAACATGTATATATGAGCTTTTTTTTAATTGTATAAATATCATCATACGCGTTTATAAATAAAGGATAAATCTTATTACTAACCTTTATTTCGTCCATAATATTATTACCATACGCATCAGCCAGTATTTTTTGTTCTTCTAACGATATTTTTTCCTTATTGTTGTATTTATTTAATATTGCTTTTGTATAAGAATAATGACCTAAAAATAAATAAGATTCCTCATTCGTTTGATTTATCACCCGATAAATCTTTTTTTTAGGAACAAAAAGACAATCCATATTAATAATTTAGTAGAAAATAATTCCGTGATTATATCCACGAATATATCCACGGGTATACTGACCATATATCTTATATTTCTAAGGGGACATATATGTATATAGGATTTGATTATTTTAATGGTGAATCATTAATAACCGTACCACAATAATCGACTGGATTATTAAAGTAATCTTCCTTGGTGTATAGATTACTATTTATTGAATCATTCAAAAGAAATCGCATATTATCCCAGAATTCTTGGTTATGTCCAATAGATTTAGTCATTAAATGCGACAATTCATGTATAGCAACGAATAACATAGTATTTAAGGGTTCTAATTTATTTGAACCATCTTTGGCTCTTATACAAAACACTATTTTCTCACCTTTATTAATACTATACGATGTATATTTATTACCTGGATTACTTTCCGAAATATTACCATTTCTATAATTTTTAGTAAGTCGTTTAATATCTTCGAGATTTTGTGGTGTATAGTTTTCTTGATTTTTTGGATCATTTACCACATCAATCACTTTCAACATAGTTAGATGAATATTCGCCAACAAATTTGCGGCTTCTTGTTTGTCTGGTAAGTTTCTTACTAAATATTCGCGATTATCAATTGTAGATTTAACATATTGAACATCCAACGATTTAGTTTCTAGGTATATATAAAATATAGTAACAACTATTAATAAAAGGAAGAATGATACAAAATCTTTCATGTTTTAATATATTAAAACATAAAAATTGAATTTTATTATTTAACTAAACACATATTATCTTTTACTGAATAAGTAATCATGGAGTCGCTTCGTAAATTTTCCAAGAAAATTATTAGACATAATAAATGTCTTGAACTGCAAGTTATTGATTGGTATGCTAGTAATATTGAGATAGTCGATGACGATGCGGAAGAAGTAGATGAGGACGAAGAAAAAAATAAATATTCCAAAGAACTGGAATACAATATCAAGGCCTTTTGTAATACAAAAAAAGGAACATCCGTGTTGCTTAATATAAACGGATTTCCTCCACATTTATATGTTAATGTTCCGGATGATTTTACGAATGCCGATTGTAGTACTCTTATAGATTCAATTAAAGCAAAGTTGCCGAGTCTTCAAAGGAAAAATATTATTAGTTTCGACAAGGTAAAACGAAAAAAATTCTGGGGGTTTACTAATAATAAACAATATGTATTTCTTCGTATCTTATTCAAGAATACATACGCCATGCGGTCTACAGAAAAAGTTCTTAATGGAAACCTTTCGTTCCCTGGAAGAAAATCCCAAGTATATGAAGTATATGAAAGCAATATTCCACCCTTATTGAGATTTTTCCATATTAACAATATTGAACCATCGGGCTGGATTCGCCTTGAAAAGAATACTTATACGGTTTCCGATAAACACGAATTCACCACACAATTATGTTTTAACGTTCATTGGAAAGACGTCAAAATACCAAAGACACCTAAGTTGGAAATGGCGCCTTTCTTAATTTCTTCCTATGATATTGAATGTGATTCAAGTCACGGAGATTTTCCATTACCTAAAAAGGATTATCTTAAGCTTTCACAAGAAATATCTGAACGGTATTACTCGAACCAACTAACTACATATAGTTCAAGTAAACTCACCGAAGAACTGAACACGATGATTTATGATGGTTTCTTTCAAAATACAAAAGATATTAGTAAATTATACACTAAATCAAATATTAAACCTAAAAAGGAAACTATTAAACTATGTGCTTCCAAGGCTACACGATTATTCAAAATAACCGAGAATTATAAAATATTAGCAAGTGATATTATTTCAAACTATTTATTCAAAATAGATGATGGTCTATTGGGGCTAGTTGGACTAATTGACGATGCTTTTTGTGATAATATGGATACGAAAGAAACATATTCGATGAACAAAATCTATACGAAGTCTAATGAAAAACCTACGAAGAAAGGTATAGATAATAACGTTCGTATTATTATCAATATATTGGAAAAATTCTATAATAATAATGAATCACAAGAACACCTTAAGAAACATATGATACAGTTCAGTGATTATTATTATTTAAATAAAGAAGAATCCACCATATTCTTTGAAGAAGTAAAATACCACAATGAGGTGCTTACTAATAAACTTAATATGCTATGTAACCAAATAACATCGGTTTTCAACGAATCTTTTCCAGAAATCAGCACGAACAAAGACGTTAAAATCAAACGTATTAATACATTATTTAGTAACACCTTTCCAGAATTGGAGGGAGATAAAGTCATTCAGATCGGAACGGCGGTTCAAAAATTTGGCGATCATGAACCATATTTGAAACACATCGTTACATTAGGTACCTGCGACCCCATTGAAAATACAACGGTAATTTCCTGTGAAACCGAAGAGGAAGTATTAATGACTTGGGCTAATTTTATTGTGGATTTAGATCCGGATATCATTACAGGCTACAATATATTTGGGTTTGATTATAGTTATATGTATGAACGTGCTCGCGAATTGGATATTGAAGACGAATTTTCAATGATTTCTCGTATTAAAATGAGAAAATGTGACTTATTTGAAAAGCAATTAAGTTCTTCGGCTCTTGGCGATAATACATTGAAATACATTGATACTATTGGTCGTATTAATATGGACCTTTTGAAAATCGTTCAAAGGGATCATAACTTGGAATCCTATAAATTGGATTTTGTAGCCGAAACATTTATGAATGATTCTATACTTGAAATTAATACTAATGAACTTAAAATAAAGAACGCAAAAGTCCTTACTAAAGGAAATTATATCACATTGCTCGATAAACATAATGAAAAATATAAAAATGGCCATAAGTTTAAAATTGTAAATATTGATTACAAAGAAGAAATAATTACTTTGGAAGAAGACTTAGACAATTGCGACACTATTGTGAAATGGTGTTTAGCAAAGGATGATGTATCGCCGAACGATATTTTCCGACTCCAAAAGGAAAATTCAGCTGGACGATGTATTATTGCTACCTATTGTATTCAAGATTGCGTGTTAGTGCTTCATATTATAAACAAACTACAAATTATTACAAATAATATTGCTATGGCTAATACGTGTAGTGTCCCTTTGAGTTTCATTTTCTTGAGGGGGCAAGGTATTAAAGTATTTAGTTTAGTTTCAAAAGAATGTAGGAAAGAAAAGATCTTAATTCCAGTTATTCAAATAGCTCAAGACGTAAAGACAATTAAGAATCCTAAATTTGAATACAGTTTGGATTATGATGAAAAACCCAATTTATTGGATAGTTATGAAGGAGCCATTGTATTGAAACCGAATCCAGGTATTTATTTAGATAAATATGTAACGGTTTTAGATTACAGTTCTCTGTATCCATCATCTATGATTAGTGAAAATTTGTCACACGATTCCATTTGTCTCGATGAAAAGTATTTAGGTGAAAAGGGTGCGGAACTTTTAAAAGAATTAGGTTATGATTATGTAGATATTACGCATGATGTCTATAAATGGAAAGACCCGAAAATTAGAACAAAGGGTAAATATAAAGCTGGAGTTAAAACGTGTCGGTTTGCTCAACCTCCCGATGGTGGAAAATCTATTATTCCATCTATCCTAAGACAATTACTCAAAGCTCGTAAAGATACACGCAAGAAACAGAAAAATGAAACGGATGAATTCAAATGGGGTGTATTGGAAGGTCAGCAATTATCATATAAAATTACAGCAAATAGTGTGTATGGTTCTATTGGAGCAAGCACAAGTTCTATTTGTATGAAAAATGTGGCGGCCTCAACCACCGCAATTGGTAGAAGTCTTCTAGAACTAGCCCAAGAAAAAACCCTGGAAAAGTTTGCTGGGGCTGAAATAGTATACGGGGATAGTGTGATCGGTGATACACCGATTATTTTAAAGAATAATAATACTGAAAATATTGAAATTGTAAATATACAAGATTTATTTGTAATAGAAGAACCATATGAATTGTTTAAGCCTTGGGATAATGATCGAACACATAAAATTCAAGATAAAACATCTATAAACAAATATCAAGTATTTACTAGTACTGGATGGTCACAAATTAATAGAGTTATTAAACATAAAACACAAAAGAAACTTTATAGAATAACCACACATAACGGAATTGTTGATGTTACCGAGGACCATAGTTTATTAAATACTCGCGGTGAAATAGTTAAACCGACTGAAATTAAAATTGGTCAACAATTACTAAATAATTACCCGTTAAATATTAAAAGAAATGTAGAAAAACAAGATATAAAAAACTTTTATGATACAATTGGAAAGAAAACCCCCGATGAAAAGAAGGCATTCTTATATGGTTTCTTCTTTGGTGATGGTTCGTGTGGAACTTATGGTTCAAAGTATACCTGGGCATTGAACAATAGCGATATTAATTTATGTATGATTCTTCAATCACTCGGTAGTGAAATCTATAATCAAGATTTTAAAATACTTGATACAATAGAAAGTTCGGGTGTTTATAAAATTGTACCAGTAGGAACTATAAAAGAACACGTCATCAATTACAGAAATATGTTTTATAATAATTTGAAAGAAAAAATAGTTCCGTTAGAAATACTTAATGGAACACTTGATATCAAATTTGCGTTTATTAGTGGTTATTTCATGGCAGATGGATATAAAAATACTAATGAGCTAACAAGTTTGTTCTCAAACAATAAAGGCAAACAGGGAACCAGTATGCTATATTATTTATTCAAATCAATCGGTCTTAATGTTTCTATAAATACAAGAAA
>Ga0257127_1001351_pt1 | contig 17442 bp, 11 predicted proteins | sample SI060_135mmetaG_FD_190152 | JGI IMG/M metagenome (GOLD analysis project Ga0257127, IMG submission 190152) | Marine microbial communities from Saanich Inlet, British Columbia, Canada - SI060_135m | ecosystem: Environmental > Aquatic > Marine > Inlet | place: Canada: British Columbia | collected... | reverse complement strand
TGTATTCTTTTTAGAAGAATCTGCTGATGATAAACATGAAATTTTATTTGGTCAAGGTGCACTTGGTAAGTCGTTAAAAAATAATAACATTGTAATTGTAGACTACTTAGTATGTAATGCTAATAAAACAAACAGTGCTAACGTATTCTCTGTAGATAGTTTAAGTATTGGCGTTGGTTATACGAGTGCTACCATTACAACTAATACAAATTCTCTTGGTGGTAGATCTCCAGAGTCTATCGATTCTATTAAATTTAATGCTCCCAGAAACTATCAAACGCAAAATCGTGCTGTTGTAGATAATGACTATCAAAGAATTCTCTTAACTGAAAATTCAGATCTTCAATCTGTAATCGCATTTGGTGGTGAGAAGGCGATTCCTGCCGTATATGGTAAAGTTTATATTGCTGTGAAACCATATGGTGAAAACTACGCAACAACGAATAGAAAGTCTCAACTTAAAGATTCGATTGCTGATAGAACCCCATTAGGTATTGACCCAGTTATTATTAACCCAGAATATATCTATATTGTTCCTTCAATCACAACATATTACGATAAGACTTCTACTACTGTTTCTGGTTCTCAAATTGAATCTGATATAAGGGCAACTGCGACTACTTTCTCGACTAACAATCTTGAAAGGTTTGGTAACAAATTGAGATACTCTAGATTCACTCGTTCATTAGATAATATCACAACTGGTTCAATCTTAAACAATGACGTGACAATCAGTCTTGAGAAAAGGTTTGTTCCTAACATCAATAAGTCTGAAAGGTTATTATTAAATTTCAATAATAAAATTAGAAAAGGAACATTAAGTTCTACTGAATTTACTTATAAGAGTTTCCCTGCATATTTAGACGATGATAGTTTAGGCAACGTAAATATATATCGTTATAATGATGCAAAGGTTAAAACTAATATTATCACTAACGCAGGTACGGTTGATTATAATACTGGTCAGGTCGAAATTAATAACTTCGCACCGTCAGCATATGCAGATACTCAATTAAAAGTTTCAATAACACCAGATACGTTTGACGTATCTCCAGTGAGGGAACAAATCCTTTTAATGGATTCTGCCTCTGCTATTATTACTATTGTCAGTGAAACTACATAATGTCCGTATCAAATAAGATATCCAAACTTGTTGAAAACCAATTCCCCGACTTTTATAAAGAGGATGGGGAAAACTTCCTTGCGTTCATAGAAGCATATTATGAATATATGGAGCAGTCTGGTAAACTGACAGACGGCATTCAAAACCTACAAGACTATCGAAATATTGATACTACTCTTGATGAGTATATAGAATACTTTAGAAGGGATTTCCTTCCATCAATTCCTATTGACGTTCAGGCAGATAAGAAGTTGATGGTTAAATATATTCAATTCTTTAATAGTTCTAGGGGTACAAATTCTTCTTATAAGTTAATGTTTAGAGCACTCTATAATGAAGATATTGATGTTGATTATCCAGCTGAGCATATATTAAAAGTATCGGAATCTGATTGGAGAATCGATAGATATCTAGTAACGGATTATGATACTCAAAATTACACATTCATTGGTAAGAGTATTATCGGTTCTGATTCTAGATCGACTGCTTTAGTTGAGGATGTAGTAAGAAGAACCATTCGTGGTCGTGACTTAATGCAGATTTATTTATCAAATATTGTAGGCACGTTTGGTCATTTAGAACCTATCAGACTCGTTACTGATGTGAACAGCACTGGGTTTATTCCAAATATTGAAGCAGGTATTAATAAAATAACTATTACTTCTGCTGGTGGTGAATATGAAGTTGGTGATGTTGTTAAGTTGGAATCAGAAATTATTGGTGACTTTGCTAAGGTAGTAGTGACTAGTACAGCAGACCTTGCTGGTGCTTTAACTTTAGCGATTGCTGACGGTGGTTCTGGTTATAGGGGTTCAACAGTATCTCCTGGATCTACTATTACCATTCAGAACGTATCAAGCACGACTGGGGCATCATTCAACATTTCTCCAGCAGATATTGTAGATACTAATTCTCTATTGATGATTAATAGTAATCTATTTACAACCCAAAACGTATTTGGTAATAGAGCACCTACAATCACTAACGCAGATGGTGTTGGTAGAAAGATGGTGGACTTTGCTAATACTATTTTATCAAGTCCCGATTTTGGATTCCCCGAATCGGCAATAGACGTTCCCCCTCAAAACTTTAGAGATAACGCAAATGCGGTAATTAATATTGCCAACACAAGAACAGTTTCGATTGGTGATTCCATCTATGGTGCGACTTCTGGTGCTAACGGTATTATTAATTCAATCGTTAGTTCTGCAGCAAATAACGGGGTATTTAGAGTTGATACATATAAGAATTTCACAACAACAGAAGTTGTTAAGATCGGAACGGATGCGGGATCTGCCATAGGTAACGTAGTAACATTCTCCGCTAATACTATCGGTCATCATATCTTATCAGTCGGTAATGTGGTGGGTCAAACTATTACTGCCGGCGACGAATTAGTTGGTAGAACTTCTGGGGCATTTGGTATTGTTAAGAAAGTATTAGCAGATACTGCTAATGGTTATGTACAAGGTGTTGGTGGTGCAGACGATAGAAACTTAGTTGTTTGTCAAGTAACAGCAAATACAACTGCTAACTTAACTAGTCAATTTGTAACTGGTCCGATGAAAGCATTCGTTGCTAATGAAAGTTTAAGATTGGTTGGTGCTAATACGACTATTGGTAATGTGTCTATCACTACATCTAATACTCAAATTGAAAATATCTATACTAAATTAGACGATTCTTTCTTATTCCAAATATATAATGTAGGAACGATCTCTAAATTATCAAACGTAAATGGTGGTTTGGGTTATTTTGTTGCCCCAACTATCAATGTGACGGACTATGATGTTAAATCGATGGATATTGGAGAGGCGTATGTTACGATCCAAAGTGATAACGTTAATTGGGGAACAGGCAACTCATTCTTTACAATATTAACTACTGACGATAGACTCACTCAGACATCAGGTGCAGCGGGTTATGTGGTCGGTGGTGCTGGTCCAGGATTACCTATTGATGTAAATCAATATGCTAACGGAACATACGAATCTGTAGTTAGAGTTTGGCAAGACTTAGGTAATAGGACATATGGTGGTTATTCATATGCTAATAATCAGAACGCAGTTTTAAAAACTTATGCGGGTTCTTATACTCCAGGATATACTGCAGATTCTAGAACGCTAGAGAATACTGGTAGTGCTAAGATTGTTGGAGTAAAAGATGAAGGTATAATCGGCACGAATGCTGATATCAATTCGACCGTTGGTGCTAATGGTTCTATTGAAAGTTTGAGGATATTAGATTCTGGTTTCTCATATAAACATAACGAAAGTGTTAATATTAAATCTTCAGGAAGAGCATTGGCAACTCCAGGTACTGCTACACTCTCATTAAAAGGTGTTGCGAATTCGGAAGGATATTATGCTACAAGTAAAGGGCATCTATCATCTAAACGTGGATATTTACAAGACGGTGAATACTATCAAGAATTCTCATATGAAATTATCTCAGCATTATCATTAGATAAATATAAAGATGTTGCTCTTAAATTGGTTCATCCTGCTGGACAAAGGTTATACGGTAAGTATAGCGTTCAGAGTAATGTTGCGATAGACCTTTCTACGACTTCAACCAACACTAAGAAGTTAAAAGCAAATGGTACTATCGCAGTCACCAACAGTTCATTTAATGTTGTTGGAACTGGTACATTATTTACATCACGTTATGCTAACGGTGATACTATTATTATCGAATATGGTAATAAACAATTCTACTCAAGCGTTATAAATATAGTATCAACTAATACATCTGCAAACCTAGACTTTGCTTGGACTAGAGATACTCTAACTAGTGCTAATGTTTATTATACATCAGGAACAATTTAATGGCAACATATAGACACGCAACAAAAGAAATTTCGGTAAGTAACGCAAAAGCGTTTCTTCATCAATTGAACGCAGATGAAGATGGAAGAACTACTAAAAAGTCTGCGATTCTTTATACTGCCATCGGAAAAGTCGACCCATGGTCTAGCGATCCGACTCCTGATGACCACACATTATCTGAGCAACATTTAAAGTTTGATATGAAACGAGAGTTTTATGGTGCTAAAAAAGTTCAACCCAGTGACGCTGCTCACGTAGTTCCTAGACATAATTGGGTTTCTGGAACAGTTTATTCTATGTATCGTGATACCGATACAAATATATTTAACCGTGCTTATTATGTAATTACAGATGAATTTAATGTTTACAAATGTTTAAATAATTTTAAGGGTGCTACATCTACAACTAAACCTACTGGATATTCAACTCTACCAATAACGACTTCTGATGGATATATGTGGAAATATTTATTTACAGTTTCTGTAGATGATGCCGATAAGTTTTTAACAACCTCTTATTTACCAGTCAAAAAAATATCTACAAGTGACGGTACAGCAGAAGAAGATAGACAATTATTAATTCAAAATGCTGCAGTAAATGGATCTATTGAAGTAGTAGAAACAAACGCAGTTGGTTCTGGGTATAAGATGATTAATAATGGTTTAGTATCTGCAGGTGGTAAAAATGATATTCAGTTAAGTACGTCTGGTTCAGATCCTTCCCCTATTGATAATTATTATAATGGTTCTTCTGTTTATATTATATCAGGAACAGGTGCAGGGCAACTAAGACGTGTTATAAACTATTCCGGTTCAACTAAACTTTTAACGGTAAATACAGCATTTTCTACTATTGCTAATACGGATTCTAGAATTGTAATTTCCCCGACCGTGACTATTATTGGTGATGGTGCTGGAGCAAAGGCATACTCAAGAGTAGATACTTCAACTGGCGCTATTGCTAATGTGACTATGATTGCAACTGGTAGTAAATATTCTAGAGCGCAAGCAATAATTACTGCTAATTCTATTCATGGTTCTGGAGCAACTGCTAATGTTGTAATTAGTCCTCTTGGTGGACATGGAGACGATCCAATTTCAGAATTATATTCTGATAAAATTATGCTAAATACTAAATTACAGGATCCAGAAGGATCTTATATTACTGGTGCAGGGCATATCCCATCTAATACTGAATTTAGAACGATTAGTATTATTAAAGATCCTATATTAAAAGTTAATTCTAATAATATTATTCAAGGAACTGAATATATTGCTAATACTTCTAATAGTCCAGACACATTAAGGTTGGCAACTAGATTAACCGTTTCATATTTACAGATGAGTGGCGGATCGCCAGTAAACCCTCTTGTAGTAAGAGATATTATTTCTAACGAAAGAAATCTACTGAGAGCAAAGAGTGGTGCTTTAGAATTTGTAACTGATTTGGGGCAGACAACTAGAAATACGAATGCATTAAGTAATGCGGTTAAGGGTGCTAACGCAAACATCGTTTATTTACAAGACGACCCATCGCAATCTGATGCATCTTATTATCACGTCTATATAAATAATGTAGAGAGTTATGGTAATTATTCATCGTTCCAAGTTGATGATAATATTATAAAGAGTACAAGTGAAACTAACATTGCTCAAGTGACCGCAATTAAGGGTCCAGAGGCAAATACATTCTCCGGCGAAATATTATATACAGAAAATATATCACCAGTAACACGCGATACAGAACAAATAGAAGATATTAAAATTATCTTAGACTTTTAAATAGGTAAAAACAAATGGCAATCGAAACTAACCTCAATCAATCTCCATACTTTGACGACTTTAACGAGAACAAGAACTTTCATAGAGTTCTATTCCGTCCAGGATATGCAGTTCAAGCACGTGAATTAACTCAAATACAATCTATTCTACAAAACCAAGTAGAACGGTTTGCTAATGAAATTATGATTGATGGCACAGTGGCTACTGGTGTTGGTATTTCTACTGGTTCTGTTGATTACATTAAACTTAGAGATAAGGATGCTAACAATAGAGTATTGCTTCTAAGTGATTTATCAACTTCTGGTGTTATTGCTAACGTGGTTGCCACTGGTGTAACATCAGGCATGACTGCTAAATTAGTAGACGTCAAAGAAGGGTCTGAATCTATTGCTCCAAATTATTTTAGCGCATTTATCAACTATACTAACTCTGGTGCTAATAATACTACTAAGACGTTCACTAGTGGTGAAACTATTATATTCAGACACTCTGGTAATAACGCATTTGTTGTCGCTGCTAATACTATATCTACATCTGCAGATGGTTTAGGTTTTAGAGCAACCATTTCTGATGGCGTTATTTATCATAAAGGTAGTTTTATTAAAGTTACTCCGCAAAGTGTCATCGTTGAAAAATATTCAAACACTCCTAATAAGAAACTTGGGTTTGAAACTAGAGAAAGTTTAGTAAACTCAAATGAGGATTCTTCATTACTAGATAACTCAACTGGTTCTACTAACTATTCTGCTCCAGGTGCTGATAGATTAAAATTAAATCCAGTTTTATCTGTAAGAAGTATAACTGCTGCAAATACAACTACGTTCTTTAATATTGCTACTATTGAGAATGGTAAGATTACGCATAAAACTACGGATACGGTTTATTTTGATATTAGTAATTATATTGGTGAAAGAGCATATGAGACAAACGGTAACTTTGCCATTGAACCATTTAATGTTCGTATTAGGGAACATTTAAAGAACACTAACAACCTTGGTCGTTATACTGCAGCAGAAAGTGGTTCATCTACAAAACTTGTTGCTGAAGTTGAGAAAGGAACTGGTTATGTTGGTGGTAATAGGGTAGCAATCACTGGCCCACTATACCGCGACGTAGATAAAGCAACTGATTATGAAACTAAAAACGCAAGAACTATTGGTCAATCGGTTGGTAATTATATTTTTGTAAAAGAAGTAGTTGGTACGTGGGACTTTCAAGGTTTAAGAGAAGTTGGTATTTATGACGCTGCTCAAAAAGGTATTTCAGGAAAGAACTTTGGTTCGCAAGGTGCTACGGGTACATTAATCGGTACTGCTAACCTACGTGGTTTCCAATGGAATTCTGGTACTCCTTCTACTATTGATGGACAATTTAGAGTCTACTTATTCAATGTTGTGATGAACACAGGCAAATCATTCTCTGACGCAAGAGGCGTTTATGAAAATGCTGCAGGTGGTTCAGATAATTCTATGGGTGATATTGTACTAGAAACAAATGGTTCTGCTAAAATACAAGAACCGAGTTTGAATGGTCTTGTATTTCCATTCTCTCAAAGAGGAACTAAAACTCTTAAAGACGCATCTGATAATGTTGATACTCAATTCGTATTCAGAACAGAAAAGAGTGTAAGTTTCTCAACAGACGGCACTGCTACTGTTGCTGCAAATGTTGCTCATGCTGGTGGTACCGAAACTAATAATGATACTGGTTCGCCGTTATCAAATACTGACGAAAGAAATATTATAGTCGTCGCAAAGAGTGCTGTAACAACTGATGCTCATACTGGTTCAATTACTGGTTGGTCTGGCAACACTGTTACTGGTTCGGGAACTTCGTTTACTAACGCATATCAAGTTGGTGACTTTATTAAGATTACTGATGGTGCTAATACTATCAACGAAAGAATTACTGCGATCTCAGGAGTAACAGATTTACAAGTTGCTAATACATTCTCATATTCAAGAAGTGGTGTAACACTTGCTCATAAAACTAATTTCCCTGATGGTTATATCTTTGATATGTCATCTAACGGATCTATTACCTCTACGTCTACACAACATAGTATTAACTTAGGACAAGCAAATCTTGCTTCTACGTTTACTGCTTCTGTTTACTTCAACGTATTAAGAAGTGATGCAGTTCAAACTGCTAAGACTGTATTGAAAGATAAGTATATTCATATTAACACCAACACTAATGCTGCGACAAATAAAGGTCCATGGTCATTAGGTGTTGCTGACGCATTCAAATTAGTTGCTGTATATAAAGGTTCTAACACAGGAGTTGCGACAACCGATACTGATGTCACTTCTCACTTTACAATAGATAGTGGTATGAGTGATGGTTTTTATGACACTTCATATTTGACGCAAAAACCAACCAGTACACTTGACTTATCCGCACAAGGATTGATGGTTAAGTTTAACTACTTTGGTAGAGATACTTCTGCTGGTATTGGTTTCTTATCTGTGGATTCATATCCAATTGATGATACTAACCTTGCTAATACATCAGCTATCACCACTCAAGAAATTCCATTATTTAGTTCTCCGACAAATAATAAAAGATTTGACTTGAGAGATTCTGTAGATTTCAGACCTATTAAAACGAATACTGTTACGCCGTCTGCAACTGGTACTGTCGCATCGGCACCAACCAACCCTGCTGTATTGACTACATTTAGTATTGATTCGGATGGTGCTTATATGCCTACTCCAGATGAGAACTTCCAGACTGATATTCAATTTTACTTGCCTCGTAAAGATAGAGTAATAATGAATAAAGAAGGAAATGTAATCGTCACTAAAGGCGTTGCTTCTATTGTTCCGAGAACCCCTGAAGAAACTGCTGGTGGTATGACACTTGCTGTATTAGAAATTCCACCATACCCATCACTATCTCCATACGTTGCTAAAAATTATAGTAGAACGGATTATCAAGTCACGTTAGATCTTGAAAATAATCGTAGATATACAATGAAAGATTTACGTGTTGTTGAAGAACGTGTTAAGAATTTAGAATACTACTCATCACTTAATGCTCTTGAGTCGTCTGCTAAGAATAAACAAATCTTCGGTTCTACTGGAATGGATAGATTTAAGAATGGTTTCTTAGTTGATAACTTTGATGGTCATAATATTGCTGACGTTAGTAAGGCAGGATATCGTGTTGCGATTGATAGAACCAATTCATTACTACGACCTAAATTCCTTAGATCTGATGTGAGTTTCACAAACGACCTAAGTCAATCTTCAACAAATATGGTTAGGACTGGTGATTTAATAACCTTGTCATATACTAATACTACGTTGTTAGACCAACCGTATGCTAGTAAGATGAGGAATCCTGCACAAGAACTATCATTTAATTGGCAAGGTGAAATTACTTTAAATCCTCCTGCGGATAATACTGGTGATACAACTACGTTACCTGATATTCAAGTAGACTTCAGAGGAATGTATGATGCGATTGCTAATATTGCTGATCATATTGGAACTGATTGGGGTGCTTGGAATACCACTTCTTCTTCGGTTGTAGCATCTAGAGAAATATCTAGACGAACTTGTAGGCAGAACCAGTGTGGATTTACTACGTTATTTAACGGTCAAAGGTTTACGAGCGTTAGATCGTTAGACACAGTTCAAACTAATCAGATTAGACGTGGAATACAATTATCTGCGAGTCCTTCTACGGAAGTTATTTCTCTAGGTAATTTTGTAACCAATGTTGCTGTTAGAGATTTCATGCGATCTAGACTTATCCAGTTTACTGGAACACGTATGAAACCTAACACTCGTGTGTATGCTTATTTTGACGATGAGAAAGTATTTGATTATGTTACACCTACTAACTCATCATTTGCTAATACGGCAAACGAAGGAACTTCGATTACTACGGATGCGAACGGTAATGTATATGGAGTATTCCGTATCCCTAACGATGATACGTTAAAATTCCGTGTTGGTACTAGACGATTTGAATTAAAAGATATTGAAGATACGATAACTGGAGCGGAACTGGCAACAACTTCTGCTCATGGTGACTTTACAAGTATTGGTTTAGATATTACTCAACGTGGTTCATCTATTAATATGGTGACTCCTCAAATATCAAGAAATGAGGTGACTGATAATAGAACGATAACTTCTTTAACAACAAGTGAGAGAGGATGGAGATGGATGCCACCGAATCCAGACCCAATATCACAAACATTTACAGTGGTTGCTGATGAAGCTGATGGCGCATTTATTACTAAACTCGATTTATTTTTTGGTAAGAAGTCAAGTACGTTCCCTATCACGGTTCAAATTAGAGAAGTTGAAAATGGTTTCCCTACTACAACAATCGTTCCTTATGGTTCTAAAACTTTACAACCTGCTTCAGTAAGTGCTAATACTACTATTGCGAATACTGCAACATCGTTTACGTTTGATTCTCCTGTATTCTTAAAAAATAATATTGATTATTGTTTTAGTGTTCTTCCTGGAGGCAATTCAGATGATTTCGCATTATGGGTTTCTGAATTAGGAAGGAAAGATGTCGACACTGATATGTTGATTGATAAGCAACCCGCCTCTGGTGTTATGTTTACTTCTGCTAATGATAAAACTTGGTCTCCAATTCAATCTGAAGATATTAAGTTTAAGTTACATAGAGCAGACTTTACAAGAAACACAGGTACGGTTTATTTAGAAAACGACCCAATCGATTACTTTAGTGTTGATAATTTCTATGGAACATTTAATACTGCTGAGAAAGTTGTTGGTGAGGGTATCGTAACGTTAAGTGGTGTTAGTGGTAATGCTGCTGGAGTATATGTTACAGTCGGTACAACTATTGCTAATAATTCTGGTACTGCTGCGAATGGTGTTGTTAGAAGTATTGTTAATGAGTACGCTAATGGCACGGTTATTGTTAAGGTAGACCCATACAATCCAAGTAAGTTTGCTACACTGGCGACTGGTAATACTACAGTTAATATTTTAAGTTCAGACTTTACAAGTGGTGCGGGACAAGTAAAAGCATTTACTGCAAATACTAATAACGGTTTTGTTAAGTTTGTAGATGTCACGCATGGTAAGTTATATATTGATGATTCTAGTGGTTCATTTGCTAACGGTTATATCCGTGGTCAAGTATCGGGTGCGACTTCAAGAGTAACGACTGTTGATGATATTCGATTAAATACTATCGTTCCTAAAGTTCCTCTAATTAGTTATGCTAATACTATTTCATCATTTGGAATTAGAACTACTTCTACTTCTGGCACAATCGGTTCTGCTTATGAAGAAATTGCGTTGGGTGTAGAAAATACATTCAATGACGCAGAGAAGAAAGTTTACTCTAAGACAAATGAGAGTGCTTTATCTGCGGTAAGTGGTTCTAAGAAATCTCTAACAATTAAAGGTACATTTAGTACGACTGATACTAGGGTTTCGCCAGTTATTGATAAGTCTAGATCTAACGGTATCGTTTTAGGAAATGATATTAATAACATATCAACGGAAGAATTTAAAGAAGTTGGTAATTCACTTGTTAGGTATATTTCTAAACCAATCGAATTGTCAGATGGGCAGGATGCAGAAGATTTAAGTGTATATCTAACATCATATAAACCTTTTGGTACTGATATTAAAGTGTATGCAAGAATCCATAACCCTGAAGATGCGGAAGCATTTGCTGATAAAGATTATTCTCCACTAACTCAAATCACTGCCAGCAATACTTATTCTGATAGTGTAGACACTTCTGACCTTAAAGAGTTTGAATATGGATTTAGTGCGAATACAGATGGTCAAGGGTTCTTAACAACTGCGAATTCTCATGCTCGTTTACATAGTGGGAATAATGACGTTGTTGCTTATCGTTCTGCAGGTGGTAGTATCTATCATACCTATAAGACGTTTGCTATTAAGATTGTTATGACAAGTAGTGGAACTAATATCATCCCATTAGTTAATGATATGAGAGCAATTGCTTTACAGAAATAATGGAAGTAGTTAAGATACAAGATAATGAGGATTTAATCAGAGACGTTTCAACAAGAGCAATCTTAAACTCTGATATGTCCTCACTAGAAAAATATAGAGCGAGAAGAAATAAGGAAAGAGAAATGAACGATGATGTTCAAAATTTAAAGCAAGATGTTAATGAGATTAAATCTATGCTTAGACAATTATTAGAGAAATAATATGACAGTAGCAATTTCAAATACTAATTTAAACCAAAGTTTTAATACTTGGCGAACTAACACCAACCTATTATCAGATGCTATGAGCAACAACGTTGTTACGGTATCACGAGCAGGTTCTGCTAATCGTGGTGGTACTGCACAAGGAAATGGACATATTAAAGGCACATTTACTGCTAATGAATTAAGAACTACTAGTCTAAAGGGTGGTAACACTACTGTTGGTAGTTCAATTTCAATTAGTTCTAACGCAACGATAGGCGGAACTTCTCTTGCTATATCTGCTAATACAACCTTTACTGGTAATGTAAACTTTACTTCAGTTGGTACTGATAGAATAGTTTTAGGTGATGTGACAAGATTAAGGGTTACAGGTGGTTCTAATAATAATATTATGGTTCAGAATAATTCTGATGAATTGAGTTTCACTTCAAATTTAGTAGTTGATAGCGTCACTGCTTCTGCTAATATTAGTGCGACAAATATCTCAATTTCCGGCGGCAATGTTCAAACGTTGATTGATGGTAAGATGTCTGTTGCTAATACTCAAACGTTGCATACATCTGTTACTGCTAATTTAAACAGTTATATTGCGAACACCAATCCACTAATTAATGATAGAATGCAGGTTGCTAATACGGTGTCATTAATTGCATCGTCTAGTGGTGAGTTTGCGGTAGCATTATCCATAGCATTAGCGTAGGGAGAATTAAATGGGTGCAAAGGCAAATATAGTTATAGACCAAGGAGCAGACTTCTCTACAGAAATTACTGTGACTGATGTAAATGGTACAGTTGTTGATTTATCAGGATATACTGCTAGAGGGCAACTTAGAAAACATTATACATCTTCAACAAGTACTGATTTCACTATTACGTTTGGTTCTCCTAGAACAGATGGCAAAGTAACACTTGCGTTATCAAACGTCCAGACTGCTAATATTGCAGCCGGTAGGTATGTATATGACGCAGAAATTGTATCTGCCTCAAGTATAGTATCTAGGTTGGTTGAGGGGATAGCAACGATAACTCCAGAGGTTACGAGGTAATTATGGCAGATTATAAAGTTAAATTAACTCAAACAACTCCAAACTTTACATTAAAGAATACGACTATCAGTCAGTACAGGATTGATAAGATGTCTGACGTTGTAGAATCAAGTGCAACTAGAGTTGACGGTGCTATATTAGTTTATGACTTATCGTCAGACACATATATATTAAGAGATATATTAACTTATGATAATGGTTCGGATTCTTTTAAAGTTGATGGCGGTGGTTTCTAGTGGCAAGTAATACAATAATCTCGATAAAAACGAGTCAGTCTACTGATACCCCACTTGCGTTGTCTAATGGAGAAATGGCATATTCATATTCTTCTGACAAATTATTTATCGGACAGACTGCTAACTCAAGTGTAGCAACAAGTGTTGAATATATTGGTGGTAAATTAGCAATGGATAAAATTGCTAATTTAGAAAGTATTGTTATTGAGGGAAATCAAATTCATAATAATATTACAATTAATGGTGAGATGACATTCTCTACTTACACTAACAATGCTGTACTTATTGCTAAGACTGGTGGTGTAGTTGATTTTGTAACTGGTACGAATGGTAAACTGATGCAGATTGCTGCAAATGGCACACCTACTTTTGATGACTTAAATGGTGGAACATATTAAATAATGAATGAATTCAAAGACGCTGAAGAAGTCTTTGGTTTATATACGCAACAATCGGAAAATCAATTTGTAGAATATAATAAGATGATTATAGCGTTGAGGACTAAAGTAACATTTCTTGAAAAGCAAATTGCTGAGAATGAAAAGATTCCAGTTCCTAGAACTATTATCAATCAGATACTAGAACTTGAGATGAAGAACAGAAAATTACAGGATGATTTAAACTTTTACTCCCCTCATATACCTGAGAATGTAAAAGCAAAACGAAACAAACAGAAAGCACCCACTCGTAAAGGTGGATTACGATAAAGGTGTGTTTTTTTATAAATATACTAAAACAAAGAATTAAATAAAGGAGTCCGCAATGGCAAGTATAATTAAATTAAAAAGATCCGCAGTCGCAAGTGCTGTCCCATCTACACTACAAGAGGGTGAGATTGCAGTAAACATTGTTGACAAGAAACTATATGTCGGTGGTGTAAATGGTGGTTCAAATACCCAAACACTATCTGGAGACCAGTATAACTTAACATCATCTAACGGTTCTGATGCTGCAACGATTACGTTGACAGTTGATAACGATGTACTATCTAATGACGCAATTACGATTGCTGGTGGTGAAGGTGTTGATGTTTCAGAATCAGGTGGCACAATTACCCTTGCTGGTGAAGACGCAACTGTATCTAATAAAGGTATTGCTTCTTTTGCTACAGCAGACTTCTCAGTAACCTCTGGTGCTGTAAGTGTTAAGACTGGTGGTATTGCTACTGCTCAACTTGCTGCAGATGCCGTAGATGGTACGAAGATTGCTAATGACGCAATCGCTGCTGAACATATTGCTTCTAATGCAGTTGTTTCTGATTCAATCGTAAATAAAACGATTGTTGGTGGTGACATTGCTGATGCTACTATTACTGCTACTCAACTAGCAAGTGGTGCAATTACTGCAAACACTGTTAGTAATAACTCTGTTGCTTTAGGAACTAAGACAACTGGTAACTATGTTGCTACTGTATCTGGTACTGCTAATGAGATTACTGTATCTGGTTCGGGTTCTGAAACTGCTGGTGTTACAGTTAGTTTACCTGATAATATCACAGTTGGTAATAACCTAACAGTATCTGGAAACACTGCTGTTACTGGAAACGTAACTGTTGATGGTAACTTAACCGTTGAAGGATCTACTACTTATATTTCTTCATCTACTGTAAACGTTGATGATAGTGCAATTAAATTATCTGCTAACAACTCTGCTGATACAGTTGATATTGGTATGTATGGTAAGTATGTTGTTGGAGGAATTGCTACGTTTGGTGGTTGGCATCGTGATGCTTCTGACTCTGGTGTGTTTAAGTTCTATAAGGATTTAACTGCAGAACCTACAACTACTGTTAATACTGGCCATGCTTCTTATGCAATCGGTCAAATCGAAGCAGTTATTGACGGTGGAAGTTATTAATACGTTATAAATAGTATAAAGGGAACGTTAATGCTTATATAAGCATGTTCCCATTAAATTTTGGACTATATAGTCCGTGAACAATTAGAGAACCATATATATGGCGTCGATTTTAAAAATCAAACGTTCTTCCGTACTCGGAAAGAACCCCACTACAAGTGAAATAACTGCTGGTGAATTAGCACTAAATACTCGTGACGGAAAGTTATTCTCGTCAGATGGTTCTCTTATATTCGAAGTCGGAGCAAATCTACATTCCCTTTCAGTCGGTTCTGGCGGTCTTGTTATTGCTAACGGTTCTATTACATTCCCTACATCTGATGGTTCTGCGGGACAACTTATAAAAACAAACGGTTCTGGTGTATTATCCTTCACAGACACTGCAGCAACTGGCGCCAGTTGGAGTGCATTAACTGGTACCAATACTGCTATCAGAACTCTAGTTTCTGATAGAATGCAAGTAGCAAATACTACTACACTTCTATCAGATAAATTTGATAAGACTGGTGGTGTTATTAGTGGACATATTATCCCTTCTGCTAATATCACTTATGACTTAGGTTCTACTGCTAAAGCATTTAGAGATCTATATTTATCTGGTTCTACTATTAATTTAGCAGGAACTAAACTACAAGATGATGCTGGCAAATTAAAAATTATCGATTCGTCAACAAGTAGATCGGTAGAAATTTCTGCTTCTGCCGGAGTTGTCCTTGCTGGTACGACTGCTATCGATTCAACTGGTAAATTAGACGTTGATCAAACTGGTGGTGGTTTTGTAGATTCTACTTTGTTAGTATTTCCAGAAGGCAATTTAGACGGGACAGATACCTTTATTGGAGAATCTGGTATTTCTAGTAATAAAGACGCATTTGGTGTGGTTGTGTCAAAAACTTTCGATTGTATGGAACCTAAAGGTCGGTATCAAACTACTGATTTAGGATTCGTATAAATATAAAAATGATTAATGGAGTAAAGGTATATGCCAACTACAGTACAATTTAGAAGAGGAACTACTGCAAATAATGACGCATTCACTGGCTCAGCGGGTGAATTAGCGATAGATTCGACTCTTAACGAAATTAGGGTTCACGATGGATCCACCGCTGGTGGTTTCACTACTGCAAGAAAAACTGAGTTAAGTAAAATGATGAGTGTTGCAAATACTCAAGCATTATTTGCAAGTGTATCTGCTAACAACTCTACCATTAACACTAAGATGAGTGTTGCTAATACTCAAACCCTTGTTGGTGATAGACTAGGTGCTACTGCTTCAATTGCTTTAACTGGTGCCGTGACTGGTTCTGCTTCGTTCAGTGCAAATGCTGTATCAATAACAACTACTGCCACTGCAGATCCTACTATCACATTAGGTGGAGATTTAACTGGAAACGTTACACTAACTAATTTAGGTAACGGAACTCTAACAGCAACAGTTGTAGATGACAGTCATAATCACGTTATCAGTAATGTTGATGGATTACAAACTGCATTAGATGCGAAAGCAACGCTGTCTCAATTAACTGGTACTAATACTGCTATCCGTTCTTTAATCAGTTCAAATGACACTGATATTTCTGCTTTACAGAATAATGTTGCTCAGAAACTAGGTGCTACTGCTTCAATTGCTTTAACTGGTGCCGTGACTGGTTCTGCGAACTTTAGTGCGAATGCTGTATCAATTACAACTACTGCCACTGCAGATCCTACTATCACATTAGGTGGAGATCTATCAGGTTCTGCTACTCTGACTAATTTGGGTAATGCTACACTAACTGCTACTATCGCAGATGATAGTCATAACCATATTATTGGTAATGTAGATGGACTACAAACTGCATTAAATGCGAAAGCAACGTGGTCTGGTTTAACTGGCACTAATACTGCTATTAGAACTTTAGTTTCTGATAGAATGCAGGTTGCTAATGTAACTGCTAGATTCGTAACTTCTGATGCTTCAATCGCAACTAAGATGGCAGTAGCAAATGCTACAACTTCATTTGCTTTAAAGGCAGATCTTGCCTCCCCAACTTTAACTGGAACTCCAGTTGCCCCTACTGCAGCAAATACAACTAGCACTACTCAAATTGCTACTACTGCATTTGTACAGAACGTTGTTGATATGGATATCGCAGCGTTGGCAAACTCTGCTCCAGTTACATTAAATACTCTGAATGAATTGGCTGCAGCACTAGGAGATGATGCGAACTTTGCAACAACTCTAACTACTAACCTAGGACAAAAACTTGGTTCTGCTGCTTCCGTAACGTTAAATGGTGATGTGGCAGGTACTGCTAACTTTAGTGCGAATGCTGTCACTATTACGACAACCGTTGCTGATGATTCTCATAACCATATTATTGGTAATGTAGATGGAT
>Ga0257127_1001348_pt1 | contig 17471 bp, 10 predicted proteins | sample SI060_135mmetaG_FD_190152 | JGI IMG/M metagenome (GOLD analysis project Ga0257127, IMG submission 190152) | Marine microbial communities from Saanich Inlet, British Columbia, Canada - SI060_135m | ecosystem: Environmental > Aquatic > Marine > Inlet | place: Canada: British Columbia | collected... | reverse complement strand
TGTTATTACTTGACGAACCTCTAGCCGGCCTGAATCAGGTCGAGGCTACCGCATTTGCTGACATCCTGGTGGAACTCAACAGTCAGGGACAAACAATTTTGCTCATAGAACATAACCTCGCCGAAGTACGACGCATCTGCTCCAGACTGGTAGTTTTGGATAATGGGCGTAAACTCGCAGAAGGTTCTCCTGAAACTGTGTTAAAACAACCCGCTGTGCTGGAAGCATACATTGGGCAAGGAACCGTTCATGCTGAAAATTAATAAACTCTCTTGCGGTTACGGTTCTTTGACGGTGGTACATGAACTGGATCTGAACGTTAGTGAAGGAAGCATTCATGCTCTGGTAGGCGCAAATGGAGCAGGAAAATCTACTACTTTGATGACTATTGCCGGACATGTACAGGTCAAATCAGGAAGCATTATGATTGGCTCAGAGCAGCTGGATCAAGTACCGACAAAAGAACGGGTTCGGCGGGGAGTCGCTCTCGTGCCTGAAGGCAGACGTTTATTTTCGGATTTGACAGTCAGGGACAATTTAGAAGTCGGCGGTTATTCCTTACCCAAGGAAAATATCTCACGTAATTTAGAACGAGTATTGACTATGTTTCCTCGACTTGGTGAACGTATAAAGCAGGAATCAGGTTTACTATCCGGTGGTGAACAGCAAATGCTGGCAATTGGCCGCGCTTTGATGGCAGAACCCAAACTGTTATTACTTGACGAACTTTCACTTGGACTGATGCCGCGTATGGTTGAGGATTGTTACATTGCACTTCAACAACTCCAGAGCGAGGGCATGACGATCCTGTTAGTGGAGCAAAATACTCAACAAGCACTTTCAGCAGCAGACGATGTGACTGTGCTGGAGTCCGGTACTGTCGCCTGGCAAGGTACTGCTGAAAAAGCGAGACATGATTCAAGCATCATCGAGGCTTATATTGGTTTGAGACGAGAACCAAAAACTGATTGATGAAATTATCTGAAACTAGCAATGAGCTTTTCAATCCTTTACAATAACATACAAATCGCCACTATGACTTCAGACAAACCATATGGTTTGATCGAAAATGGTGCTGTAGTGATTTCAGCTGGACTGATTCAGTGGGTCGGTCCTGAAAAAGAATTGCCGGTAGAATTTAATGGTCTTCCGGAAAAGAATTTAGATGGTCGTTTGCTGACGCCGGCACTGATCGATTGTCACACTCACCTGATTTATGGTGGGAGCCGCGCTACTGAATTTGAACTACGGCTAAAGGGTGCAAGTTATGAAGAAATTTCCCGCAGCGGAGGAGGAATTCTCAGCACGGTTACAGCAACACGAACTGCCACAGAAGAAGAATTATTTTCACAGTCACTGCCGCGTTTCGATGCACTGCTTGCGGAAGGAGTGAGAACGGTTGAGATAAAATCAGGTTACGGTTTGGATCTCGAAACCGAAATAAAAATGCTGCGTGTAGCCCGTAAATTAGGCCAGGAACGAAATGTACGTGTGAAAACAACCTTCCTCGGAGTACATGCAATTCCTCCTGAATTTACGAGCTATGCTGATGCTTACATAGACTATGTATGCAAGGAGGTTTTACCTGCTGTGCATGCAGATAATTTAGCAGATGCAGTAGATGGCTTTTGTGAAAATATCGCATTTTCGACTAAGCAAATTTCTAGGGTATTCGACAAAGCAAGAGATTTAGGCTTACCGCTTAAACTCCATGCAGAACAGCTTTCAAATCTAGGAGGAGCTGCTCTTGCTGCAAATTATGGAGCCTTGTCCGCAGATCATTTGGAATATCTTGACGAAGCCGGAGTCCAAGCAATGGCCAAATCCGGAACAGTTGCAGTTCTGCTTCCTGGAGCATTTTACACTCTGCGTGAAACTCAGTTGCCACCGCTAAAAGCACTGCGTCAAGCTGGAGTTCCTATCGCGATTGCGACTGACTGCAATCCTGGATCGTCTCCGCTGACCTCGATTTTACTCTGCATTAACATGGCCTGCACACTTTTTCGCATGACTCCAGAAGAAGCTTTATCGGGAGTAACCCGTATTGCGGCCCAAGCCTTGGGAATAGGCGGTGAAGTCGGTACAATTGAAGTGGGTAAAAAAGCTGAGCTTGCACTATGGAACGTAGATCAACCCGCAGAACTTGCCTATCGAATTGGGTATAATCCACTTGAAGAAATGCTTGTCAACTCAAATTCGTGACTGAAAAAACGTAATTATTGGAGAAACATTATGAGTTTAAATCTTACTCCGGGAAAAGTCAGTTTGACTGATTTATCTCAAATTTATTGGGAAAGTCTGTCTGTGACCTTAAATCCGGAAGCAAAACAAGCTGTCGAAAAGGCTGCTGGTTTTGTGGAAAAAGCAGCTAATGCTGATGCTCCGATTTACGGAATAAACACTGGATTCGGCAAACTTTCTGGTATTCGTATTCCTGCGGAACAAACCGAGCGTCTGCAAAGAAACCTGATACTCTCACATTGTTGTGGAGTCGGAGAACCGCTTCCGAAAAACATTGTCCGTATGGTAATGGTACTCAAACTCCTTTCGCTGGGAAGAGGTGCTTCCGGTGTACGTTGGAAAGTAATTGAACAAATTGAGGTACTGCTAGAACATGGAGTAAGCCCTGTTATTCCAGCACAAGGTTCGGTAGGAGCCTCCGGTGATCTTGCTCCGCTGGCACACATGACAGCTGTTTTAATCGGAGAAGGACAAGCGATTTATCAAGGTCAAATATTTTCTGGAGCAGAAGTCTTACAGAAAATTAAGCTTGAACCTTTGGTTTTGAGAGCAAAGGAAGGCTTGGCCATGATAAACGGGACACAAGTTTCCACTGCATTAGCTTTAGCGGGAGTGTTTGAGGGTTGGCGTTGCGCCCTAGGTGCATTGATTACGGGGGCACTTTCCACAGACTCAGCCATGGCTTCGACCGCTCCGTTTCATCCGGACATTCAAAATTTACGCGGACACCTTGGACAAATCGACGCTGCCCAAACACTGCTGAATTTGATGCAGGATTCAGAAATCCGGGAATCTCACCTTGATGGGGATGTACGCGTTCAAGATCCGTATTGTATCCGTTGTCAACCTCAGGTAACAGGTGCCTGTATAGATTTATTACGTCAGGCGGCAAGGACTCTGGCCATCGAAGCTAATGCCGTAACGGATAATCCGCTGGTTCTCTTCGCAGGTGAACCTTCAATTCCAGTTCAGATTGTTTCGGGAGGTAATTTTCACGCGGAACCCGTCGCTTTTGCGGCAGACCAAACGGCATTAGCGCTGGCAGAAATAGGAGCAATTACTCAACGGCGAATTGCGCTGATGGTTGATCCTAAACTCAATTTTGGTTTACCTCCATTTTTATCTCCGGACGCAGGAGTTAATTCCGGATTTATGGTGGCAGAAATAACATCCGCTGCATTGATGTCGGAAAATAAACACCTCGCCAATCCATGTTCAACTGACTCCACTCCGACCAGTGCAGACCAGGAAGATCATGTTTCGATGGCTACACACGCTGCAAGACGCCTGCTGACAATGAATGACAATCTTGGCCGAATACTCGGTATTGAACTAATTACGGCAGCGCAGGGCTTAGAGTTACGCAAAGCGAGCCTTAAACCTCTTACCACAAGTTCATGCCTGAATCGAGTCCTCACTGAATTGCGTGAAAAAGTATCATTTCTGGAGGAAGACCGTTTTCTAGCTCCAGATCTGGAAAATGCGGCAATCCTGATTCGGAATGGGAAATTGATTAAAGCCGTCGGTAAAGCTCTGTTTCCGAAATTAGAGATTGCATGAATCCGGTCAAAATTATAGATGGAAGCAGTCCGGTTATTTTAGCACAGCCGCATGGAGGAACATTCGTACCTGTGGAATTGTCTGAGCATTACAATGAACTCGGAAGGAAAATGGCCGACACGGACTGGCATATTCACCGGCTTTATGACGGTTTGCTTCCGGACGCGTCAGTCGTGGAAGCTACGTTTTCACGCTATTTGATCGACGCAAACCGTGATCCCTCAGGAAGCTCGCTTTATCCGGGACAAAATACTACAGATCTTTGCCCAACCGTTGATTTTGAAGGCCGACCGATTTATCAAAAGCGAGCCTTACATGAGTCCGAACCGGATGCAAATGAAATTGAAACACGTCGTAATAATTATCATGCGGTTTATCATGCAGCACTTTCAGCACAAATAGAACGTGTACGTAAAATACATGGAAAGGTTTTGCTCTTCGATTGTCATTCAATCCGCTCACGTCTTCCTTTTTTGTTTGAAGGCGAGTTGCCGGATTTCAATTTAGGTACCAACAACACAAGCACCTGTGATCCAATAATAGAAGAAGCGGCAGTTGAAGTTTGTGCCAACGCAAAGCGAGACTTACACGGATACAGTTATGTCATCAACGCTCGTTTCAAAGGCGGATGGACGACACGCCATTACGGAAAGCCAGATAAAGGAATTCACGCGATCCAACTCGAATTGGCACAGCAAACATACATGGATGAGTCTTCGCCATGGCTTTATCGTGAGGAAAAAGCGGCAAAATTGCGGATTCATTTGAAAAAACTGCTGAGTTGTCTGGAACAAACCATCACAACCTTAAACTGAATAAAATAAACATGTCCAACACAAACACTGCCAGAACCGTCCGTGCTCCACGTGGTACAGAACTTAGCTGCCGTTCTTGGCTGACAGAAGCTCCGTACAGAATGATTATGAACAATCTTGATCCGGACGTTGCGGAGAATCCTGACGAATTAATTGTCTACGGTGGTATCGGAAAAGCGGCCAGAACCTGGAAGGATTTTGATTTAATCCTTGAAACGCTGAAAACACTCGGCGATGAAGAGACAATGCTGGTGCAGTCCGGAAAACCGGTTGGAGTTTTTAGAACTCATGCTGATGCTCCGCGTGTTTTGATTGCAAACTCAAACTTGGTTCCACACTGGGCAACGATGGATCATTTCAATGAACTGGACCGTAAAGGTTTGATGATGTTCGGTCAAATGACAGCAGGAAGCTGGATTTATATCGCTTCGCAGGGTATTGTGCAGGGGACATATGAAACCTTCGTAGAAGTCGGAAGACAGCATTTTAACGGTGATTTATCCGGGCGCTGGATTCTAACTGCAGGACTTGGAGGTATGGGTGGCGCACAGCCTTTGGCGGCCACGATGGCCGGTGCCTCATGTTTAGCCGTTGAATGCGATTCAAGCAGAATCGATTTCCGTTTGCGTACCAAATATCTTGATGAAAGGGCGGAAACTCTAGACGAAGCTCTGGAAATTTTGATACATGCTAAAACTGAAAATCGTGCCGTTTCAGTCGGCCTCCTCGGAAATGCTGCTCAAGTTCTTCCGGAAATGCTCAAACGCGGAATACGTCCGGATTTGGTCACAGACCAAACTTCAGCACATGATCTTGTGCATGGCTATTTGCCTCTCGGCTGGACAGTAGATGAATGGCGTTCACAACAAAAAAGCAATCCGAAAAAAATAGAAAAAGCTGCTCGTGCTTCAATAAAGATTCATGTAGAAGCAATGCTGGAGTTTTGGAATCAGGGTATTCCGACTGTTGACTACGGAAACAATATCCGCCAGTTTGCCTTAGAAGAAGGTGTTAAAAACGCATTCGATTTTCCAGGATTTGTTCCGGCATATATCCGGCCTTTATTTTGCCGGGGAGTGGGACCGTTCCGCTGGGTAGCACTTTCAGGTGACCCTGAAGATATTTACCGTACCGACGCAAAAGTCAAAGAATTGATTCCGGATGATCCACACCTTCACAACTGGATCGATATGGCACAGGAGCGTATTGCCTTTCAAGGACTTCCAGCTAGAATTTGCTGGGTTGGGCTCGGTGATCGTCACCGACTTGGACTAGCCTTCAACGAAATGGTAGCCAACGGAGAGCTCAAAGCACCGGTTGTCATCGGACGTGATCATCTTGATTCCGGTTCAGTTTCCTCACCAAATCGTGAAACAGAATCCATGAAGGACGGCTCAGATGCGGTTTCTGATTGGCCGTTGCTGAACGCCCTGCTCAACTGTGCGTCCGGAGCAACCTGGGTCAGCTTTCATCACGGAGGCGGAGTAGGGATCGGTTTCAGTCAACATGCAGGATTGGTTATTTGCTGCGATGGGACTCCGGAAGCGGCTAAACGTATTGAAAGAGTTTTGTGGAATGATCCGGCAACAGGTGTAATGCGGCACGCCGATGCCGGTTATGATATTGCCCTGGACTGTGCACAGGAAAAAGGCTTGAATCTGCCAGGAGTTTTAGCGAGATAAACATAATTAGAGCTGAATTTTTCTGTCCGCTTTTTTAGTTCAATACTTTTCCTTTTTTTGTTAATTGTTCAATATTTTTCGAGGCTCAGCCGAGTTTCATAAGCCTTCAATTCTTGCCACGTTGGTCGTTTGAAATAAACACCTTCGTTAATGGAATTGCCTGAGTCTCCGGAGCTTGTGGATTTTACTCCAATTCCACGTAAAAAGAGATAGACTGCTCCACCGAATTTTTCATCATATTTTTCCTCGCTGTCCAGTTTAAACCAGTAAGAAATGGCCAGAGTATAAATTTGCAGTTGCAATTCATAGTTTTGCATTACTTCTTGTTCCACGGATTCCTGACCATAGTTGTTCAGAATATTACTTTTCCAGTCTAGCAAATATATTTTTGCTTCGTGTTCAAACAGAAAATCAATGGAACCGCGCAAAAATCCTTTGTCGATTGTCCAACCTTCAACGTGGATCTCTGAATGACTGCCTGTAATGCCCGCGTTCCCAGTTTCCTGAAATACTTCCACGTTCGCTGCTTTATGCGGAATTAGGAAATAAAAGTCAGCTTCGCGCAAATCTATTTTTATATCGGCCAATTCTAGTTCAGGTGCATCCGGATTATTTCCGAGCCTAAGCGGAGTACGTAAAGAATTCCAAATTATTTCTGCGATTCTGCTTTCCGTTTCAGCAGAACGTCCGTAACGTTCGTTTATTGAGCTAATCATACGGCTAACCGCTGTAAGTGCCAACCAGTCTGCAGAAGATTTACTTTCTCTGATTACAGAAAAATCAACACGTTCCAGCAATTCATGTAGCAAATTTCCGGTTTGAGGACCTCCGGGAAGCAGATCTTTCCGGACGTTACTTACTGTAAACTCAGATTCCGCAGCAGAGTCCAGATCAGGGATTTCCGAAAACAACACAGTTCCCCCTTCATCATCTTCTCTACGCAGACCCAATTCTGCATCTGTTCGGATTTCAACAGTTGTAATTTCTTTGCTGCTTGACAGTATTTTATCTGCATTTTGTTCTTTATTTTTCCTGCTCATTCTGCTGAATGAGCTTAGTACAAAACCTCTTTTTTCAAAACGGAGTTGACTGAAGAGGCTGTTTGGATTTACTGTTTCACTTAAACTTTCGGGAATTTCAGGCAGTTCAGGAAGTTTCCACTCCCTCAATTTTTCCTGCTGAGTTGCATTAATTTTTACGTCAAGATTTACCGGAGAAGTACCAACTATACAGCTACTGAAGGTAGAATTATCTTTTTCAGCAACTATTTGTTCACTGATGATTGATAACTGTTCATTGAGCATAGAATATCCGCTGCCCACTTTGCAAATACGCTTTCCTGAGTTGCCCTGCAAATAACCCACACAAGGCAAATATAGACGCCCGCAGGCACGTGTCATGGCGACGTAGAGTAAGCGCTGCTGTTCTGCTTCTACCTGCCACTCGTGTTCCTCAGGGATCTTTGTATTGAGCAGGTCAATGATGGGATTTTCTGCCGCATCATGATAAAACTGAATCGTGTTTTTCTGGCTGCCTGTAAGCCCTCCGAACAGAAACACTACAGGAAATTCTAAACCTTTTGCTGCATGCATAGTCATCAACTGTACTGCATCACGTTCACTTTCTAGACGCAGCAAGTTTTCATTTTCTCCCGGATCTTCTTTGCCCTCAATGAAACGCCGCAACAATTGAATCAGTTCAAACAAATCAAGATGCCGTTCAATGACTTTACGATTCAACACCTCAAACAAATGCACATAATTGGTTACACTTCTCTCATCTCCACCAAGCAGTAATTCACGCTCTATCAGTTTTGTGCTCTGCAGAATTTGGTCAAAAAGCCTGCGGAAACGTCGAGCCTCCGCGAGGGAATTCCATTCTTGAAGTTGATGTAAATAATCTCCATCCCAGCTAGCCCCTTGTGCAAGTTCATTAATATTAGCGCCAATAAATCTAGTCAACCATAGTTTAGCAATTCTTGAGTGATCAACTGGATGCGCAACTGCTTCCAGGAGATCTAGTATTTCCTGAGCTTCACGTCCGTCAAATAAACCTTTCTGTTTGTAAAAAGAAAAATCTATTCCGTGACGCCTCAGGGCTTTCCCCAATGTTTCACCTTCGTTACTTTTACGAAAGAGCACGCAAATATCCTGTTCCTTTAAGCCTCGTTCTCCTGCATCATCCTGCCAGAGCGGACGTTGATTTTTAATTGAACCGATCCTCAGGAGAGATTTTATTTCCAGCGCTATTTCCTCAGCAAAACGGATTGTCGCGTTTTCCGCCTGCTCATCCAGGAATAAATTCAGCAGTGCGCTTTGATTTTCGGTGCTAAGCTCATTTCCTAACTTTGCATGTACAGCGAGCAAAAAGGACTCATTTCCATAATATTTATTACCGCTTAGAGATGCTAATTCCGTCAATAAAGTTAAAGATACTTTTGGGTTTTTTGCATTTTTCTGTTCAGCTATTTTTTTACCTGAAAGAGTAAACTGAGGCAGTAATTCCAGCAAATGAATGGCATTTCTGTCCGGCGTATCGTCTTTCAGTTTCAGCTCAGGCTTCCCGCAGCCGACTTGCTGATAGATAATTCCGCGTTTTTCCGGAAACCACGTGCCTCCGCTCAAAATCTGATTCAGCCCACTCAGCAATTCTTTAGACGAACGGAAATTTTTCTTCAACGCAAACGCAAAGCGTGAGTTTTTTTGTTGAAAAGTTTTTCGTGCCTGCAGATAGGTAAAAATATCAGCGCCGCGAAAAGAATAAATAGCCTGTTTTGGATCACCAATCACGATTAAACGATGTTCCGGGCTTTCCAGAAACAAATGCCGAAAAATATTCCATTGCCGACGATCCGTATCCTGAAACTCATCGACAATTGCACAGACATATTTTTTGCGTACCGCTTTTGTGAGTGGTGTCGGGTTTGAACTTTCCGCGCTTTGTGGAATTACCTGCTCTTCAACAATCCGCAGTAAGTCTTCAAAGTCAAACGCACCCTGTTCTAATTTGGCCTGAGCTAGTTCACCACGTACATCTTCAAGAACCTGCTGTGTGACCCAGGCTTTCAGAATTTTTTTGGTTCCTCCTGACAAATTATAGTTCTGAAGCAATTTTTCACACTCCGCAACTGCGTTAATCCAGGCTAGTTCTGCTGGTGGAAAATCTTTCAAGCTGAGCCACTGTTCTCCGGACTTTAAATTTTTTCTACATTTTGGTGTGGTGAGCGAGCAAGTATCAATTCCTAAAAAGTCCGGCAATATCTCAGTCATGGATGCGCCTGCATGAGCGGCAGCTAAACTTTCCAAGATTAAGTCTAGGTTGCTGATAGTTTTCCTACTCGAAGTTTCATTGAGCGCGGTTATTTCGAAGGCACTACGGAGCGGATGCTGAGGCAGATTCTGTTTCCGGAAGCTCAAGTCACGTGAAACTAAAACATTCCAGCAGGTGGAAAATTCTGCTTGAAAAACGTCAAAAGCTGGCAAATCGGGTTTGAATTCTCCATCTTTGGAAAGTAAAAATACAATGTCTTTTTCCAGTGAGTCTAAATTTCCTTCTGCGTATTTGACGTAAAGAGCAAAAAGCTGGGAAATAGGAGTATCTTGAGAGAGCAGTTTCCGACGTATATATTGACGGAAAACTTCCGGAAAAAGTAGCTCTGTATCACATAACTGCTGTTCAAATAATTGCCTGTTTTCAAAAGCAAATTCTCGTAAAATCCTTTTGCAGAAACCATGAATGGTGTAAACCGGTGCAGAATCAAAATCCAACAGAGCCGCTTTTAGTTGTTTTTTACGGACAGTGTTAATTTCCCAAAATGGTACTTCCGGAACAGTTTTTGGACGATCTTCGTTTTGTTCACATGCGTCCAATAAATTCCGGAGCTTTGTACGCAGACGCAGACGTAATTCGGCAGTGGCTTTTTCAGTGAAGGTCACGAGCAAAATGCTTTTGAGCGGAATTTCCTGTTCCAGCAACAATTCCAGCACCAACTCAACTAAAGCAAATGTCTTTCCGGTTCCGGCAGAAGCCTCGATCACCGCGAGTCTGTCATGATCCGCATTGAAAACAGTGTCCGAAAGGTTCGCTTCTCCAGAACCTTTATGTTCAGAGAGGAACAGTTCTGACTGCTTGGCAATATAAACTGAGTACAAATTTTGTATTTCAGACATTACAAATTTAGAATAAGGAATAGTATTTTCTATTTTAAGCTAAGCATCTGTACATTTCAACTTTTCAAAAATTTCTGTAGCTGATAAAAACTTGTCCTTCTTCTGCTTTAATCATAAGCTTGACGCTTGTTTTTTCAGCACATTCCTACTTTTGAAACTCAACCCATCATGCTTTCAAATGCGCTCATAAGCTCATTAACTGACCATCTACAGCAGGCGGTACTGGTAATTGACCAGAAGGGTGAGGTCGTTTATTGTAACGATTCTGCCTCGCAATTCTGGCAAAAAGATTCTGTGCGTCTACTAGGAAAACAAAGCAGTGCGTTGTTTCATGAGGATCCTCTGATTCAGGAAAAAATTAACGGTGTGCTCGAGACTGGCAAATTTTTCAGGATGGGAGGATATGTTCTGCAAACACCTCCTTTACAGGATAGAGGTGCCGAAATTGTGATTGCTCCGGTACTTAACAAGTACGGCCGGGTTAAACACGCTGTTATCACTTTGTTGGAAAGCACCAATCTGCAGGAGTCACAAGCCAGAGAACAGGAGGAGCAACTGGCACGTTCGCTGGGAACACTGGCAGCATCACTGGCGCATGAAATTCAAAATCCACTCAGTGGCGTAAGGGGTATGCTCCAGTTGTTGGAACGTGATCTAAACAAGGCAAAGATCAAAAACACATCCACTGTGATGATGCTGTCAGAATTGGACCGTGTCGAACGTTTGTTGAAGCAGTTGCTACTCCATTCACAGCCAATGCCTCTGGACATTACTTCATTTGACGTACATGGACTGTTGAACACAGTAGTTCTTTTTGAGCAAAACACAGTTTCGAATATTCGTTTTATCCGCAGTTTTGATACTTCACTACCGGACATTCAAGCTGACCGTGACAAACTGCATCAAGTATTTTTGAATCTGATCCGAAATGCGGTTGAGGCATCACCCAACGATGCAACTGTTACTGTTCATACACGATATTGCGGAAAATGGGAACTGGCCGGAACTAATCTGGATCCTGAACTGAATTATATGCTGATTTCTGTAGAAGATGAAGGTGCTGGTGTACCACAGGAACAGCGAAATCAATTATTTAAACCGCTTTTTAGCACTAAGGAAGAAGGTCACGGCCTTGGTTTGTCAATCTCTCACAGACTTATTCAAGCGCATAAAGGCTTATTGCGTTACTCTCCCATAAATTCCGCTGGAGCAGTCTTTCAAATATTTTTACCACATCAACAGTTGGAGAACTCGAACTAGGTGTTACCGTTATCACAGAAAACTGTTTTAATAGTTTTTTCTATCTAAGCTAAATTAATTGGTAGTAAAATGCCTTTTTCACAGTTTTTTACTTTTTAGTGTATAATCAAATCTGCTATTATCAAGAGACACTGGAATGTTTCGCCAAAACATTATCTTTTTTACAGCTTTAATTTGCAAATATTTAAAGAAAGGAAAGCAATGAGCACAAGTGATCCAATCGTTATTGTAGGAATGGCCCGTACTCCAATCGGCGGATTTCAAGGAGTTTTGAAAGATGTTTCCGGGCCTGAATTAGGAAGTTCCGCCATTCGTGCCGCTCTTGAACGCAGTGGAGTACCTGCTGAAGATATTGATGAAGTTTTGATGGGGTGTGTCCTACCGGCAGGTATGGGACAGGCTCCTGCACGTCAAGCTTCTCTAGGTGCTGGAATCCCTGACGCGACCGGTTGCACCACCGTAAACAAGATGTGTGGTTCAGGGATGAAAACAACTATGCTCGCACATGATTTGTTGGTAACCGGTACAAACGAGGTCATGGTTGCAGGAGGACTCGAAAGCATGTCGAATGCACCGTATATTTTGCCCAAAGCCCGTTCCGGTCAACGCCTTGGTCATGGTCAAATGCTGGATCACATGTTTCTGGATGGACTCGAAGATGCCTTTGATAAAGGTAAACTGATGGGCGTTTTCGCAGAAAGAACCGCTAAAAAATATGGATTTAGCAGAGAGTCTCAAGATGAATTTGCGATCCGTTCTTTAACACGTGCCAAAAAAGCAATCGAGGATGGAAGTTTCGATGCAGAAGTAACTCCGGTGACATACAAAAATCGTCAGGGTGAAGTTACAGTTGAGCAGGATGAACAACCATTAACAGCAAATTTGGAAAAAATACCAAAATTACGACCTGCCTTTGATAAGGACGGGACAGTTACTGCGGCAAATTCTTCTTCCATTTCTGATGGTGCCGCGGCTTTGGTGATGATGCGTGAATCGACTGCAAAAAAACGGGGCTTAAAACCAATCGCTCGTTTTCTGGGTCACAGCAGTTTTGCTCAGGAACCTGCTTGGTTCACAACTGCACCGGTCAGCGCAATTAGAAAGTTGCTTGAAACTGTAGGCTGGAAAGCGGATGACGTAGACTTATATGAAATCAACGAAGCTTTTGCTGTAGTCACAATGGCAGCTATGAAAGATCTAGATTTGCCTGCAGAAAAAGTTAATGTACATGGGGGTGCCTGTGCACTCGGACATCCTGTAGGAGCTTCCGGAACTAGGATTCTGGTGACCTTAATTTCAGCTTTACAAAAATACGGTAAAACCCGCGGGGTGGCCAGCCTTTGCATTGGTGGTGGCGAAGCTACCGCGATGGCAGTTGAAGTCATGTCCTGAAAAATTATTCTTGTTGCAAATAAACTGGTTCATGGCTATCATTAGTAGATGGGACAAATAGCACAAGGACATGCAAACTGCTGAACAAACTGGTGATATTACGGTTGTCCGCAAACTCCGTTTTGAGTTTATTTTGGCATTCAGCAGAAATTTTGCAAAAACCACTTAAATCCCATTGGAAAAAATTAAAAGCTTAATGGCGGGCGTAGCTCAGTTGGTAGAGCTCTGGATTGTGATTCCAGTGGTCGAGGGTTCAAATCCCTTCGCTCGCCCCATTTTTCTGCTGACAATTTTTCAAAAATTCCTACCTAAATTTTCTGCTCGCGGGCGTAGTTCAACTGGATAGAGCGTCAGACTTCGAATCTGAATGTTGGGAGTTCGAGTCTCTCCGCCCGCACCAGATATAGCAACAGATTACACAATTATATCCCCATTCATATAACGAAATTTTGAAAGACTTGTGGTTAAACCTTAGTCGGATACAATATTTCATAATAGGGCACATTCACTATTTGTTGTGAATGTGGACATTCCAATGGTGGAATTTCTGATTTTAAGTGTGAGAACCTCTACTAAGCAATAGTAGATAACTATCAATACTTGTATCAGAGATACATTTGAATGCTCGTGGGAAAATCTCTATTTCAGTTCTAATCCATTAATATACTTTCCTTTGACATTTTTGTTCTTGAAGTAAAATGTTCCATTCCAAGGTTTACCATTCTTCCAATCACCAATAAACTCACTACCATCGGAAGGGTAGGTATGTCCGCTCCAACTCTTTACCCCTATATATTTAAAATACTTACCTCTAAATATAATCCCGTCTGTAAATGTATATTTTCCATAACCTTTAATTTCGCCATTTATCCCTTCACCTTCATACTTTGTTCCATCAGGAAGAGTTATTTTTATATCGCCATTGTATTTTCCATCAATGAAATTTCCTTCATACTTTGTTCCATCAGGAGAGGTCTCTATTCCAATTCCATTTGGTTTATCTAGCCTAAACTCTCCAATATATTTTCTGCCATCCGAAAATATTTCTGTGCCTTGACCACTTTTCCATCCAAATTTAAATTCCCCTTTGTAAATGTTTCCATTAGAGTCAGTGGATTTTCCTTGTCCACTAAATAACCTATCCATGAAGCCAATATACTTTTTCTTATCTAGAGTGGTCAATTCTCCTTGACCATTTGGTTTTCCATATATTACACCTACATACTTATCACCATTACTATAGTAATAGGTTCCGCTGCCATTCCATTTATCATCAATCCACTCTCCTATATATTTATCCCTATTTGGGTAAATAATTGTTCCTTGCCCCTCTCTTTTCCCATTCTTCCATTTACCGAAGTACTTCCACCCATTTGGATAAGTCATAGCTCCAAGACCATTATATTTTCCATATTTAAATTCTCCTATATATTTTTTCTTTCCATCTGTTGAATTATAACTGCCAAGACTTAAGCCAACATTTGATATTCCTTCATATTTCCCAATATCCATATTATCTTCACTTTCTAAACCTTCCCATTTTTCATTATAAAATCCAATCTCCCCATTCCTATATCCTAAATAAATAATCCCCAATTTCACTATCCAATCACCGTTCTCAAATTTCCCTAAAATTGTTCCATCATTTTTTGTATGCTTAGTGTTCCATTCTTTCCCATTTTTCCACTCTCCAATCACACTTTTTCCATCAGATGGATATTTAGTAAAACCAAATCCATCCATTTTACCATTAATTATTTCCCCTTTATATTCTGGTTGAACTTTACCATCTCCAAAAGTTTTCCATACAAAACCAGATCCAGTTTCATGTTGATATAGAACACCTGTTTCTTGACCAAACATAGAAGTTGAAATAAGTAATATGGAGAGAATGATGAATAAATATTTCACTGGAGTTCCTTTTTTCAAAATTAGGATAATTCTTTTTTATACTATCGTCTGGCTTGTTTTTCAATAATCGAAAAATGTTTTAAAGTGGGGATATAATCATTTTTAAAAGCAATGCCAATGACAACTCTCGTACAATATTTTATATTTGCGGTACTGTAAAGTACTTTTTAAAAATATTATCAGAGGCAAGGATATATTTTCCAGATTCTCAATATTGTTAATCCAAGAAATATATATTAAAAATGTCTAAGAATATTTATGGGGGGGGTTAATAATATAATCAAATATTTACCACGGAATTGGGGCAGAGAAATAATTGTCTGCCCCAATCCTGTAAATATATACGAAGGTTGCTCTAAAGGATCGTAGGATGATATGTGGATTACTTAACAAGCTTCATAACTTTTTTAAGCCAAGCCTGAAGTTGTGTAATTTCATCCTTCCTTGTAGCTTTAACAGTTATAGCAGCCCCCTTGAGATCAACACGTATCAAGTCTTTATTGTTGTAATACTTAACAAGTAAACCAGATTTAAATAATTTACTGTCAAATTCAATATCGAGCAGAAAATTTAAATCTTCTGAAACATGCTGGTTTAATGTTGCTCGTTTCAACTCCATTTTAATTGCATTGTCTGTTGAAACATAGTTACAACTATAAGCCTCACACTTTACTACCTTGAGATCAGTTCTAGAAATAATAAAATCGAAAACTCCTATTGCTAGTTGTTCTGTAGTTGCTGAAACGGACAATGGCATCAGGATTGATAAAGATACGAATAAAAAAAATATTTTACGCATTAGTATGCTCCATATTTAAATAGTGGTTTAATAAAAAGAACAATCAGTATCACAATTTACTTTTACATAAATGTTTTTGATTATAATTCATAACGTCAAATAATGTCAACTTATTCCGTTATGACAAGTTTTTTTCAGGATCATCAAAATATTTATTATGACTTACTGCCCCAGCAGTATTAGCAGGACTATCTTAAGGTTTTCGACGACGATTTATAAAATAGTTCAAAATCCGCTCCTGAACTGTTACCACATCTATTGGTCGACTCAAGCAATTCAGTAAGTTGTCCTATTGTAATAGGTTTAATGGGAGAAAGATGAATAAATATTTCACTGGAGTTCCTTTTTTCAAAATTAGGATAATTCTTTTTTATACTATCGTCTGGCTTGTTTTTCAATAATCGAAAAATGTTTTAAAGTGGGGATATAATCATTTTTAAAAGCAATGCCAATGACAACTCTCGTACAATATTTTATATTTGCGGTACTGTAAAGTACTTTTTAAAAATATTATCAGAGGCAAGGATATATTTTCCAGATTCTCAATATTGTTAATCCAAGAAATATATATTAAAAATGTCTAAGAATATTTATGGGGGGGGTTAATAATATAATCAAATATTTACCACGGAATTGGGGCAGAGAAATAATTGTCTGCCCCAATCCTGTAAATATATACGAAGGTTGCTCTAAAGGATCGTAGGATGATATGTGGATTACTTAACAAGCTTCATAACTTTTTTAAGCCAAGCCTGAAGTTGTGTAATTTCATCCTTCCTTGTAGCTTTAACAGTTATAGCAGCCCCCTTGAGATCAACACGTATCAAGTCTTTATTGTTGTAATACTTAACAAGTAAACCAGATTTAAATAATTTACTGTCAAATTCAATATCGAGCAGAAAATTTAAATCTTCTGAAACATGCTGGTTTAATGTTGCTCGTTTCAACTCCATTTTAATTGCATTGTCTGTTGAAACATAGTTACAACTATAAGCCTCACACTTTACTACCTTGAGATCAGTTCTAGAAATAATAAAATCGAAAACTCCTATTGCTAGTTGTTCTGTAGTTGCTGAAACGGACAATGGCATCAGGATTGATAAAGATACGAATAAAAAAAATATTTTACGCATTAGTATGCTCCATATTTAAATAGTGGTTTAATAAAAAGAACAATCAGTATCACAATTTACTTTTACATAAATGTTTTTGATTATAATTCATAACGTCAAATAATGTCAACTTATTCCGTTATGACAAGTTTTTTTCAGGATCATCAAAATATTTATTATGACTTACTGCCCCAGCAGTATTAGCAGGACTATCTTAAGGTTTTCGACGACGATTTATAAAATAGTTCAAAATCCGCTCCTGAACTGTTACCACATCTATTGGTCGACTCAAGCAATTCAGTAAGTTGTCCTATTGTAATAGGTTTAATGGGAGAAAGATTTTTATTGGTGTGTTGACGCTAGTTGGAGATGCTACTGCAGTTACTTCTGAAATGACTGGCACTGATGCCGCGGCTGTACTGTCTGCAGAAACAATTGCTGTGTTTAATTCATCATCATCTGTTTTACTACACCCTGTAATAAAAATTTGTAGTAAAACTAGAAGAAATAATAATTTAATCCTATTATTC
>Ga0257127_1001342_pt1 | contig 17526 bp, 19 predicted proteins | sample SI060_135mmetaG_FD_190152 | JGI IMG/M metagenome (GOLD analysis project Ga0257127, IMG submission 190152) | Marine microbial communities from Saanich Inlet, British Columbia, Canada - SI060_135m | ecosystem: Environmental > Aquatic > Marine > Inlet | place: Canada: British Columbia | collected... | reverse complement strand
CCGAGGACAAATTTGTCGTCCTCATTCTTGAGTTCGCGAATGTTTCCCTCCCAGCTACGGGCCTGCAGTTCCTGAATATATTCAGAGGAAGGTACGGGTGGAGTTTTCTGGTTATAACGAGAACAGGCATCCATAACCAGATGCTGAAACAATAAGGGAATATCTTCGACCCGTTCGCGCAGAGGAGCCAGGGAGATTTGAACCACATTAAGCCGGTAATACAAATCTTCCCTGAACAGGTTTTTTTCGCTGGCTAATTTTAAATCGGTTTTTGTCGCGGCAATGATACGGATATCGAGAGGTATGGTTTCGTTAGAACCGACCCTTTCAATCGATTTTTCCTGAATCACGCGGAGAAGTTTAACCTGAAGATGCAGAGGCATGCTTTCAATTTCATCGAGAAAGACCGTGCCTTTGTTGGCGTACTCGAATTTGCCGATTCTCTTGTGATCCGCCCCGGTGAAGGCTCCGGCTTCATGGCCGAACAACTCGCTTTCGATGATATTTTCAGGCATGGCCCCGCAATTAATGGCGGTAAAATTGTGATCCCTTCTTTTGCTGGCCTGGTGGAGGTTTTGCGCAACGAGGTCTTTTCCTGTTCCCGTTTCTCCAGTGATAAGGATGTCGGCATCGGCATCGGCAATACTGGCAATAACCTGACGAAGACGTTCGATTGAGGGAGAGTTCCCGACAATCGTATTTTTGATATTGCTTTGCTGGTTAATTCTGGACTGGAGGTTTCTCACTTCCATCACAAGGGTGCGTTTTTCCATGGCGCGTCTTATGGCATCTATGAAATTTTCTGTGGCAAAGGGTTTTTCTAAAAAATCATAGGCTCCATTTTGGATAGCCTGGACAGCCATGGAAATGTTTCCCTGGCCTGTAATGAGTATGACTGGAATTTCCGGGTCCACTTCCTTGACTTTTTCCAGCAGGGTCAAACCATTCATGGTGGGCATCATGACATCACTTACCACCACGCCTGGCCAGTCTTTCGAGAGGGAAGCAAGGGCTTCTTGTGCCGATTCAAAATCTTCTACAGCATATTTTTTGTTTTGCAATTCTCTTTTGAGGGATAGCCGAACTACTTTCTCGTCATCGACTAAAAATACTTTTCCGCTAGTGCTCATGTTTGATATCCCAAACTTTAGGGTTTCTGAAAAACCATGTTGTTAAGTTAGCTCCTGCCCATTTGTATTAATGGGAAGAGTGACTATGAATTGAGATCCTTTTCCTTCGGTACTTCTGACTCTTATGTCTCCTCCATGTCTTTTAATAATTCCATAACTGACCGAGAGGCCAAGACCAGTGCCTTTTACTTCTCCCTTGGTGGTGAAGAAAGGGTCAAAAAGTTTTTTCATATTTTCCTGTGGTACTCCCTGCCCGGTGTCTTCAATCTCTACTTCAACGGTGGAATCAAGAGCCCTGGTGCGAACGCTTAGCGTTCCACCTTTGGGGCATGCCTCATTGGCATTTTGCAGGAGGTTTAAGATGACCTGTTTGAACTGGTCTTCCACTACGTTGACATCGGGCAAACAATCCGCATATTCCTTCGCCAGCTGTATATTCTCTTTATGGAAATCATTTTTTTTGAGCATGAGCATGTCATCAATGGCATCATGAAGGTTCAAGAGACAAGGGGTTCCCGAAGAAGGACGGTAAAAATCTTTAAGTTGCCGGGCGAGATTCATGACGCGATTGCTTTCATTAATAGAAAGCTCCACCAGTTCTACTAAAGAGTTTTCCAGTTTTGTTCCCTGCAGAACCTGCTCAAGCGTATTGCGAATTCCCATAAGCGGATTGTTGAACTCATGAGCGATACTTGCAGATAATTGACCCAGAGCCGAAAGTTTTTCGGCGTGCAAAAGTTGCTGGTTTACTTTTTGTAGCTCCTCTTCCGACCATTTCCGTTCGGCTATTTCCCTTTTAAGTTGTTGGTTGGCCTGTTTCAGGTCGGCGGTTCTCTCAAAAACCCTCTGTTCTATAGAGTCCTTTTGTATTTCAAGGTTTTTGTTCAGCAAACGCACTTCAAGAATATTTCTAATCCTGCAAAGCACTTCCGAAAGATCAAGCGGTTTAGACAGAAAGTCTCGGGCACCGATTTGCAGAGCCTTCAGACGAATGGCTGGGTCCGCTTCGGCGGTCAATACCAGGATAGGCGCATAAGAATCTGCTTCAATTTGCTTTATTTGCTCAATCACCTCAAACCCATCCATATGCGGCATCCTCAAATCCAGCAGAACGAGATCCGGTCTCAGTGTTTGGTACAGTGAAGCGGCTTCTCTGGAGTCCGTTGTGCTGGTAACAGAGGTGTACCGTGCCTGCTTCAGCATGGCTTCCAGAACAAAGATGTTTGTGCTCTCATCATCCACCATCAGGATTCTGGCTTTTAGAATGTCATTTTTGTTTATCACTGAATCCTCGCAGTGGTTAAATTTGTCTCTGCCATTAGTCTAAACTTGGTCTATGAGGTTCTATTTAGCCTAAAATTTTTGACTGAGGCCAGTTGCCTTTGTAAATAGCAAGATGGGTGCCAGCAATGGGTGCCAGTGCCCAATTTAAAATCCCAGCAATCAATATTCAGTGTAAATTACTGTATTTAAATTGGTTAATTGGTTTTTTTCGGATAAAAAAATAGAGGGAAAAAGACCGTTGAAGGCTGAGAGTTCGAATATTTCAGATATGTGTAATGAAAATTATACCAGTGGGGCGGGAGGTTGTAAAATATATTTTTCAAAATTGGGGGAGGGAAGTGCTAAAACGGTGAGAGGCCCTCTTTGATTGGAGCAACTCCAAGGGCATGAAGGGGGTAATTTATATATGTCTCTGCTCTATTGGTTCAGTGCTTTCTGAATCGCCTCCTTGAGATGCTCAAAATTCAGGGGCTTGCTGATGCAGTCGAAGGCACCGTTCTGCATGCACTCTTCCTTGAGTTCTGGGGTGAGGTTGGCGGATGCCATGATGACATGAATTTCTGGTTTCCAGGCTTTAATCATTTTTACCAGTTCATCCCCTGTCAGCCGGGGCATTCTGATGTCCAAGAGGATTACCGCAGGATTAAAATTATAAATTTTGGAGATGGCTTCTTCACCGCCATAAGCGATTTCAATATCATAGCTATCTTCTAAGAGCTGTTTTACAAGCTCGCAGTGGTTCCTGTTGTCATCTACAACCAGCAATTTGTGATTCGATTTTTCGCTCATTCAAACCTTCTCGTTAGCTTAGCCACCTCCAGAATAACCGTTTCTGACGATTAATCAATACTTATGAGTTTTGGATGCTCTTTGCTACTCTGGCCTATATTTTGGTTTGAATGTTTTTGTTAAAAGTATAAAATATTTGTAGATCGCAACGCAGGCTCGCTTGTCGGCGGAGGCTACATAAAAAACTCCATGTAGATCATCCAGCCAATCATGGAAAGGACCAGAACCGCGTAGCCGGTATGGACCCAAATCGTGAAAACGGGGTGTTCTCTTCGTTTCTCCTGCTTTTCTTTTTCTTTCATGATTTCCCCAAATAAAGCCGAAATAGTACTATGGAAATGCGAATAATCCCAACAGGAATCCTACCCTCTTTAGTAGTGCAAATGAAGAAATTTTTCAGAGTCCCCATAGCTTCCATAGTCCTCATAATATTAGCTCTGTTTGCTGTGCCGGTGTTTGCGGATGACTTTCAGGAGGGTATGGATGCCGCCAATCGGGGGGACTTTGAAAAAGCTTTTGACGTATGGGAACCTTTGGCGAAAAGAGGCAATGCCCTGGCTCAATTTAACCTTGGGCTGATGTATGACAAGGGGGAGGGGGTTAAGCGTAATTATAAAATGGCTGTGAAGTGGTACAAGCTTGCGGCCAAACAGGGGGTTTCCTCAGCCCAGTTTAATCTGGGGTGGCTTTATAGTAAGGGTAAAGGAGTCCGGCAAAGTTTTAAAAGGGCTATTATGTGGTACGTGCGGGCGGCCAAGCAGAACAACCCTGCCGCTCAATTTAATCTGGGCCTGATGTATGACATTGGGGAGGGGGTGACACCGGATTATAAAAGGGCGATTAAATGGTACCGTTTGGCGGCAAAGCAAAACAACGCTCAGGCTCAATTTAACCTTGCCCAGCTGTATGAGTCCGGAGAGCGGGTTGCTCAGGATCTCAAAAAAGTAGTCAAATGGTACAAGCTCGCGGCGGAAAATGGGAATACGCTGGCTCAGTTGAAGCTCGGGGCCATGTTTGAAAAGGGGAAAGGCGTTGCAAAAAACCACAAGAAAGCGGCCAAGTGGTACAAACTCGCGGCCGGGCAGGGTAATGAAATCGCCCAATTTAACCTTGGCTATATGTATAGCCGAGGCATTGGGGTCAAGCGAAGTTATAGTGAGGCCGTCAAATGGTATCGGTTGTCGGCAGGACAAGGTAATGTTATCGCACAGTTTAACCTGGGTGTGTTTTATATCGCAGGAAAGGGTGTCCGTCAAAGTTATTCCAAGGCCGCCGGTTGGTTCCGGTTAGCCGCGAAACAAGGGGATGCTGAAGCCCAGTTTCGTCTGGGGATGTTGTATGAAGATGGAGATGGAGTTGAGAAGGACCCTGAAAAGGCAGTCAGGCTCTATCGGTTTGCGGCGGACCAAGGCCATGCCATGGCCCAGGGAAACCTGGGCTGGATGTATATCAACGGAAACGGGGTCGAGGAAGACCTGGATGAGGCGGCAAAATGGTATCGACGGTCTGAGCAGTCCAGCAAAACCAAACATAACCGGAACGGGGGGCCTATCTCGTCCCTTCGGTAGCCGGGAAGACTCAACCCCTGAATTGATCAGTGCAGTGGTTTTTTACTTCGTCAGCCTATCAAGCTTTTCCGCATACTCTTCACCGTAAATTTCAATCATAGTGTTGATGTTTTGCTCTCTCAACGCTTCTTCAAAACCAGACTCTGAAGATGAATGAGCCTCAGGTTGAAGTGGGGTTTCGGTTGGCTCTTGAGTGTGTGTTAAATCGTCCATGATTCACTCCTGTCAAAAATTCGTCATTACTTGCCTTATCGGTAACAAGGGCAAAACCTGTACCAACTTTCAGGGTTGAGGTGAAAAATAAGAAATTTCACCCCGCCGGTTTGTAAAAAGTGATACTCAGTAATGAGCATCAAAAAATGGCGTAAAACCTGTATAATGAGGGGAATATTGGGGAATAGCCCCGGACCAAAAAACAGGAAAACGAGCGATGGACTTTGATAAAGAACAGATATCCGGAATGAAAATTTTCATTGTGGATGATGTCCCTTCAAATTTGGATATTCTGGGACATATTTTGCAACGTAATGGCCTGAAAGTATCCATTGCACCCACAGGGGAAAAAGCCCTTGAACTTGTTAGTCTGGACAAGCCCGACCTGATTCTGCTGGATGTCAGGATGCCGGATATGGACGGTTACGAGGTTTGCAGAAAGCTGAAGGCCGATGTGCACAGCAAAGATATCCCTGTCATTTTTATTACCGCTATGGCAGATACCGGAGATCTGGTGCAGGGTTATAAGGTGGGCGGCGTTGATTATATCGCCAAGCCCTTTCACGAAGAGGAAGTTGTTTGCAGGATAACTACACAGCTTAAACTCAAGAGGGCTCAGGATGAAGTCATACGCCGGGAAAAGTTCTACCGGGTCATTGTGGAGAGCGTACCCGACCTGATATTTCAACTGGACCCGGACCGGAAAATTGTATTTGCGAACCCCGCGTTTCGACTGTTGGGTTATGACCCCACTCAACTGGTGGGTCGGCCTATCGGCGAATTGATCGAATCAGATAATAAAGAAAACCTTCTGGACGACCTTGCTACCAGACAAGTTGGCCCGCTGGCGATCACCGATCTTGAGGTCAGGATAAAGGTGAGTGAAGAAGTGAGCCTCTCAGATCAGATGCCTACTGTGAAAATCAATGTTGATTCCATTGGTCTTTGGAACGTTCCTGATGAGGACGTTTTCAAGAATAATGTGGGTAAGGAGTTTTTAGGAACTCTTTGCGTGGGGAAAAGAGCGGTATAGACTTTTCTCGTCCTTCCTTTCCCCCCAAACCAGGCTTATTTATTTTTTCCTTGCCTGAACTTCTGCGGCATGGGCCTTGGCCCGTTTCAGCATGCCTGCTCTTTCTTCTGCGGTGAAATCTCTTCGGGGTGTGGGGCCGGGTACACCACCGGGTTTTGGTGCTTTGGGCGTTTCGGGTTCGGCGGGAACCTCAGTGATAACCTCAGCGACAACGGCTTCTTCGGTCTCTACAACTTCGGTTTCTTCCTCGAGCACCGGTTCGGCGATTTCTGCCGGTGCCTGGGCCGCGGCGATTCTTTCTTCCTCCAGCCTTTCCAGTTCTTTCTTTTCCTGTTTACGCTCCTGAATTTCCATGGCACGAAGAAACGAGTCCTCATTATTTGCCATTGTGGCTTTTGAACCACCACTCGCGCGAACGTTCACATTGAAATGAAAACTTTTAGCCCCCGTACTCATTGCCGTTTCTCCCTCATCGTTTAAATCCATATATGAAATATTTTCGTATCTTATAAGAAACCTTCCGAAAGTTCATGTTTATTTTATCGGCAAAACTTTTCGGCTGGGGTGAATTCTTTACCCAGTGCTTTGGCGACTTCAGGGTGGGTTATAGCCCCAAGGCAAACATTGAGTCCGGCTCTCAAAGCCGGGTCTTCTTTCATTGCTTTGCGATATCCCTTTTCGGCCAGTGCCAGAGCATAGGGAAAGGTGGCGTTGGTCAACGCGAAGGTCGATGTCCTAGCCAGAGCCCCTGGCATATTGGCAACACAATAATGGATCACTCCTTCGACTTCAAATATAGGGTCGCTGTGCGTTGTTGGGCGTGAGGTTTCGAGGAGACCTCCCTGATCAATCCCGACATCGACCACGACCGATCCTTTTTGCATATGGGTCAGCATTTCGCGGGTGATGAGGCGCGGAGCCCGGGCACCGGGGATGAGTATGGCACCAATGACCAAGTCTGCCGTGCGAAGGGATTCCAGCAAATTGAACCGGTTCGACATTAGGGTTTTGAGCCGGCTTCCGTGAATATCATCAAGATAACGCAGGCGTGGCAGGTTGATATCAAGCAGAGTGACCTGGGCTCCAGTGCCAATAGCCATTTTCGCGGCGTTGGCCCCGACAATGCCTCCCCCGATGATCACCACATGACCGGGATCAACACCGGGTACACCGCCGAGCAGAATGCCCCGTCCTCCGTTTTCCCGCTCAAGATATTTTGCGCCTTCGTGTATGGCCATGCGTCCTGCAACCTCGCTCATAGGAATAAGAAGAGGCAGGGAACGGTCTGGCAGTTGCACGGTTTCGTAAGCGATGCCCACGATTTTTTGATCCAGTAGAGCCTGGGTCAGTTCAGGTGCCGGGGCCAGATGGAGGTAGGTGTAAAGAATTTGCCCTTCGCGCAGAAGACCGTATTCTTCCGGCAGAGGTTCTTTGACTTTCACGATCATTTCCGACTGGGCAAATATCTCCTGGCGGGAAACGATTTCGGCTCCCTGCTCCAAATAATCCTGATTGGGGATGCCGCTACCCTCTCCGGCCAAATCTTCCAGCAAAACTTTATGGCCTCGGGTAACCAGGTCATGAACGCCTGCGGGGGTCATCGAGACCCGGTATTCATCAGTTTTGATTTCTTTAGGAACTCCAACGATCATTTTCGTTCTCCGGACGGTCCTGTTTTTTGATTCGACTCACTTATATTATATAAGGAAAGCTTAACAGGTGTTTGATCTTTTAAATGAAATCCTTTAAAGTACATGAAACCCCGATAAATAATCTATAGAACCAGTTGTAGGAGCCATTTTCTGTTGGAAGAAGTCGCAAAATTTGATCAAACCATTCTGGCAAATTTAACGCCTGACGGGAAACTCCTGGATCTGGAGGATAAAAATATCGGGCCGGAAGAATTGCGCCTGCTTTGTGAAGCCGAAGACCTGTCTTCGGTGCAACAGCTTTTTCTCAGCCAGAACCAGCTTTGCGGGGAGTCGATAGAAATACTTAGTCAGGTCAAAGGGTTGACCGGGCTTACTTCGCTTTACCTCAACAATAATGTCATCGGCGATGAAGATGCCAAAATGCTGGCTAATGCCGAATTATTGCAAAGCCTGAAATGCCTGATGCTGGAAGCCAATCATATCGGACCTCAGGGTGCCGAGATGCTGGTCAGCTCTCCCAACCTGAAAAACCTGGAGATTCTGTTCCTGGACTCGAATCCGATTGGCCCTGAGGGGGCTCGGGCTGTGGCCCAGTCGGAGCAACTGCCCCGTTTGCAGGAACTCCATCTCGATAGCACCGGGATCGGCGATGAGGGAACCTTGGCGATTGCGGAAAGTCCGCACTTGACCGATCTGAAAAAACTGTATTTATGCTCGAACAAAATGGGGGATGCCGGGGCCATTGCCCTGGCGAAATCTGCAAGCTTGAAAAATCTGGAGGCTCTCAGTGTCTGGCGTAATGAAATCCGCGATGAGGGCGGTAAAGCGATCGCCGAGTCGCAAACATTTATGAATCTGGACCGGCTTTATATGGCTCTAAACTTTATAGAAAAGCCAGTGCGCAAGATCATCCGCGGATCAGAACTGGCAAAACGTTTGACTACCCTGGTGATGGACTGAACCATGAACGAAACGAAAGAGGATTATAAATTTACCTACAGCAAGTTCTTTAATATTTTTTTCCATGTTGGGGTGGTCTTCAATGTCGTTCTGGTAATCTGGTTGATCCTGGTATTTACCGAAGTCATCTAACCAGCGTGCCGCTGGACCCAATAAGTAATAGTTTTTGCTGGCGAGCAAGAGGTACAGGTGGCTCAACGAGTCGTTGCCGGTTCCCTCCCACGGGAGTGGGCGCCTAGTGGTGGGGGGGATACCATTTGGTCAGGATATGTGGCGGGAATCCTAATCCGAACAAGACGGCGATGAGGGTATTCCGGGCCGTGGTGAAAAATATCCCTTCCTTGATCCAGCGTCTTGGGGAAGTGTGCGCCTTTTCCTTTAGAAGAATGACGGAACCTTTTTTTCTCAGGCGACGGTAGAAATCGATATCCTCACAAATGGGAAGTGGGGAGAACCCATTCATATCCTTGAAAACTTCTCTGCGGACAAAGAATCCCTGATCTCCATAGGCGAGGCCAAAATATTTGGAGCGGATGTTTGCCAGCAGGGTAATTAATTTGATCGACCATTTACCGGATTCTATGCAGAGCGTGAAGGCACCGCCAATCCATTCAGGATTTTCCATGCATTCCAGCATTTTTCGGTAACTTCTCGGTTCGATTCGGCTGTCGGCGTGTAAAAAAAGCAGGAGATCCCCAGTGGCTTCACCGGCACCCGCATTCATTTGCGAGGCGCGACCTGCCGAGCTGGTGATGACACGGTGGCTGAATTTTTCGGCGATTTTGCATGTGTCATCGTTACTCCCCCCATCGCAGACAATCAACTCGTGAGGGAAAAGCTGTTGGATTTGTGTCAGAGTGTTTTCCAGAACCAACTCTTCATTGAGGGTAGGAACAACGATCGATACCTTCAAACCAGTCTATCTCCATGAGCAGAGTGCGGAGAAAGTTAAGCACAAAACGGGTGGAATTTCAAACCGCCTATGTCATCTGGATGAAAAATAATATAAAATATTAAGATCATAGATACGTAATTTTGAGAATTCCCTCCGTCTGACGGGGGAAGGTGAATATGTTAGCCCATTTTATTGATTCCAGACCATTCCAGTGCGGGTATTTTAAGGATCGGAAATCCTTATTTGAAGAGTATCTGCTTGAGGATGTTTCTGAGGTGGAGTTTGAATACCTGCTGGCTCACGGTGTGCGCCATTTCGGCGATTATTTTTTTCGTCCCCGGTGTCAGGATTGTTACCAGTGCATTCCGATCCGTGTCCGAACCGACGAGTTCAAACCGACCCGAAACCAGAAACGAGCCTTGAGTTCCTGCAAGGATGTTGAGGTTAGGATCGGTGATCCCAGATATACTGAAGAGAAGTTCCTGCTTTACCTCACTCACAAGGAAAGATTTTTTTCCCTGCAGGATGATGTGGAAGACAAACAAAACTTCAGGCTGTCGTTTTATGTCAACACACCCTTCGGAATTGAATTCGAATATTATCTTGACGGAAAGCTTATTGGGGTTGCGCTGGCGGACAAAACCTCCCAGTCTTTTTCCGCCATATATACTTTTTATCAGGTTCCTGACAACAAAATGAGCTTGGGAACCTTCAGTGTATTAAAGCAAATGGAATATGCCCTGCAAAACCGGATTAGATATTTTTATCTTGGTTATTACATTGCGGAAAATTCGTCCCTGGTCTACAAGGCAAAGTTCAGACCCAACGAGGTTTATCTGGACCGGGAATGGCGTCCCTTCCGAAATGCCGAGGGGGACTTCCTCGTTCCCCAGGACAAGTTGCAATGGAAAAACTCCGATCATCTGGTCCAGGCCTCATCCTATATGGAACTCACCTGACTGTACGGGTATTGTTAAGTGGGGGGGCGCAATTCTTCCCCAATGAATAGCTGGGAATAGGGTTGAATTGGAGCTTGGCAGTCCATATACTCTAGTAGATAACCACATTATTTTTAACGCATCTCTATTTTTTTGAAACTATGAGCAAAAAAAAATCCAGCAGGAAAATGAGTAAAAAGCGGCTTTCATCCATTGTGTTGGGGGTTCTGGTCTGCGTGATTGTGGCAGGTGTTTATGCCGCGACCAAACCGGAGGTGAAGGTTCCGCCTGTGGCTCCGGCAACGGGTTTTTTAATTGAAACCCGTCCGCTTATGTCCGATGCCGCGTTTACCGGGCGAGTGGCAGAAGCCTATCGAATCGCCGCAGAAATTCCCAAGGTTATTGACAGCCTGTTTTGTTATTGTTACTGCAAAAAGAATCACCAGCATAAAACCCTGTTGACCTGCTACACCAACAAACACGGTTCCAAATGTGATATCTGCATGGGAGAAGTGTTTTACGCTTATGAATTGTATAATCAGGGGAAAACCCTGGACGAAATTGTAATTGCCGTGGACAAAAAGTTCTACCGGCCTTTTCGAAGAACATAATTATGGAAAACGTGGTCGAAGATAAACCCATCAGTATTTATATTCCTTACACCTTTTTGGTTGCGGCGTTGTTGTCGGTGTTTGTGATATCGCTTAACAAGGTGGAGTTAAAACCCTTTGAGACCGAATATCCGGCGGAAGCATTTTTGGCTCCCGAATTTGAACTGCCTTCGCTGGCAGGAGGGATGGTAAAGCTTTCCGACTACCGTGGCAAAGTGGTGTTTATCAATTTTTGGGCTACCTGGTGCGGAACCTGTGAAGTGGAAATGCCTTCGATGGAAAAACTGTACCGTAAATATAAAGACTTCGGTTTCGAGATGCTCACCATCAGCGTCGATAAAGATCAGAGCCTGATTGAGCCGTTCATGAAAAAATTTAATTTAACATTCCCGGTATTGCTCGATCCGGATAGCGAACTCGCTAAAAAAGTTTATAAGACCACAGGCGTTCCGGAAACCTTTATTGTTAACAGGGAAGGCCTCATTGTCCATAAAGCCATTGGCCCGCGTGACTGGGCCAACGACGAAACTCTGGAAGCTTTTTCCCAGATGGTGCTTGGGAGCTAACCATGAAATCTTTCCGTCTTGCATCGGTAATTTTTCTGGCACTGCTCTTCCTGTTTTCATCTCAGGAAGTTTTTGCCCACGGTGGAGGCCACAAGCCTGAGGAAAAGAAGGATATTGCACCCCCGGCAATGGACTCAATGTACTCCGCAGAAGAGAATGACCCGCTTGCGGAATCTACTGGCGATAGCCTGGGCGATGTGTTTTCTCCCACCGACCTGTTCACTGCAGACGAATTGGCACCTCCTGACCCTATGCCAGCTATGAACATGGAGGGACATGGTGGGCATCAAGAACCTCAGGTCGAGATTTCCCGCCATCAACTGGTTTCACCATCCAGCAAAGGATTCGGGACAGCTGTTGGCATTACCCTGTTTGCCGGGTTAGCCTTTGCCGGCCTCACGTTCCTACGACCGGGAGAATAATGCTTTTATGGCTAACGGATTTTCAAAAATTTTAGAAGACCGCTTAGGACTTCGTCTGCTTGATTACGACATTCCCGAACATTCCAACTCGATAAAATACTCTCTGGGAGGAATGACGCTTTCGGCCTTCACGGTTCTGGTTCTCAGTGGAATTTTGCTGGCACAGTTTTTTGTGCCCAGTCCGGAACGTGCCAACCAAAGCCTGCATTACCTAATCGATCAGGTTTATCTGGGCTGGTTTCTGCGGGGCATTCATTTTTGGGCGGCGGAAGTTCTGACTGTGACGATGACCCTGCACGTGATTCGTGTCTTCTTTACCGCATCCTATAAAAATCCCCGTGAAATAAACTGGCTTATAGGAATCGGCCTGATGTTGTTGATGGTGACCTTGCTGTTTACCGGCACGGTAATGAAATGGGACCAGGAAGCCTATGAAGCGCTGGCACATTTTCTCTGGGTGGCGGAACAGATTGGTATTTTTGGCCTGCCCCTTACAGAAGAATTTGCGCAGGGAGTTCCGCTGTTAAACCGGATTTACATGGCCCATATATCTTTGTTGCCGATCATCACTCTGTTGATGGTGGGTCTGCACCTGTTCTACGTTAAATACCACAAGCTGTCGTCTCTCCCGGGAGCACGAGAGGAAAGTAAAAATATGCCTTTTACCCGGCACATGGCCTACCTGCAAAGAGCGGGAGCCGGAGTTTTTCTGCTGATCTGCCTGCTGGCACTCACCATCGCACCACCGTTGGGAGAAGAACCGGTGCTGGGACTGGAAGTGACCAAACCACCGTGGCAGTTCGTCTGGGTCTATGCTTTGGAAAACCTGTGGGTGCCGTCTCTGGTTGTCGCGCCTCCGTTGATCGTCTTGTTTCTGGTCGCCATTCCCCTGGTCGATCAAAGCAGGGAACGCTACTGGAAAAAACGGCCTCTTGCGATGATGGTTCTGGCCGGATTCATCCTGATTTTTACCTGCCTCATTATCTGGGGAACCGTAACCACAATGACCCACTCCATGTAGCGGCGAACCGCCGCTGGTAATTAGCAATAGCGTTAATAGGCGAGAAGAGAGTTGTCTCGGCTTAATGGGGTTTTACTGGACTTCCCCCTGATAAGGGGGGCTAGGGGGGTTGGTCTTACTCCCTCTTTTTCAAAGAGGGCTGGGGTGATTTACATTATAAAAAACGATGAGTATACATATAGAAATTCTGACCAAAAAAGATTGCTGTCTTTGCGATGATGCGAAAGCGATCGTTGAGCGTGTGCTCCCCGACTATCCGGCAACCCTGACCCTGACAGATATAGAGTCCGATCCCGCCCTGTTTGCATCTTATAAGGAACGCATTCCGGTGGTACGCATCAATGGCGAAGAAAGTTTTGTTTACAAGGCACACGAAACCACTCTGCGTAAAAAGCTAGACAAACTGATTTAATGAAAAAATCCCCGGTCGACATCGGGATGCAAATTTATGGAGATTGAAAAATGGTAGAAAAGATCGCCCTGACTGAGCAGGAGTTGGAAGATAAATTAAAAGAGATGGCACCGGAATGGAAAACCGGCAAGAACGAAAAAGGTGTGGCTTTCATTGAGCGGGTGCACCACGCCGCCAAATTCATGCAGGGAATAGCTTTTGTCGGTAAGATTGCTCATGCGGCGGAAGACAACAATCATCATCCAGACATCATCATCAACTACAAACGTATTTCCATTCGCTACTGGACCCACTCGGCAAGTGGTGTCACCCTTGCCGATGTGCAGATGGCGCAGAAAATAGACCCGCTGTTTTAAGTCGTTGTTTCCGGCCTTAAAATATCATCCAGCGTCTGGCGGGTTCTGGTTTGGGTGCATTGATTGCCATCAACCACCACTTCGGGGATGAGGGGTTGGGAGTTGTAGTTTGATGACATGACGTGGCCATAGGCTCCTGCTCCACCGATGACGATGAGGTCTCCTGCTTTTGGCATGGGCAGTCTGCGGGCTACGGGTTCTTCATCTTTTTGTGTCAGCACATCTCCGGATTCGCAAACGGGTCCTGCGACGATGAGGTCTTGTTCTGGTCCGAGGTCATCGCCAACAAATCCGATGGGGTGAAACGATCCATAGGCCATGGGGCGAAGGAGATGGCAGAACCCGACATTGGTCAGCACATAGTCGATGCGTTTTCCGTCTTCATCAAAAGTATGGTTGAGGGAACGCACTTCTCCGATCAGGGTTCCGCAACCTGCTACGAACCTTCGGCCCGGTTCGATTTCGCAGACGATGTCGCGTCCGAAATGATCTTTTAACAGTTTTGCGCGTTCATCAATAACGGTTTTATAGCCGGAGATATCTTCCTGCGGTTTATCGGGATCATATTGATAGGGCAGTCCACCGCCAAAGTTCACGATTTCTACCTGCTCAAACTGTTTGGCGAACTCCACAAGCTTTCCGCAGATGCGATTAAGGTGTTCCATATCTCCGCCGGAGCCGATATGCGTATGCACTCCGGAAATGGTCAGCCCATACTCTTTGGCAAGACGTTTAACTTCGTCCAGATTCTGATGCCAGATTCCATGTTTGCTGTAGGGCCCGCCGGTATTGGTTTTTTTTGAATGGCCTGCACCTTCGCCGGGGTTGATACGTATTGAAATTTTTGAGGAACCGGTACCCGCGGCCTTCAGGGCTTTGCCATATTCTTCAACCATCCCCAGGGTGCCGCAATTGCAGTAGATGTTGTTTTCGAGACAGAACTTTACATCGTCATCATTGAAAAATACATCGCTGGTGAAGCAGATGTCATCCGTTTGGAATCCGGCACGCAGGGCGCGTTTCACTTCAAACACACTGACTGCATCGATCTTGACTCCACTGTCGAGCATTTCTTTAAGAATGCGGACATTTGAGTTGGCTTTCATGGCGTACCGGATAACGGGAGCCAGTTTTTTGATTTCGGCTATCGAAGTGCGAAGGGTTTCCAGGCTGTATGCATAAACGGGGGTGCCGAATTCTTTGGCAATGTCCCGCACTTTTATATTTTCAATTTTCATAGATTCTTCCAGACTATGGATTCAAAAAGATGACTTGACCAACCCTGATTTTATAGCATAGATTAGTGGGCAAAGAATCCCTAAAAAAATTAGAGAATAATTCTGCCATGGCGAAATGGACTATTGACGAAGCTCGCGAGCATTACAACATCAAAGGATGGGGTGCGGGTTATTTCGATATCAATTCCAAGGGAAATATTGTTGTGCGTCCCGACTCGAAAAGTGCGCACCATATCGACCTCAAGGAGTTGGTCGATGATATCCAGGCCAAGGGATATTCCCTGCCGGTCCTGATCCGCTTCTCAGACATACTTAAAGCCAGTATCGCCAACCTTGCCAACTCGTTTCAGAACTCCATTGATGAGTATGGGTTTGAGGGCCAGTATCATGGGGTTTACCCCATCAAGGTCAACCAGCAACGGCAGGTGGTCGAAGAGATTGTAAAATTCGGACAGCCTTTTAATATCGGACTGGAAGCGGGTTCCAAACCGGAACTGCACGCGATACTCGCCATACTTGATAACCCGGAAGCCTTGTTGATCTGCAATGGTTATAAGGACGAGGCCTTCATCCGTCTGGCGTTGATGAGCCAGAAGCTGGGTAAGAAGGTTTTTATCGTTGTGGAAAAACTCGATGAACTGGCATTGATCGAGAAAGTGGCCAGGGAACTGGGAGTTCAACCCAATATCGGACTCCGCATCAAGCTGGTAAGCGCGGGGCAGGGGCGCTGGTCCTCATCTGCCGGGGAACACTCCAAGTTTGGACTCAATACAATGGAGCTGATGGAAGCCCTGGAAATCGCCAAAAATAAAAACATCCTCGATTGTGTCAAACTGATCCACTTTCATCTGGGAAGCCAGATCACCAACATCCGCAGGATCAAAGACAGCCTGAAAGAGGTTGGGCGGTTCTATTCCGAACTGATGAAGTTTGGATGCAACATCCAGTACATAGATGTGGGCGGTGGTTTGGGTATAGACTATGACGGGTCGCGGTCCACCTTTGCTTCCAGCACCAATTATTCGGTGCAGGAATATGCCAACGATGTGGTCTACCACCTGCTGGAAATATGCAAGGCGGAAGACCTGCCACACCCGAATATTATCTCCGAGTCGGGTCGGGCGATGACTGCGCATCATTCCATTCTCGTTGTCAATGTGTTGGATGTGACCAGCTTCCCGGAATGGAGTGAACAGATTGAAATTTCCGGTGACGCGCCGGAAGTGGTGAAAGAAATTTTTGATGTTCTGGATTCCACTTCCAATAAAAACCTGATCGAATCCTGGCACGATGCCGTTCATCTGAAAGACGCGGCGCAAAGCCAGTTTCTACTTGGCCTGATTTCTCTGGCTGACCGGGCTATGACCGAACGTATTTACTGGGGCATTTGCCGTAAAATTGAAAAACTCAGTTCCCGGCTGAAATTTCTGCCGGATGATATCCGCAATCTTAAAACCAAACTGGCCGATAAATATTTCTGCAATTTTTCTATATTTCAATCGGTGCCCGACTCCTGGGCCATTGATCAGGTGTTTCCAGTTGTGCCCCTTAACCGTTTGCATGAAGAGCCCGATCGTGACGCAACGCTTGCAGATATTACCTGTGACTCGGATGGGAGGATCGACACCTTTATCGGTACCCATCGTGGAACCGAAAACACATTGAGAGTGCACTCGCTGGAGCCGGGAGAAAGCTACTCCCTTTGTATTTTTCTCACAGGAGCCTATCAGGAAATTCTGGGAGACCTGCACAATCTGTTCGGCGATACCAACACGGTTCACGTATCACTTAAAGAAGATGGGTCGCTGAACTACGAGCAGATCATCGAAGGTGAAGATGTGGCGGATGTTCTGGACTATGTGCAGTTCAGCGCCGATGAACTCGCAGGACGCATAGACGGTTTCCTGATTGGATGTGTGCAAAGGGGAGTGGTCACGCAAAAGGAAGCGGATGATTTTCTCAGTCTCTACAAGGCCGGCCTGGATGGCTACACCTACCTGGTGAAACCGAAAGCTATTGAAGAAGGTTAATTCTTCTCTGCCGCAGGTTCCGCCTTTTCATAAAAGCTTTTTATCTGTTCGATACGCTCGCGGGTTGTCGGATGGGTGGAGAAATAGCTGGCCTCATCCGATTTGCCTTTGGACTCTTCGCGGAAAATTTGAAATACCTCAATAAAATAATGCGGAGGCAAACCGGCTTTCTGTAAATAGCCCACTCCCAGTTTGTCGGCTTCCAATTCCTGTGGACGGGAAAAACCACCGACTACAGCCGGTTTCACCAGATACTCCGCATAGCCTACCCCCGGCACAAACACATTGGCCACCGAAAAGGCGATGGATGTCAGAATAGAAACTCCCAGGGTGGAATAATAATGTCCCGCCTTTAAATGTCCTATCTCATGCGCCGCCACCGCTATCCTCTGCTCTTGCGATAATTTA
>Ga0257127_1001341_pt1 | contig 17543 bp, 14 predicted proteins | sample SI060_135mmetaG_FD_190152 | JGI IMG/M metagenome (GOLD analysis project Ga0257127, IMG submission 190152) | Marine microbial communities from Saanich Inlet, British Columbia, Canada - SI060_135m | ecosystem: Environmental > Aquatic > Marine > Inlet | place: Canada: British Columbia | collected... | reverse complement strand
CTATTAGTTTTGACTATCAAAATTTTGAAATTAAAATATTAACCGACGGTGGACGTCTATGCCGTCCAGTAGCCATTGTTGAAGATAATAAAAGTCTCATTTCAGGTGATCATATAAAAAATGCTAAAGACGACACACTAAAGTGGGACCGTTTAGTAGCCGGCAACACAAATATAGATTTCAATAAATACGATTGTAGTTATAAAAAACCAAAAGAAAATATGGAAACATTAAAGAAAAATCGTGGTGTTATCGAATACTTGGATGTAGATGAAATAAATGGAACCCTACTGGCAAACGAACCAAGTGACCTAACCAATGAAAATGTTAATTATACACATATAGAACTCCATCCATCATTGATTTTAGGAACACTTGGTTTTACATTACCCTATTGTAATAGTAGTCAAGCGCCTAGAAACGTCTATGGTACGGGTCAAACAAAACAATCTGTCGGTATATATGCCAGTAATTTCCGTAATCGTATGGATGGAACTTCTAATGTTTTGAGTTATCCACAGAAACCCTTAGTATCCACTAAACTTAGTGACTATGTTTTCAGTAACCAACTCCCAACCGGTGTTAACGCCATTGTTGCCATTGGTTGCTATAGTGGTTATAATCAAGAAGATAGTATTATTATAAATAAGACATCGATTGAACGTGGATTATTTAATGGTTTCACATTCAAAACGTTTGAAGCGGAAGAACGATATGATACTAAAGATAACGTCGAACATATTATAGGTAAAAATCCCGATGAAACTAAACTTAAAAAGGAATATAACTACAGTCAGCTTAATAGTGATGGTGTGGTAGAAGAAGGTACATTTGTTAATGGTAATGACATTTTGATTAGTAAATACATTAAAAATGACGATGACACTTTTGATGATAGTGTTGGATTAAAAGCGGATGTTGATGGTGTTGTAGATAAAGTGTTTATTGACTACATGAACACCCATAAACACCGCATATGTAAAGTACGAATTTCGAACAAACGTAATCCAGCATTAGGAGATAAATTTGCTAGCAGACACGGACAGAAAGGAACAATCGGTATGGTATTAAGACAAGAAGATATGCCTTTCACAAAAGACGGTATTTGTCCAGATTTAATTGTCAATCCACATGCTTTTCCAAGTCGTATGACATTGGGACAATTCATTGAAGTAATTCAAGGTAAAGTATGTTGTGATATGGGATTCTTTGCGGACTCGACACCCTTTAATCATATTTATAGCGAAGACATTTCTGAAATGTTAGAGAAGAAATGTGGTTTCGCTAAACATGGTGATGAAGTATTATATGGTGGTATTTTCGGTAATCAGCTAGAAACCAAAATATTTATTGGTCCGACATATTACCAACGCCTAAAACATATGGTAAAAGATAAAGTAAATTCACGTAATACGGGTAAATATACATTGAAAAACAAACAGCCACCATCGGGTAGATCAGCTGGAGGTGGATTACGTATAGGTGAGATGGAACGCGATGCCATATTATCTCACGGTATGATGGGATTTCTTAAAGAATCTATGTTTGAACGTAGTGATAAGTATGAATATCATATTTCAGATACAAGCGGTATGATAGCAATAGCTAATAGAGACCAAAACAAATTTATTGACCCTAGTGCTAGCGGTCCATTGGAATTTGATAAGGACTTAAATCTGTTGAATTATAATTCACAAAATGCGGAAGTTGTTCCTATAAGAGTTCCGTATAATACAAAAATGCTTACACAAGAGTGTGAGGCAATGGGTATATGTATGCGTTTAATTCCACGCGAAGATGCTTCTTATAAACCATTAGAAATGGGAGAAAAAACATTCGAACCACAGTTTAAACCCAAACCAACCTATAAACCGAAAACAAATCGTGTATCATATGATAAGGTTCAGGTTCCATCGATTAAACCAAGTGGTATCGTTACGGAGGAATATTATAAGAAACAATTAATGACACCACTAACAGAGTTCGAATTGAATAAATTCATCGATAAATTAAAAGATTCCAATGAAACTTCTAAGGAACAATTACGTAGCGAAAATAAATTAATAGTAACTAAATTAGAAAATAACCAATATTTAGTTAGCGAAGAAGTCAATCCAAGTTTTGAAACCATTTCTGTTAATCTGGTTGAAAATTACGGCGAATTATTAGTAGGGGATAAAATAGATGCGTCTAGCTTACTTGAAACACAATATCCAAGCCACAATTTTAGCTATTATGACTACGAACCTAAAAGCCCGGAATACGTGCCAAAAAGCCCGGAATACGTACCAGAAAGTCCGGAATACAGGCCTACTAGTCCATCTGAACCAGTTCCAACTTTCGGATATAATAGTCCGGAATACAGGCCTACTAGTCCATCTGAACCAGTTCCAACTTTCGGATATAATAGTCCGGTATATAAACCAGATGCTACTTTTGAACCAAGGAGCCCGTCGTATGATCCACAGAGCCCGTCATTCGGACCAAGGACTCCCCCGTCATTCGAACCAAGGACTCCTCCGTCATTCGGTTATAATAGTCCCGTATATGTTCCCGACAGTGATCCATCTTTCCCAGCGCTGGTTCCTGTTCCGGAACGACCTTTGAGTCCAGTTCCACAAGAAAAGGCAATTATTAACTTATTACCAGCGGTCAATGAACCGTTTATTCCAAAAGAACCACCTTTATTAAAGACGGATGAACTTACTAATATTAATCTCGATAAATACTTTGACAATGAATATAATCAAGACCCAAGTGAGGATTATGCTCCGGTTAGTCCAGAGTATCATCCGGATGGAACATTTGGACCAGAACCACCAGGTGAAAGAACAAAGGGCTATGAATCAGCCGAAGATGGTACAACTAGAATATTCAAATTAGATTTACCCGAAACTATGCCAAGTATTGAAGATCTGGAATCTACATCGGACCCTATGAAATCGGATTTCGACATGGCACTTGAAGACGCTGAATTGGATTTCGATACCTTAGACGATATATAAAAATTGATTTTTATTATTGATTTTATTTATTATTAAATATGCTACGATTACAATCATGTCAACTATTCTCAATTTTACACGCACCGAATCAAAGTCGAAGGACATTTATAATGAAATTAAAGGAAAATGTGATAAATATATCGAGGAATTTCTCGAGAATCAAAAATATTTTCCAATTAATAGTCCAAAGAAATGGAAATTCCGATTTTCAAAGGATATTACTAGCCTACTAGATGGAACGTCGTTTGCGTTGATTAATATATCTGGTTTTCAAGATAATATTATGGTAGAAGCTGCCCAAAAATATTCATTACCACGTGGACTAAAACTATTGAAAATACAGGATAAATATATATCCTATGGATTTTATCCAAAATTTTCGAATGACCCAAATAGACAAGAAAAAATAACTATTCCTGAAAATACAACTAGACTTGAGTTTTTCAAGAAATATTCGGGATTTCTAGGACTCTTGTTTGGATTTCACTACAAAAATCAAAATTATATCATTATTACATCCAAGAATTCCGCTTGTAATATTTACAGCGAAAATGCCAAGAAAATTCTAAGCAAATATCTCAATGAACAATTAATTGACGAATTGTGTAGCACAAAAAAGACACTTGGATTTGAAATAATGTGTAAAGAAGATCAAACACACGGTTCGCTTGTATATAATGAAGCACCCATTATTACGTGTATTTCAGAATCTTTCGATTCAACTATTAATTATTTCAATCTTAATGAGGTAATTGAATTTGCCAAAAATTTTGGATTGCCTTTTTCGTCGCTTTATACAATTGAAACACGAGAAAATATTAATGAATTTTGTGAAGTATTATTCGAAAATCGCGATATAATGACAAACCAAATATTCGACGATTTAATTACTAAGAGTTTTCTCAAAAAAAATATAGAGATAAATCACGGTGTTTTATCACATTTGGATATACTTGGTAATGTATTAGAAGGGTTCGTTTTTCACTTTTATGAAAATGAGACTAAACATATTATAAAAATAAAGTTTCCCAATTATATTGTTCGAACAATGGTTATTAGGACTGGTTTACAACTAACAAGTGACCCTTTCAATCTAACTGAAACTATAGTTCCTAGATGGGTTATGAGTAAAGAAACTGAAAAATTCTGGAAATCATTTTGCTTCTTGTGTTTTACGGAATATAATGAAAATATAAAATTATATGAAAATAATAAGACTGCTCATATAATTATTGCCAATAAGATTTACGATAATATGATATCCTCATATGGTTCGTTGGAAAACGCAATTAAGTTTGACCACGGTTATTTTGAACAAGTTAATGACCATATTGAAATTTCATTAGAGGAACTAAATACTAGGAAGTTTAATATTAATGACAAATATTCAATAACAATAGACGATACTCAATTAAAATTTCAAGCTTTAATCGTTAAAACTAATGATAACCCAAAAACAACATTATTTATGATGTCGGGGCTCCCAGGAACGGGGAAAACAACTATTGCGAAATATATATCAAATAGTCAAATATCTATGTTTGCCGCAGATGATTTTTTCAGAGAAACTTCAATACCATACGATTTCCGTTATTTGATGTGTGCTCATAGGTTATGTCAATATAATACCTATAATGAACTCCTTAAAGGAAATAGTGTCATTGTACATAATACAAGTACAACATTACACGAAATGAAACCATATTTTGATATGGGATTTGATAAGATTGTAGTTATACGTCCCACAACTCAATTTGAATCTATTCATAATATTGAAACGAAAACTATGGAAAATATGAAAAAACGTTTAATACCATTAAATAATATTGTTTATGAAAATGTATTGAAAATAAATGAAAAGAAACAACAAAATAAAGCACTTCAAGTAAGAATTTATATTAATGATAATTATCATATTACACTTGATTACCACCGTAATTATGATGAAGAAATGGTAACTAAATTAATACCCTATTGTGGATTACCTGTTGTATTATCATATGGAAATGTATTAGTTCACAAAGAAGACAATATACATTTAGAGACACTAGAGGCTAAAATACTGAATAATCCTGGTATAAACATAACTAAAACCCGTTTACATGTAACATTAAAGGCCGAAAATATAGAACCAAGTAAATCAAACGATTTATTAGAAGGGACACTTAAATTGACACATAATTATAATTATTCTAATAATAAGCTTCCACTACAAGGTTTTGTCGTATTATATTGTTAAATTTATTCTTATTTTTTTTTTAATTATGACTTCTAAAAAATATTATTCGTTTAATGATTATTTAGATATAATGAATATAGATGATTCCAATATATACACTTGCGATATTCAATCGTATATAAATAATCCCAACTATAATTTCATCTATAATAAATTGTTGGTTTCACAATCCCAAAACATACCCTGCGCCCCCCTTGGAATTTATCCCACAACATATCCGGTAATATTTAAACCAATATATAACCTACACGGTATGAGCCGAAGTTTCTACAAAATACATAATGATGAAGAATATGATACTTGTTTTAAAGATGGATTGTTTTGGCAAGAATATTTCCCAGGACCACAAGTTAATTTAGATGTAGTTTACAATAAAGATAAAATAGTCTTCTATTCTGCTCTACAATCAATATCTGGAAATCAAGGTTCATTTAAAAGTCACGAGACACTTATAGATTATGTTATCCCTAGTAAAATAGAAAAATGGATTCATACATATTTAAAAGGCTATAAGGGTTGTTTAAATATTGAAATAATCGATGGAAATATAATAGAATGTCATTTGAGACTCAATGGCGATTTCCATTTATATAATCCGGAATTTGTTGGCAATTTATATGAATTCTTTCGTGGAAACATTGATACTATTAATTATAACGTTCCATATACTTGTATGTTTCCTTTATTTATACATAGAAACCTAATCAATAGTTTTAAAAAAAATGCGGAAAAATTCACACGGTTTTTAATGAAAAATTCCAAGGTTATTACATTTTATTATGACAATCTAGATTCCATACAACAATCCCATTTATTACGCGCCATGATGATAGAAGTAAATGATTATTCTCACGGTGAAAAGATCATAGAATTATTTCAGAAAACACTAAATGAATGATCACTATTAGTGATATATATATATATATTCTCATTTATATATTATATATATAATGGGAAGTTCAAGCAAAGATAAATGCTCTTGTAAAAGAAATAAAAACAATCAAATGGTATGTGGAAGTGGATGTATCAATAGTGGCGAAAGTTGTAAAAAACCAACCGATTGTAAATCTCCCAAAAGGGTAAAGGTAAAGGTAAACGTATCTCTCGGTAATTCTAAAAACAAGACCAAAAAAGTCAATGTAGTTAATGTAGTTATGAAGGGGAAGGAATCACTAAAGGGAGGAAAAACAAAGAAAGCACGATTTAACTACGGTAAAATGACCAATCTCATCTCGCGTAAAAAGGCTAAAGAAATTGGCGCCGTTCACGGAATACCAAGCGTAAGTGAAAAAGACTCAAAGGGCAATGTTTTAAGTGTAACCTGGAATAATATAGAAGGACATCATAGCGTAACTGTGTATAATGATATCTATAGAAAATGGCACCCTCATCCAGCGGAAGTATATGTTGTAACACGTAGATTAATAAAAGTCCCCGACCATTTAATGGGTCCATTGAAATACGCCAGTGAAACTATTAATATTGAACAATTACGCGCAAATAAAGAAGAAAATTTCCGCTATGGTAAATCTGGCAAAAAGGGACATTCACTTGTTACTGGTTCGTGTGCGTCAATAAGCATCTCGGCAATTACTTTGAAATTTGTAGAAGATATGTGTAAAAAATACAAAGAACCGGTGACTAATCCCTATAAATTATTCAAAGAATTCCGTAATGAATATGATGCTCGTGTAGCAAATTATCTTCATGGTAAAGGAATGAAACCAAAAATACCTTGGTATCCTAATATATTGGAAAAAGACCAAGAAGGGGGGGGGTGGCTATATTCTACAAAATATGAAAAACATTCAATCAATAAACTTTTAAATCTTGATAAAGATACATATGATTCTGAAGAAATAAACTTAACAGTAGATAAGGCTGAAAAAAAAATAGTTTTAATAAAAAACAGAATAAAAGAATTAGAAAAAGAAAAAGCGATTCTGGAAAAACATAAAGTTAGTTATGAAGCTAAAGCATTAAAAGAAGGTGACAAACCATTAGGACCACAACCTCCCGAGTATAATAAAGAAAAACTAAAAAATTATAAAAAAAAAGAAAATAAACAAAAAAATCAAGCTAAAAAATATTCTAACCTAGCAATGAATATTGGAACAAAACCATGGGATATTGAGCAAGACATAAATAAGTTAGGGTGGGTTAAATCAGTACTTGAAATGTATGTTATACTTAATAATGAAGACAAAGTAAATAATTATATAAATGAGATAAATGATAAGAAAGATAAGCTTATTAATTATATAAATAGTATACGTTATAATGAATCTCTTAATAAAAATAACTTAACAAGAAAAACAGAAATTCAAAATGACACAGAATTAGAAGAATTAGAAGAATTAGAAGAATTAGAAGAATTAGAAGAATTAAAAAGAGTTGTTTCTTTATTTAATATTAAATTGAATGAGAATTTAAATGAGAATTTAAATGTTGATAGTCTTAAAGAAAAAATGAAAAACGATGTGAATTATTTAAAGGTAGAATACAAAGAAGAAGAAGAAGAAGAAGAAGAAGAAGAAGAAGAAGAAGCAAACGAATAAGAATTACCATATAATGAAAACTAAATATAATATTATTATAATCATGAGTATGGCACAAGTAAATCTTCAGCACGTATTTTTAGTTGGTCCTTTATTGTTTTACATTGGGTCTCAAAAACAGGAAACACCACAATGGGCTTTTATTTCACTAGCAACACTTACAGTTATGATTCCTTTTATAGTTTCATATAATTATTCCAGTTTATCTTATAGAGCAATAGTTAACGCTAGTCACTATTTATTTTGGATACCATTGTTTGGATATATAGCATACGCAGGATTAAATAAACGTCTAGGAACATATATGTACCCATTATTACAATTACTGGGATTAAGTGCGATTACGATCCATCTTTTCCTTTTTTCCCAAAAAATGAATTGGGTAAATTAATATGGTTATTAATATATTATAGAGCAATTCGGAATCCAATATATTGGTTAGCACAATCGGGATATTGAGCATTTCTATAAGACGGGTAAGCCAATTCTTTCGCAGTACACCACGAAGCCCCGCGACAAACCCGTTTAAAACCGAAAAATGGATAACTCATTTCACGATATAATGGGTCTATCACAAACCCATCGTATGGATATATAGGTTCTTGACACCATTCATAGTTACTACCCATTAATTCATTAATATTGTCTTCATTTGTATATTTTTCATTATATTCAACTATATATTGATTTCTATAATCTATATTCAGGTCTTCATAGTTAATAGGGGATTTCTTCGCCATATATTCCCATTCATCTTCATAAAGAAGGCGACATTTCTTCCAATTAGCAAACGCTTCGGCTTCATACCATGATACGTTAATTACCGGATAATTATAAAGACATTCAATGGGAATTAATTGGTCAAAATAATTAATAGTAAAACTATTTTCAGTTGTTTTATTCCAATAAAGTGGGAAATCGTTATTCTTGTTTTTTTTCCATCGCAATCCATTTGGACTCCAATGTGTTTCATTGTCATACGCACCATTTTTGATAAAGGTCATAAAATCATAAAACGATATTTTGTATTTAGAAACCCAGAATTTATGAATAATTTTATTGAATGATGGCTTTTCATTATCAAAACCTATACTTTTAACATTTTCGGTATATCCCTGTGTAAAATGTCCACCGTTTATTTGAACCATAATGTTTTCAATAATAATTTCGGATTTTAGAAACAATTTTGAATTATAAATACTTGGTAACTGATGATATACTAATTGATTCGTAAAAAGGAAACTTTCAAGGTGCATATGAATATGTAGTAAAACAAATGATATCATATAATTCATAGAAACATTAATGTTGTCCATCGTTTTTATTATTATATCTAATTTATTAAATATATATTGTTTATAAACTATTAATTCATCTATATCTACTAAATCTGCTTTGTATCTTTCATGAACGCTTAATTCAAAACTATCATATATATCATTAGTTATTATAATATTAATAGGAAATGTGTAATCCATAAGTATATGTCTAAGAGCGTGTTTCTCAATAAAAAACAAAGCGTGTCCAATTTCCCATAATAAAGGATTATGTTTAGAATATAATGACTTCTCCATTCCAGTATGATTTACTAGTATATCAAAACCAAATTTATCAAGTAAGTATTCGGTTTTATTTTTCAACCGAAGCAAATAATCGGGATTATATATTGGTTTGAAATTATGTAATTTTTTGTAAATTTCCAGTGTGGATAATTCCATTTTTTATAATATTTAAAAACATAATTAATGGTTTAAGTATAAAAAATTGCAAGATATGTTCAGATATATAGCAACTGGGTTTTTGTTTGGAATTTTAGGAGGACTGGTTTATTATAGTAAAGAAGCGAAAGAAAGAATGATGCTTTATATTGTAACATTCGTAAATAATAATCGCGATTATAGTGTTAAAGATACAGCAAGTAATACCGAAGTCATTTTATCGAGGACTTGTCCCCACGCTGGTTGTGAAGTAGACTATAAAGAAGGTCAAGAAGAATTTGAATGTCCTTGTCATGGTTCGACATTTGACATGGATGGAAATGTCACTTCCGGTCCAGCTGAAGAAAATTTAGAAAAGAAAAGTCAATAATAATAAAAATACATTTTTTTTCTTTTACTATTATATAAAATGCCTTCTTCTGTTGCTCCTATCCCCAAAAGTCTATTGAGAATGGCTGGAAAAAATCAAAGAAACATGGAACAAAAAAAACGTAATAAATTAACACGAAACTTAAGAGAAGCAAGACGCGCCGCAGAAAACAAAGAACGTGTTGAAAAAGCGTATTCTAAACTTCAAGCACGTTTAAATGCTTTGAAACGTAAATCACCTAAAAAAACTAATTCGTCAAACAAGTTTGTCAAGGTTACCAGTAACAATCTAAAAGGATACACCAAAAAAAAATCTTCTAAAAAAACCAAGGGTCGTTCAACAACCTTAAACCGAATGACAAAGAAAGTACTTAAGGCATTCCGAAAATAAGTGATATTTATTCAAGTGGATTGTATTCGCTATGTGTTTTTGTTAAAATACTTATAATTCCAGATAAAACAAAACTAACTATTGTATATATTATACCACACGCTATAAATATTTGATTTCCATAGAAATATGAAATGAATAATCCTGTTGAGGTTATTAAATATAGCATACATAAAGTTGTTTTAATACATAATGGTGAAAACCTTTTATAAAGTAAATAACTATTGGTAGCATTTATCCAAGAATAAGTAGAAATGGCGTATAAAAATATAAATATTATTTTAAATATTATTTCATTAAACAACATAATTTATATATTTGTTGTTATTTTCATTTAAATATTTTTAGTTTGTATATTGTATAAAATGTCAACCTATTTACAATATAGTAATCCCGATAATTTAAAAGTAGGAAACACATTAAGTGTCGGATGTAAAAAATTCACAAGTTTCGCGGGTTCATTAGCAAACACTACTGCGGTTGCTACCGCTTATTCCGAAAATGATGTGTTAATAGAACTTGGAACACTTGATATATCATTGCCATCGAATTTCGACCAAACTGCGCGAAAAATAGTAATTGAAAAAATTATAGTAAATGTTGAAGTAGCCGCAGGACAAACATTAGTCGGACACATTTCAGCAAGTGCTACAACAGGAACAGCAACAAATAGTGCCGTTGCTACACCAACCGAATTATTTGGAGCAGGTGCAACCCAATTATCTCCAGAAGGTTATGCATTAGTCACCACAGCAACAGAAGCCGATATTGATTTTAATTCCGCTGGAGTTACATTTTGTTCTCCTGGTATTGTTATGGCACCTACATTAATTCATATGTATGCGTGTACTACAACAGCAATTAATGCTGATATTACAGCAGGTCGGTTTAATGTTATGGTAGAATATACAGTCGTATAATTTATTTATTGTATAAATTATATCTTTTTTTAATTAAAACTAATTTTTTTTTATTGAAAAAAAAAGAAAAATAGCTTACTTAATTGGAGTAAGAACTTAGCTTACTTAATTGGAGTAAGAACTTAGCTTACTTAATTGGAGTAAGCAAGACCTCCCATACCACTCATGACACGAAGGACATTGTAGTTAAGGGCGTATACATTTGCAACAGTAACACTTGCGTCGAATTGAAGTTTGGCAGTGTCAATTCTGGAGAAGTTGCATGTTCCAGATGGTTGATGTTCTTCTGGTTTAAGTGCGAATGAGTACATGTTGATTTTGTTAGTCATATTTGATGTGCGTGCTTCAGTTGTATTTAAAACTCTAAAGCCTTTGATTGTGAAATCATCAGCACCATCAATTTCTGCTCCAAGAGTACCTTCACATAATGTATGTGCTAATTGAATATGATAATTTAAAGTACTTGCTAGATTAGTTATAGCTCCTGATTTTACACCTGTAACTGTGGTTCTTATAGTTGTTGTATCTTCTGCTGTTACACCATTTGTACAAGACGATATACCACCTACATCTACTTCAACAATATCACCAACAACTGGTAAAACCTTCAAATCACTTTCAAGGAAAGAATAAATAAGGGTAGCCGCGGTTTCTGCTTCGGCTGCTGTTACTACTGCTGCCGCTCCGGCTAAAGTAGCAGAACCATCACCACCTTGTGAAACAATAACATCACCAGATGTTACAGCAGCATCAGCAAAGTCTTGAGCTTCAAAAGTTGTCGAAGCAAGGGTTCCTGTTGCAATATCAACAAAAGCACTTGATAGTTGTCGTGCACCTAATGGTAAATTTTGTCTTGGGACTGCGGTGTGGCATTGGTATGGTTGACGTAATTGGAAATATTCTTTAGTTTGATAAGAGAAACGATCGTGTCCATTCAATGTTAATTTAGCTTGTTGTGTGGTAAGGTCGTTTGCAGATGTTGTTGTCCAGTAAATTGCTTTGACTGGGTGGTTGAAGTTAAGTTTTTGTGAAGTATCGGCTGAACCAGTTTCAAGTTGAACTTGTTCAATGAGGTATTCGTGGGATACTTGTGCGAATCTACGGCGTTCATCGGTATCGAGGTATACGTAGTCGGCCCACATTTCAATAGTATTTGCGGCAGTACCGGCGGCACCACCAACGTTAGCCCAAGAGCATTTTACTTTAACTTCGTGGTATTGAAGGGCAATAAGTGGTAAGTAGCAACCTGGGTTACGGCAGAAATAGAATTGAAGAGGAACCATAGCTTCATTTACACCGGTGGATGAACCAGTACCTACAGCACCTTGCATAGATTTAAGTCCTGATGCCTTGGAATCGGTTGTGCTAAGTTCATTCCACATTTCCATCCATTCTTCGGTTTGTTTGTCGATTTCTTGACCTCCTATTTCGAGTCTAACTTCCTTTACTGCGCGGTTAGCAGCAGTTCCATCAAATGATGGTAAGTGAACATATAAGGCACCAAGTAAGTCACCATTTCTAGAAATAGTTACGGTTCCAGTAGATTCTCCACCGGCGGCTGGAAGTGCTGAGGAACTATTAATAGTTTGTTCAATAGTTTCCATTGAGAAGTTAGTGTGGCGTCTGTATACAACCTTGAAGAATGTGATTTGTGGATTTCCTGTAAGATAGATATCTTGAGCTCCGTAAGCGACCAATTGCATTAAACCTCCTCCCATTTTATATATTAAACAAAGAAAATAATTTTACAGAAATTAATTAATTAATTAATTTTTCTGAATATATATTATAATAAAAAAAATGATTTTATCTTCATATATGAACTACTTGAACGGTATGATAATTGCTTTATTAGTTATTTTACTAGCACTAAAAATAAATAAAGAACAATTTTTTCCCTTTTATGAAATGAGTCCATCTAAAAGAAATATGTCTCTGGATTTACGATGTGAGCCAGAAATACCAAAAAAAAAATATCCATTTCATAATTCATCTATTGATTATTATTATCGACCCAAATGTCTAGGAAATTTATTATAAAAATTCATTTCATTTTTACACGATTCATATCTATAATTACAATCGAACAAGAACAAGTATCAAAATAACTAAGTTCTTCATCGTCGTGTAGTTCAACTATAAATTTATCTGTAGTTTTATCATTATTGATAAAACCCAATTCCAATATATCGGTGTATTCAAATACCAAATTATAATCTCGTGTATCGGCATTTCGCATCAAATGCGTTTTTCCATTATCACCCCGACCATATACAATAATAATTTTGGTGTTTTTTTGGATATTATTATTAATAAGCATTTCTGCTTCCTTGTATGTTGAAACTTTAACCATAGTTGTAATAATATTTTCTGTTAAAAGTCCTTAAAACAATTTCAAATTTTAAATTGTTTTAACGTCCGAGGCTTCTTCCGAGGCTTCTTCCGAGGCTTCTTCCGAGGCTTCTTCCGAGGCTTCCTCCTCCTTGGGTTTAGGGTCTAATCCTACAATAAATTCATACACTTTCTTTGAAAACTTATAATGACATCCATTGGGTTGTTGATTGTCTGGAACTAACCATTTTTTTTCATTATTAGAATAAATAAGTCCAACGAACTTATCTTCCCAAGAATATTCCGAATATTCTCTAAATCTACCTCTTAATAGACCTTGCGTTTCATTTCCAATATCGGTTGAAAATTTACCATTTTCCCAGAATTTCTTTGAAAACATAAGTGTTCCTAAATAAATCCTCTGGAAATAATCAATGCTTTGTCCATTTGTACTAATAATAGATATATAGCGATTAATATCAAATGTTCCCATTGTAGTACATCCAATTATTTCCTTTTTACTATTAAGGTATTCGTTGGCGATTTTTCTCAATCCGGATTCATAAAAGAAATAATCGTCCTCCATAATCATTATTGTATCATTTGTAGCATTTTCAATACCCAGATTTAACATATGTCCATATGTAGCATCGTCATTAGCCTTTGTATACCGAATTCTAAATTGTTCTCGGACTTCTACTGGAGGCATCATACTTTCGACATCGTCGTCTGTATTATTGACGACAATCCACTCTAATTTTTCACGTGGATAACTATGAGAACGGAAATTCAATATTGGCAATTTAAAAAAGTTCATAGTGCTACTGTAAACCGTAATAATTGAAATACTTGGTAAGTCTTCGTCTTTATGTTCTTTGTCTTCGCGTTTTTTGACATCTAACGTATTTCTAAATACTTGTTGAAAATATTCATGTGCTCTTTCATTAAAAATAGTTTGTTGGCGATGCGCCCACATTTTATTGTTTTCACCCATCAATTCCAGAGATGTATCTGAAATATTCAATGCTTTTTCTACGGTTTCTTCCAAGGATTCCTTTGAAAATGTGTATTTAGAACCAAGGAAATTTGGATTTTTCTTTTTAGTACATGATACTGGAAAATAGTTATCTTCATAAAGTAATTCGGTTATGGGTCCTTTATTAATACATATAGGAACATTTCCACATAACATACATTGATTGATATTGTGGTTGTAATTATCAATAGTATCTAGGCATACATGTACCAAACATGTATTAAATAAGTTTTCATATTTTTCTTGGTCAATTTTTTCGATATACATAATATTTGCCAGATTTCTCTTATTGAGACCGGTTTTTGGGACACCACTGAAAACGATGTTCAAAGTAGGATAGTCCAATTGCCATATGTCAATAAGTTTCTGGATATCTTGATAATTATGGTCATTATATAAAGCCAACCAATCTTCACGTGTTTTATCCAGGTTGTGGTTAGAATTATCGGTGGAACGCCACCCAATGTTTTTAATTCGTTCTGGCTCTACTAAGTCTTTAAAAACTTCATACGAATATTTGGTTTTACATAAGATTAAATCAATCCCTTCTAACATTGGAATATTTTCTTTTGAAAAATATTGATGATTAGGAATAAATACATTATATTTGGCTTTTCGTATAAAACTATAGTTAATTGATTCGATGAAAATATTGATTTGTGATTGTGGACACGTATAATTATTTATATTAATGTGAGAAATCTTGGGTTTTTCTTTGAACCGTTTAAGCATATAATTCAGGACTTCAGCATCACACATAATGTTATTGGAATGTTGGCTATGAATAATATTAACTTTCATAATGTATGTATGAATAATTAATTAATAGTCTTTATGTGATTTTTTTTATATTCTTGTGCTCGTTTTATAATTTTTTTATTAAATTTTTTTGATAATAATTCGATACCATTAGTTCTATCATTTTTTCCCGTATTTAATTTATATTTATTCATATGATATTTTGTATATTCGGTTTCTTTCAATTCATTTAATTCTTGGTAATGGGTCGTAATAATACTGATACTATTTTTAAAGGTCGCTAATTGCTCACATATTGCCATTGAAGTCGCGATACCTTCTTGTGGATTAGTGCCAGTGAACATTTCGTCAATAATTATAAACGATTTTTGCTCTGGATTTTTCTCTATTTTCTCAATGTAATTTTGCATGATTTCTAATTCACTTTCAAATAGCGATTTTTCACCCTTTTTATCGGAAACATTTAAATAGGTATCAATTGTATCAAAATAGGAATGACTGAGGGATTTACACGGAGCAATACCGAGATTTTGCGACATTATTAAGCATAACGCGACTGATTTTATTAAAGTAGATTTACCTTCAGCATTGGGACCAGTAATTAACATATTATTGCCAGTGATTTCAATTGAATTCTTAACTGCTTTCTCTGGTGTATCCACACTCATAGGTAGAAAGATGTCTTGGGCTTTTATAGTTGGAACAGCAGTCTTAATTATTTTACTGAAACAATAAACATTGGGATTTTCTTTTACTAATTTCACAATAGACATATAGGCATCTAAATTACCTAGATTGATTAACATATTTTTTATTATGTCTTTATTGTTTTTTATTTTATGGAAATCTACAATTATCTTCCCCTTATCCTTAGTAAGTTTGAATTCCGTTTCATAAAATCGTCCCAAGAAATGGTACGAATCGTATTCAGAATCAAAAAATCCAGGTATTAAATCACGGGTTTCCTTTAATTTCTCTTGAATTTTTTTAACATTTTGATTAAATTCAAACATTTTTTTTAGTAACTCTTGATTAACAATTGAATAGGTCACAGAAGTATATAAACTAAACAAAAACATACCTAATGTTAATATTCCACTTAAATAATTGCCATCTTTGAAGGCATCTAGACTAGGAATGCTGAATGTCATATATTTGACATATTTGAAAAACGCAAACTTAGAAAATATGTATGTGATTACAAACATCACTAAGGGAGATACTATAGTTAATAGCGGACTAAATATATGATAATTATTATAGAGATTCAGGAACAATTTATTGTTATTTAGTTTATTAACATATGGAAAGTTTAATGTAACATTATCCATTATTTCATTAACACTATCATTTTTATCATCACAATAAATTAATAGCGATTCTTCTATTGGTTCCAATTGATTAATTAAATCGTTTACAATGTCGTAATTTTTATTGAGTAGTTTATATTTGTTTTGAAGAGTTTCGTGATTTTGAAAATTCATAAGCATATTTTGTAATTTTATATGACCGCTTAAGGTCCGTGTTTTATTAATAGATGCCATCAATGTGGTTGTTTCAGTGCCTTCATAGTCTTTGAAAATTTCTAAATTATCATATACGTGTTGTGAATATGGTTTTTTTAATTCGTCATAATCTTTTAAAAGCGGATGAAGTGTATTTCTATTAGGGATTAGACAATTATGAACATAATCGATTTTGTTTTTATAAATAAACATTATTGATTATTATACAATAATAAAAAAAATACATTTTTTTTTCTTTTTAATATATATAATGAATAACAATGTTGTACCATCTAATTTCGACGTATATCCAGAAAATTTAGAATTAGATAATGCCGTATCTATGAACAATATTTCTTGGGATGAACCTAAACAAGACTCGAGTGTATTTATGCTTAGTAATAACCAATTAGTTGACGTTTTATCTAATGCTGCCAATAACACAACCAATGCTGAAGGTTTGAAAATGTTCCAGGGCTGTCTCGAAGACCCTATTGCCGGAGATTCTATGTGTTTTATACCTAAACCTGAACCAGTAAATTATAAATTTCAAAATAGACACTCATGGGCCAATGTTTCGGGTGACCAAGTTGTCATTTCCGAATATAATAAAGATAATGAATTGAATGCTAAATCAAATAATTTATCTAAACGTGGTATGGAATATCTTAAGGCATCGAATGATGAACTTTTACTTCAACCGTTATGCGAC
>Ga0257127_1001340_pt1 | contig 17550 bp, 14 predicted proteins | sample SI060_135mmetaG_FD_190152 | JGI IMG/M metagenome (GOLD analysis project Ga0257127, IMG submission 190152) | Marine microbial communities from Saanich Inlet, British Columbia, Canada - SI060_135m | ecosystem: Environmental > Aquatic > Marine > Inlet | place: Canada: British Columbia | collected... | reverse complement strand
CAACCACGCCTTTATCTCTTAACATTTTTACAACTGTTAAAACTAAATCTGTCGCTGTGGTGCCTTCTGGCATTTTATTTGTTACCTCAAAACCAACTACTTCAGGTATTAACATTGAAATTGGTTGTCCCAACATTCCTGCCTCTGCTTCAATGCCTCCAACACCCCACCCAAGGACTGATAGACCATTAACCATTGTAGTATGACTATCTGTTCCTACTAAAGTGTCAGGAAATAAATAATTTTCATTTTTAAATTTTTCTGACCAAACTACTTTTGATAAATATTCTAAATTGACTTGATGACAAATTCCAGTTCCTGGAGGAACAATTCTAAAATTATTAAATGCTTGTTGACCCCATTTTAAAAAAGAATACCTCTCACCATTTCTTTGAAATTCAATGTCTACATTTTTTTCAAAAGAATCTGAATTTGCAGATTTATCAACTTGTACAGAGTGATCAATCACCAAATCAACTGCAGATAAGGGGTTTACAGTATTAGGATCTTTGTTTTTTTCTTGGACCGCTTCTCTCATTGCCGCCAGGTCAGCCACTGCTGGAATCCCTGTATAATCTTGGAGTAAAACTCTTGCTGGTCTGTAAGCTATCTCAGTATTTGATTTTTTAGTTTTTAACCAACTTTTAATCGCCTCAATTTGATTTTTTGTTACTGATAGATCATCCTCGTATCTCAAAAGGTTTTCTAATAAGACTTTAAGAGATTTTGGCAGTTTAGATATACCTTCTAAACCATTCTTTTCAGCTTCTATTAAAGAATAATATTTATACTCACTGCCATTAATATTAATAGCTTTTAAAGAATTATAAGAATTTTTGTTTCCTGGTTTCATTTAGTTTTAGATATAGAACCCTATTATACAAACGATAAGTAGCAAGGACATAGCATAATTAAACTGTTTAATGAAATCATTATTTGTCGCGAATTTCCTTAAAAATTTGCCAAAAAAAGCCCAAGATGTAATGCTAGTTAAAGCTGTTAAAGAGCAGACAGCTATAACCGTTAAAGAACTATTTATATAATCATCTTCTATTATAAATTTTGAAACTAAAGTGATTCCCGCCATCACTCCCTTTGGATTTAAAAATTGAAATATAAAAGTGTCTATAAATGTAACAGGATTAACTTTTTTATCTTCTTTAGTCGATGATGAAAATGAAATTTTGTAAGCTAAATATAGTAAAAAAAAAGTTCCTAAAATTCTAATTATTTCTTGGATAACTGGATACTTTAAAAAAGTTGATATCAAGACAAAGATGGTCAAAATAACAAAAGCTGTATAACCTAACCATGTGCCCATTATTAATGGTATTGTTTTCTTTATTCCAAAATTAAAACCAGAATAAGAAGCTACAGCATTGTTTGGACCTGGCGTAAATCCTAGTGATAAAGAAATTCCTATTAATAGTAATAATTCTGGATGCATAAAAGTTAAGCTATTGGAAGGCCGTTTTCAGATTTTTGAGATGGATGAACGAGTATAACTTTACCCTCTTTGTCTATTGAACCTAATATAAGCACTTGAGATACCACTCCTGCAATATTTTTTTCAGGAAAATTACATACTCCAATTACCTGTTTTCCTTTTAAATTATCTTCATTATAGTGGTGAGTAATTTGAGCGGATGACTGTTTAATTCCTATCTCTTTACCAAAATCAACTTCAACTACTAAAGATGGCTTCCTAGCCTTTTCATTTTTCTTTACAGAGATCACTGTGCCAACTCGAATGTCTACTTTATCAAATATATCAAAGGTGATTTGTTCTTTCATATATTTAATATATAATGGATCGTAAATATGAGTACAGAAAATAATCTAGAGCAATTGTATAATAATTCAGTTCAAATTTTAACAGACTTAATAGCTTTTAAGACTATTTCGGGAGAAGATAATAGTTCATTAATTAACTATTGTGATGATATCTTAAAAAAGTTAGGAGCTACTTCTTTTAGAACTTATGATAATGAGAAAAAAAGAGTCAATTTATTTGCTACACTTAAAGCAAAAAATTCAAATAATAAAAAGCCAATTATTTTGTCAGGCCACACTGATGTAGTTCCTGTTTCAAAAGGCTGGAGCTCTGATCCTTTTACAGCGACAATTAAAAGTGACAAACTATATGGAAGAGGTTCATGTGACATGAAAGGTTTTATTGCATGTACTTTGGCTTATGCGCCTATTTACTCTAATTCAAATTTAGATAGAGACATTCATTTTTCATTTACTTTTGATGAGGAAACAGCATGTCAGGGTGCGCCTATACTAATAGAAGAATTAAAAAAAAGAGATATTAAAGATGGTATTTGTATTATTGGTGAACCAACTAATATGAAAATTATTGATGCTCATAAGGGATGTTATGAATACACAACTTATTTCAAAGGTTTAGCGGGACATAGTTCAGCACCCCACAAAGGTGTAAGTGCTGTTGAGTATGCTTCAAGATATGTAAATAAATTAATTGAGCTTAGAGATAAACTTAAAAGTAGAGCGCCTAAAGACTCTATTTTTGATCCTCCTCACTCTACTCTTTCTATTGGTGGTATCTTTGGTGGTATTGCTCACAATGTAATAGCAGACAAATGTCATGTTAATTGGGAGACACGACCTGTTGTTAAAGAAGATGGTATATTTTTAAATCAAGAAATTGATAAGTATGCAAATGAGGAACTATTACCTGAAATGAGAAAAATATTTCCTAATGCCTCAATTGAAAAAGATATTATTGGTGAAATAGTTGGCTTTGATAGAAAAGATAAGTCAGATGCTTGTGAATTAATTTCAAGTTTAACAGGTGATAATTCTAGACAAGTTGTTTCTTTTGGAACAGAAGCAGGTTTATTTCAAGAAATTGGGATCAGTACAGTAGTCTGTGGCCCAGGATCAATTGATCAAGCTCATAAAATTGATGAGTACATTGTTTTGGATGAACTTAAAAAATGTTTAAACTTGCTTGATGGTATCAAAGAAGAGTCTGTTCCAAATTAATAAATTGTTAAACTACAAAAAGTAAATTATAATTTTCCTATGTCTAAAAAAGATCCAAGAGATATGATTGGGTATGGTTCCAAAAATAAAAAAATTAAATGGCCTAATAATGCACGCATTGCCGTTCAAATAGTTTTAAATTACGAAGAAGGGGCTGAAAATTGTGTTTTAAATGGTGATAAAAACTCAGAAATTTTCTTATCAGAAATAATTGGTGCTCAGCCTGTAAAGGGTAGACATATAAATATGGAGTCTCTCTACGAATATGGTTCAAGAGCAGGATTTTGGAGATTACATAAATTATTTCAGGAAAAGAAAATTCCTATAACAGTTTTTGGGGTTGGTATGGCTTTAGAGAAAAACCCTGAGGTTTGCAAGGCTATAATAGAAGCTGGCTATGAGGTTGCATCTCACGGGTGGAGATGGATTGATTACCAAAATATAAAAAAATCTGAAGAAAAAAAACATATGAATCTTGCTATTAAAGCTCATACAAAAATTTTTGGGGAAAGACCAAATGGTTGGTATACAGGAAGATGTAGTCCTAATACTAGAGATCTAGTAATGGAAGATGGTGGGTTTTTATACGATAGCGATTCATATAGTGATGACTTGCCGTATTGGGAAACTAGAAATAAAAAAAAACAATTAATTATTCCTTATACTTTAGATAACAACGATATGCGATTTGCAACCAATCAAGGCTTTAATACAGGTGATCATTTTTTTTCTTATCTAAAGGATAGTTTTGATGCTTTATACGAGGAAGGAGAAACAAGCCCCAAGATGATGTCAGTAGGATTACACTGTAGATTAATCGGAAAGCCTGGTAGAATTCAATCTTTAAAAAGATTTCTAGATTATATTCTTAAACATGAAGATGTGTGGATATGTAAAAGACTTGATATAGCCAAACATTGGATTAAAAACTATTCTGAATAATGTCAAAAAAAATTATTTTTACAAATGGACTAATTGATTTAGCACAGCCTAGGCTAGGTACTAAAGTTATATACAAAACTGATGATTTTTTTGCTTCAGCGAGTAGAATTATTGATCCCTTACCAGCAGTTTTTAAAGAAGGAATATTTGATAAAAATGGTAAATGGATGGACGGTTGGGAGTCTAGAAGAAAAAGAACTAAAGGGCATGACTATATAATTTTAAGATTGGGAAAACCTGGTTTTATTAAAAAGGTTGATGTTGATACTTCACACTTTAATGGAAACCAGCCAGCAATGATTTCTATTGAAGGAACGAACTCTATTTCAAATAAAATAAATCAATTTAAATGGAAACCATTACTTTCTAAAAAAAAAACAAAAGCAAATAGCCATCACCTTTTTACTACAAATAGTAAAAAAAATTTTACACATATCAAATTTAATATTTTTCCTGATGGTGGTGTTGCTCGATTAAGATTATTTGGCTCTATTGCAAAATCTAACAAATTAAAAAATAAAAAAACAAATCTTGCCTCACTCCTAGATGGCGCATCTGTGATTGCTTGTAACAATGAACATTTTGGTAAAGCTGAAAATATTTTAGCACCCGGTAAAGCTAAAAATATGGGTGATGGATGGGAGACAAGGAGAAGACGTGGTCCAGGATTTGATTGGTTAATACTAAATTCTTTGGTGGGAAAAGAAATTGATAAAATTGAAATATCTACTCATCACTTTAAAGGTAACTTTCCAAGTCGTTGTTCATTACAAGCGGCTTATATACCAACATCAAAAAATTCTAAAACAATTGTAAATTCTTCAGTGAAATGGAAATATTTATTAAAAGATGCAAAACTATCATCAAATAAAATACACATTTTTAAAAATAATCTGATGAAAAAAGATAAAATCAATTTTATAAAAATAAATATTTTCCCAGATGGTGGAATATCTCGATTTAGAATTTATGGAAAAAATGTATGAGTAATTTAATAATTAAGCCTAAAACTATTAATAAAGAAAATTTTAAAAAGTTTGGTGATATGATCACAACAGATGATATTAAACCTTTAGAAATAAATGATGGTTATGCAAAACGGTATGATGGGATAGCTAACCTAGATGCAAAAAAGGATAATGGAGAGTCTACAATTAGTATTTTTTCAGCATTAAAAAGATCCTTTCCAATGAAAGTGGATATGATGGAAAAACATCCCCTTGGAAGCCAAGCTTTTATTCCAATGAAAGAAACTACATTTTTAGCTTTTGTTGCTCCTGAAGGAGCAAAACCAGATTTAGATAAAGTAGAGGCCTTTATTATTCCAAAAGGAGTTGGTGTTAATTACAACGCTGGAATTTGGCATTTTCCTTTAATTGCAACTGAAGATATGGATTTTTTAGTTGTTGATAGAAAAGGTGAAGGTGACAATTTAGTTCTTCATGACTTAAATACAGAAAATATCACTTTGGAGTTTCAAAAATAAAAAAGCCCATCAATAAATTGATGGGCTTTTAATTAATATTTTAATTATTTTTTAGATATTGCTAAATGAACTGCAGCACCAAGAGATGCTCCAATAATCCATGCATATCCCCCGCCACCACCTAAGTTAGCAAAGAAATCATCTAAACCTAAAAATAGAATGTTTGGCCAAACTGTTCCAACAGCTATATAACCTGAAACAACCCATGCTAGGATTGCTTTTTGGTTAAAACCACCATTGTAATGATATTTAGCTTTTGGACTAGCATCAAATAATGCATCCACATCTAATCTTTGTTTTTTGATGACATAATAATCAACTATCATGATACCAAATACTGGTGCTAGAATTGCTCCTAAAGTATTAACAAATGGAAATAATCCCATTTGAGTAATAACAGCAACCCACATACCACCAATTACAAAACCAAAACCAGCAGTAATTAATCCCCCGGTTTTAAAATTGATTTTACTTGGCATTAAATTAGCTAAGTCATATGCAGGTGGGATAAAGTTCGCAACCATATTAATACCAACTGTTGCAGCAAAAAATGCAAATGCAGCAATAATTGTTAATCCTAAGTTGTCTACTTTAGCTACCATTTCTGTAGGACTTGCAACATACTCACCAAAGATAGCGATTGTTCCACCAGTGATCATTAAAGTAATAAAAGAGAATAAGATTACATTTCCTACTAGTCCCCATAGGTTACCTTTTCTCATTTCACTTTCATTCTTAACAAATCTAGCAAAGTCACCAAAGTTGATTACTACTGCAGCAAAATATCCAACCATAATTGAAAATACAGCTATGAAAGCTCCAAATGATCCTAATCCTTCAAAACCACCTGAACGTTCTCCTCCAGAAAATATTGTTCCAACTTCTGAAAAAAGTCCTCCACCAGCTTTAGCCCAGATAACTAACATTAAAATTATCATAACTACATAAACAGCAGGTCCTGCAAAGTTTAAGAATTTTTTGATAAGATCTACACCTTGCCAAAATAAATAAACTTGAAATCCAGACACAAATATAAATGACACCCACATTACACCAGTCATTCCTAAGAACATCTCTGTGCCTGCGTTTCCAGTAATACCTGTGATTAAAAGTGCTACAGCAGTTGAGGCTGCGTAAGTTTGAGCTCCATACCAAAACATTGCAACAAGACCTCTGGCCATTGCTGGAAAGTTTGCTCCAAAAACACCCATACTTACACGGGCAAATACTGGATATGGAATTCCATGTTTTACACTTGGTTTACCTGATAGGTTAACAAGCCACATTATAAAAAATCCTGCAAGAATTAATGCAGCAAATACAGCCCAACCATTTAGCCCTGAGGCTAAAAATAAAGACGCTGCCAAAGTATATCCAAATAAACTTTGTACATCGTTTGCCCATACGTTAAAGATTTCAAACCATCCCCAATTCTTTTTATTTGATGGAGTTGGTGCCAAATCTGCATTGTAGAGCGATTTTGATCTACTCATATTTTATCTCCTCTTAATTTACATTTAAGTATTAATAAGTAAGCGTAATGATTATTATAGGTAAGTAAAACAATTAAAAATTTTTATTAAGATAAATTATCCTTGATTTATCTAATCAAATTGAAAAAAAGCCTAAAATGAACTGTTGTAGATTAAAAACATTCTTAACTACTCACTCCAACCACTAACAGCTTTAACTTCTAGATATTCTTCTAAACCTAATTTGCCAGCTTCACGACCAATACCTGAATGTTTATAACCACCAAATGGTGCATCAGGTGCTAAACCTGCACCATTGATATCGACCATACCAGATCTAAGTTTTCTAGCTACTCTGTTCGCTTTTTTTAGATCTTGTGTTTGAATAAAATTTAAAAGTCCATAAGGCGTATCATTTGCGATTTTAATTGCTTCTTCTTCAGTTTCAAAAGGAATTATTGACAAGACTGGTCCAAAAATTTCTGTTCTAGCTATTTGCATTTGGTTATTTACATCTGCAAATGCTGTTGGTTTAACAAAATAACCCTTATCTAATCCCTTGGGTTTACCCACTCCACCAGCAACTAGTTTTGCTCCTTCATCAATTCCTACTTGAATTAATGATTGAATTTTATCAAATTGAGTTTTTGAAACTACAGGACCTATATGATCTCCTTCTTTTGTAGCAACATCTACTTTCATTGAATTAGCAAATTTTTTAACTCTCTCTACAGCTTCATTATACATTGATTTTTCAACCAGCATTCTAGTTGGCGCATTACAAGATTGTCCAGTATTTCTAAAACATCTTAAAGCACCTCTTTCAACTGCTTCGGCATCTGCGTCTTTAAATATAATGTTAGCTCCTTTTCCTCCAAGCTCAAGACTTACTCTCTTAAAATCTTTTGCTGCATTCTCAGAAATTAAGGCACCTGCTCTTGTTGATCCTGTAAATGAAATCATATTTACGTCTGGATGACTTGTTAAAGCATTACCTGTGACCGCTCCATCTCCATTCACTAAATTAAAAACTCCTTTTGGTAATTTAATTTCATCAATCATTTCAGCTAAAATCATTGAGGATAGTGGTGCTATTTCTGAAGGTTTAAGAACCATTGTGCAACCAGCAGCAATTGCAGGAATTACTTTTAAACAAGTTTGGTTCATTGGCCAATTCCAAGGTGTAATTAATGCACAAACACCTTTTGGCTCATGTAAAATATTATTATTAGGAGCATGATCTCCTAAAATATTTTCAAAAGTATATTCCTTTAAAACTTTGATATAAGATTTGATATGACTAGCACCTGTTCCAGCTTGTAATTGAGTTGAAAAATCAATCGGCGCTCCCATTTCTAAAGATATCGCTTTAGCCATATCTGCCCATCTTTTTTTATAAAGATCATATAAAGCTTCAAGATACTTTAATCTTTCTTCTTTTGTTGAAAATGCCCAAGTTTCAAAAGCTTTAGTTGCTGCGCTTACCGCATCATTAACATCCTCAACTCCTCCTAAAGAAATAACTGCACACTCTTCCTCTGTTGATGGGTCTACTACTTTTAGGTCATTAGGTTTTTTTGGAGAAACCCACTCACCATTAATATAAAAATTTTTTTTATCTAACATTTCTTATAACTAACCTTTCTTTATGATTTTGCAAATAAATTTGTTAGTTCGTAAACGATTGTTGCAGCTGCAAGTGAAGTTACCTCTGCATGATCATAAGCTGGTGAAACTTCAACTACATCTGCTGATACTAAATTTAATCCAGATAATCCCCTAAGAACATTAACCATTTCCCTTGTAGTCATTCCTGCAATTTCTGGTGTCCCTGTTCCAGGTGCAAAAGCTGGATCAAGAACATCAATATCTATTGATAAATATAAAGGATTGTTACCAACTCTTTTTTTAATTCTTTCTGCTATTTTATCTGTTCCTTCTGTTTGAAATTCATCACAATGAATTATTTTAAATCCAAAACTTTCATCATTTTTAATATCATCTCTACTATAAAGTGGACCTCTAATACCAACATGCATCGAAGCATCATCCAAAAATAACCCCTCTTCTCTTGCTCTTCTAAAAGGAGTGCCATGTGTATAAGGGGCACCAAAATAAGTATCCCAAGTGTCCAAATGTGCATCAAAATGTACAAGAGCAACTGGTCCATTACATTTTTTATTAATTGCTCTTAATAAAGGAACTGCAATTGTATGATCCCCACCCAGGCTAATTATACCGCCAACTTTATTCAATAAATCAGTTGCTCCAGCTTCGATTTGTTTTATCGACTCATCTATACTGAATGGATTGCAGGTGATGTCACCAGCATCAGCAACTTGTTGTACTTTAAAAGGTTCTACATCATAACTTGGGTGATAATTAGTCCTTAAATGTCTAGATGCCTGTCTAATACTCATTGGGCCAAATCTTGCTCCGGGTCTATAACTTGTGCCAGCATCAAAAGGAATTCCAACAATTGCAACATCACAGCTTTTAACATCTCTTAACTCAGGTAATCGTGCAAATGTAGATGGACCAGCGAACCTTGGTACTTTTGTTCCACTGACAGGTTGAATTGGATTATTATTTTTTATTTTTTTCATTTATAAATAAAATGTACCACATTCTTTGAATTTGGAATATCTTCTATATTATTATTTATGAAGCTATTTAAAGTAATTTTATTAACAATTTTTTTTATTACGCCATTAAAAGCAAATACTATCTATAATCTAATTAAAATACCTAACTTAGAACTTTATCAAATCGATAAAAAAAATCAGCTTAGATATTTATATGCTTCAAGCTCGTTTAGGTTGGGAGTTAAAAAAAATATTGTTTGTATGAACTCTACAAAAGAAGATTATAATAAAAAATTTAAGCTAATTAGTTATAACCTTAATAGATATTCAAAAGACTTTTTAAAAAAAATAAACTTAAGATACATAGTTATGTGTGAAAATTTATCAATTTCTGGAATTAATACTGCTGGGATACCAGATAACATTATGAAGACTTTGATATTAGACATCAAATTTAATGAAAAATATTTTAAAAGAGCAATTCACCATGAGGTTTTTCATATAATCAATGACAGCTTTAAAGAAATTTTTAATGAAGATGAGTGGGTTAAATTTAATAATAAAAATTTTAAATATGCTGATTGTTCTACTTGCACTAAAAAACTTGGGTTAAATACTTATACAAATACAAATGGTTTTTTTACTGAATATTCTCAATCTACACCCTCTGAAGACATGGCAGAAACATTTTCTCATATAATGACTTTAAGTCCAAAAAAAATAAAAGAAATTAATGATTCAGATAATATTTTAAAAAATAAAGTTGAATTTATAAAATATAGACTATTAAAAATTTATAAAGATTTTAAATTTTCTGAAGAATTAAAAACAAGTATGAATTTAACAGTAAAATGATTAAAAAAATTAAAGCATCATTATTTGAAAAAATAATATTTGTATTTTTGATAACTTTGGCCTCAGTTACTTTAGGTTCTTATTTTGTGATAAAAAATAAATGTTTATTTATTAAAAATCATAATCCTAAAAATATCAATTTTGAAAAACCAGAAAACATAGTAATTCTTAATGTGCCGTGTGGAAATGTAATTATTGAATTGTACCCAAATGTATCTCCAAAAGGTGTTGAAAGATTTAAAACTTTAATAAAATCTGGTTTGTACGATGACGTAGCTTTTCATAGAGTGATAAAAGATAAATTAGTACAAGCAGGTGACTTGGAGTTTGGTAAAAAAAATTCAATTAATTATGGTAAAATTGGAACAGGCAAGTCTGGCTTAGGAACTATTAAATCTGAAGTAGATAATGATTTTAACTTTACAAAAGGAAGTGTGGGGTTAGCAAGAACATTTAAGAATGATACAGAAGACAGCCAATTTTTTATAATTCTGCAAGATGAGCCATTGTTTGAGGGCGAATATACACCTGTGGGAAAAGTTCTTTATGGTTTAGAAGTTTTAAAGAAAATTAAATATCAACGACATTCAGAATATATATTGAGACCAGATTTCATTAACTCATTTAGAGTACTTAATTAGTAAATTAACCTATAAGTTGAACCCATTTTAATCAATCATGATCTTTTTTTATCTTCTAAATTTTGATTAAATAGTGTGTGAAAAAAATAATTGACGACAAAGTTAAGTTAATTAAAAAAAGTAATAGTGAAATTCTGAAAGAGCCTATTACTGCTATAAAGAAATTAAATTTTCAAAAACTCAATGTCATTAAATCGTTTTCTATAAACAAAACTTTTATTAATTTTAAAGAAAAATTAAGAAAAGCTGAATTAGAAAGAATTAAGACATTAAAAAACGATAAAATTAAACAGGCTAAACAGGAAAAACTTCAACAAAAAAAACAAAAATTGGAGGAAGCTCGTCAAATTAAAAGAGAGCAAGATTTAAAAGAAAAAGAAGAAAAAAAAAGATTACTTGACCAAGAAAAACAGAGAATAAAAATTCAAAAACAAAAACAACTTATTGAAGAACAAAAAGTTAAACTAGAACAACAACGGGTGCAAGCAGAAGCGCAAAGAATTAAGGATGAAGAAGAAAAAAAAATCAGAGAAGATGATTTAAAATTAAAAGAAGAAAAAATAAGATTAGAATACTTAGAAAAACAAAGAATAAGATTAGAAAGACAAAAAATTAAGGAAGAAGAAGAAAAAATAAAAAATATTGAAAAAGAGAAATTAGAAGAAGAAAGAAGAATAGCAAGAGATGAAAAGCAGAGGCTAAAAGATATTCAGATTGCGAAGCAATTAGAAGAGCAACATAGACTGGATGAAGAGGAGCGTAAATTAAAATATCAAGAACAAAAACTTAAAGAAGCTGCTGAAAGAATAAAGGATATTGAAGCTCAAAGATTAAGAGAAATTGAAATCCAAAAACTTAAAGAAGTTGAGGAATTGAGAAGAAAAGAAGAAGAATTTAGATTAAAAGAAAAAAAAGAAATTGAAGAATTAAGGGCCTTAAGACAAAAAGAGGAAGATCATAAAAAAAGACAGATAGAAATCAAAAAGAGAGAAGAAGAAATTAGATTGAGAGAGATTGAGGAACAAAGAGCTCGTGATGCAAGAATTGCCGAAGAAAAAAGAATAGAAGAAGAAAATGCAAGAGTTAAAGAATGGGAAAGAAAATTTGACGAAGAGCAAAGAAAAAAAGAGGAAGAATTGATAAGAAAACTAAATGAACGAGAATATTCAATTAAGCAGGAGAATAATCCAGAAGAAAATAGTTTGTCTAAAGACAATCAAACAAAAGAAAATTAATTTACCAAAGGTTTACCAGTAGCTAAAGTATGCTTAATTCTATCTTGAGTTTCTTTTGTCTCAATTAATTTCATAAATGCGTCTAATTCTAATTTAAATAAATCATCTTCTGACAATGTTTTGTCTATTGTAGTGTCACCACCACTTAATACATTAGCCAATTCTTTTGCAACTATTACTCCATGATCTAAAATTATTTTTTCATTATAAAGATTATCTAAAATTTTATTCATATCTTTCAATACTGATTTTCCAGGAAGATTAAATTTAAGCTCTTCTGGTGCTTTAAAGTCTATGTTATCCATTATAATTTTTTTTGAGACTTCAAATAAACTATTTCTATTCATTATTTTTTTATCTTCTGGTCTTAAATATTTCATTGGTTCTGCCTCTACAGGTGAGGTAGCAGTTCTTCCATATCCAATTATATCAAAAACTTTTAATGATGCATAATTAGGATCTACTTTTGCTTCGTTGGTATTTAACCATCTTGCTAACATTTCTTTACATCCACCTCCTGCTGGAATTAATCCTACAATAGTTTCAACTAATCCGACTACAATATTGGTATGTGATGCTACAAAGTTACTTTGAACCATCACCTCAAAACCACCACCTAACGTTAATCCTGATGGGGCTGAAATTACTGGATATTTTGAATATTTTAGATGTTTACAAGTTTCTTGGAAATATTTAATGAATTTTTCAATTGATTTAAAGTCTCTTTTATCTGCAAACTCCATTGTGTAAGTTAAGTTAACACCAGCTGAAAATTGCATACTTTCATTAATTATTATTAATGGTTTATCTGTAGCTTTTTTAAGAGCATCCATAGAGTCATAATTTAATGCATTTGCTTTAGTGGTAAATTCAACAATATTATAATCATTAAATCTATAAATCTTTGCAGAATTATTTCCATCAACGCTTGAGGCGGTTTTTTTTACTTTACCTAAAGTTTCAATATTTGTGTACTTTTGCCTCTCACCATAAAAATCTTCATTCTTATTTTTTGATAACTCTTCTAAAAAGTTATTTCCTTTAAAATCATCTATTTTATCAAAGAAATTTTTAACTCCTATTTCATCAAGCATCTCAAATGGACCTTTTGCCCAGTTAAAACCAAGTCTCATCGCTTCATCTATATCATTAAATTCTTTTGTAATTTTTGGAACTAATGAGGATGCATATTTGATTATTTTAGATAGAACTGACCAAGCATAATCTCCATATTTATCTTTTCTATTAATTAATCTCTTTAAATCTACTTGGTCTGATTTAATATCAATTTTTTTACTAATTGTGTAATCACCAGTTTCAAGATTGATTGCTTCCATGACTTTGATAGATCCTGTTTTATTCATTCTGTAAAAACCACCCTTACCTTTTCTGCCTGTATAACCTGTTTCAATTAATTTTTTCACCAATGGAATTTCTTTTGCTACCTCGTGAAACTCATCAGATTTTGGCAATTCTTTAATAAAACTTTTTAATACATCTGCCATTAAATCAATTCCAATTAAATCATATAATCCAAAAACACCTGTTTTCGGGATGCCCATTGGTCTTCCAAAAATTGCATCCGCTTCTTCTATTGAAAGTTTCATTTTAAAAGCTTCAGTCATTGCCACTTGCATTGCATAAACACCAACTCTATTTCCTAAAAAACCTGGAGTATCATTACAAATTATAGCTCCTTTACCTAATTCAACTTCACAGAATTTTTTTAATTGGTTGATCTTATTAAGGTCATTATTTTCATTTTTAACTATCTCTAAAAGACCCATATATCTAACTGGATTAAAAAAGTGTGTAATGCAAAAATCTTTTTTTTCAATATTTGTTAAATGTTCAGATAATATCTTAATTGGAATTGATGAGGTGTTTGAAGAAACTATTGCTCCATCTTTTCTTACTTTGAATATTTTTTCATAAATTTGATGCTTAATATCAATTCTTTCAACCACTGCTTCAACAACCCAATCTGCATCTTTAACTGCATCAAAATTATCTGATATATTTCCAACTTTAATATTATTGATTTTAGATTTATCAATTAATAATGGAGGTTTTGATTTGTGAATTCGATCTCTTGCCTTTTCACTAATCTCTGTCTTTAAATCTAATAAAGTTACAGGAATATTTGCGTTGCAAAGATGTGCCGCTATTCCACTTCCCATTGTTCCAGAACCAATGACAACTACTTTTTTTATGTCCATGAAATTTTAAAATATCTTATCTGTTAATTCCTCTTAGTCTCTCAGAACGTCTTCTTAAAAGCTCTGCGCTAACTAGAATTAAAGTTGACATAATAATCAAACATGTTGCAACAGCTAATATCGTTGGACTTAATTGCTCTCTTAAACCAACCCACATCTGAATTGGAATGGTCGTATTTTCTAATCCAGCTAAAAACAGAACAACTATCACTTCATCAAATGATGTTACAAATGCAAATAATGCACCAGAGATAACTCCTGGAGTGATTAAAGGTAATGTCACTTTCATAAAAGTGTTAACAGGATTGCTTCCAAGACTTGCGGCTGCTCTTGTTACACTATGGTCAAAACCACTTAAAGTAGCTGTAACTGTTATTACAACAAATGGTGTTCCTAAAATTATATGAGATAAAATAATTCCAGTATGTGTTGCAGCCAAGCCTACTTTTGCCATAAAGAAAAATATTGCTGTTCCTGAGATAATTAATGGAACGATCATCGGTGAAATTAACAAAGCCATAAACGCGGCTTTATAAGGCATATGTCTACTACTTAAACCTAGAGCAGCAACAGTTCCCAATATAGTTGATCCTATTGTTGCAAAAAAAGCAATTATTAAACTATTCTTAGTAGCAAGACCCCAAGGATTTTTTGTTCCCCAAATCATATCTTTATACCATCTCAAAGAAAAACCATCTGGGTCTAGAGCTAACATTTTTTCTGAAAAATGAATATATTGTTCAGCATTAAATGACAGTGGTAGAATTACAAATAGTGGAGCAATTAAGAAAAAAAATACTAATCCACAAATAGTTAAATATGTGTAGTGCCAAATCCTATAATGTATTGGTGTATAATTTGGTAAAGCCATAATTTATCCTAATTTAATATTATCTATTCCAACTAACTTATTATAAATCCAGTAAATTGTTAAAACTCCAACCAATAACATTGTTCCTAATGCAGAAGCAAAAGCCCAGTCTAATGAACTTTTCATATGATATGCTATTGTATTACTAATTAATGATCCACTAGCACCACCCACTAATGCTGGAGTAATGTAGTAACCAATTGAAATAATAAATACCAATAAACAACCTGCTCCAATTCCAGGCATAGTTAATGGAAAATAAATTTTAAAGAATGCTGTTAAAGGTGTACCACCTAATGATTTACCTGCTCTCATTAAGCTAGGGGAGATCGTTTTCATTACACTGTAAAGTGGTAATACCATGAAAGGTAAAAGAATTTGAGTCATTGCAACAAAAGTTCCAATTACATTATACATTAGTTCAGGTCTACTATCATCAGCAGCAAAACCTAACCAGACAATTAAATCATTAATTGGGCCCTGTTGTTGAAGTAATACCATCCAGCTTGAAGTTCTGACCAGCAGTGATGTCCAGAAAGGAAGTAAAACACAGATCATTAATAAGTTACTGTATTTCATTGGCAATGTAGCTAATAGATGTGAAATTGGGTAAGCTAAACAAAAACAAAAAACTGTAACCCAAAAAGCCACATTTAATGTTCTTAACCATAAAATTTTATGTATTTTTCTATCCTCTGCTACTTCAACAATATTTCTTTCATCATCAAATTTTAAATCCATTCCTTTTAAATACTTTGCGTAAGACCAATTGGGAGCTGTATTCTTTAAGGCTGTCCAATATTCGACATTATTCCATATCTTGTGAGTTGCCATGAACTGCTCTTTGTAATTTCCTTCTTCAAATTTTTTAATTTTTCTATTTGTTTTTTTTAATCCACTACTAAAACCAGATTTTTCATAATTTAATCTTTGATAAAGTTTTCCTGCTTCTTTAGCCATAGCTAGCGGATAAAAATCTTTATAGAATGCCTCATACACTTCTTCATCTGGTAAATCTTTACCATCCCATTGTTCTAATGCCGCAAAAGTATTGGGCAACTTACTTGTAATCATTCGATCATCAACACTTCTAAATAACATATCGCCAATAGGAAAAACGTAAGTGATTAAAAGAAATAAAAATAAAGGACCAACAAGCATTAATGCTCTTATCTTGTTTCTTCTTTCGGCTTTTTTTAAACTTACCTCAAGAGGTACGCCATCAGATGATAAAATTTGTTCAGTGCTCATAATAAAAAAGGGCGGCTATATAATAACCGCCCTTTAAATAAAATAAAAGTTTAATCTATAAAAAAATTACAGACCAGCTTTCATAGCTTCCCATTTTTCACCAATTTCGTCCTGGTTATCTGCCCAGAATTCAGGGTTCATAAGAATGTATTGTTTTGTGTTCGCAGGTGCTGTTGGCATATGTGGTACCATGTTAGTTTTACCATCTTTAAACCAAGGCTCTCCTGCTTCCATGATAGCAATTGAAGATTTTCTCCAAGGAGCGTAAGCAATATACTTAGCACTTCCTGCTAGACCTTCAGTACTTGTCATTTCTCTAAGAACTTTCAAAGCTTTACCGTTAGCATCGTTAGGTCCACCTTTAACCATAGCGAAATACTCATAGTCAAGAATTTGTGAATCCCATACTTGCACAATTGGAGTTCCTTCCATTTGAGCATTAAAGAATCTACCATTCCAACCAGTAGCCATAACAACTTCACCATTAGCTAATAGTTCTGGTGGCTGAGCTCCAGCATTCCAGAATACACATCCGCCATTTGGATCTTGGCAAAGTGCTTTAATAGCGGCAATTGCTTTATCAACTCCACCTTTTTCAAGTGATTTGTAAATTTTATCACCACCTTTACCAGCTTTTGTTCCAGTGCCAGCCATAGCTAATTCTAAGTTAGACATTGCACCTTTGTAGATAGCTCTTTTACCAGGAAACTTTTTAGTATTAAAAAAGTCTTTCGCTGATTTTGGAGTACCTTTTACATTATTCTTGTTGTAAGCAAAGTTCCAAGAGTAAAGAATGTTTCCAACTGCACACTTAGAAGGCATGCCTGTGAAAAAGTCTTTACTTGCTGGTGTTCCATCTGGAGCAGGAGCGAAGTCTTTGTCGAAATCGAATTCAACAAAAATACCTTCGTCACAGCCAATGATAGTGTCTTTTGCGTACACATCAATGATGTCCCAAGTGATTTTTCCAGCTTCTTTTTG
>Ga0257127_1001339_pt1 | contig 17567 bp, 9 predicted proteins | sample SI060_135mmetaG_FD_190152 | JGI IMG/M metagenome (GOLD analysis project Ga0257127, IMG submission 190152) | Marine microbial communities from Saanich Inlet, British Columbia, Canada - SI060_135m | ecosystem: Environmental > Aquatic > Marine > Inlet | place: Canada: British Columbia | collected... | reverse complement strand
GTTATGATGCATTTGGCATTTCCATATGCATCAGTAGCAAACTTACACCGTCCTTTCCTCTTGCACTCATGTAACTTTTTACAAGGATTAGCGTACCCATCAAACGGCATAGCGAGCAAAGAAAGCGAAAGCAAAAGCAAGAATCTCATATTATCTCCAGAGTTTAGAATGGAGCTAATTGATACCTTATCTCAGCCACTAAAAGAAGATGACAAGTGTTCAGCTCAAGATAGGGATGACCTCATTTGGAGAAGGATTAAAACCGATCATTTTCAGCCACTCAAAGAAAAGAAAAGAAATACAGTTCAAGCGGTGAATGAACGATCTAAATATATTTACAGATTGCTGTCCTTTAGACTTGACCGAAGAACGGCTTCCATAGTATGCTGTCCTCAAGTACAGAGGAGAGTCAAATGCAACAAGCAATCATCTACACTAGAACATCAACTCAGAAACAAGAAGACGGCCATATTGCACAGTTCGACGCTTGCAAACTTTGGGCTGAGACTGAAGGACTTGAGATCAAGTCAACTTATCAAGACTTCATCTCGGGAGGATCTGAGATTGATAAGCGAATCGGTTTCCTCAGTGCTATCCAAGATCTTAACGAAGGTGACATTCTTATCGCACATAAGCGAGACCGTATTGGACGTGATGTTATTATCAATGCGGTTGCTGAAAACCTCATCAGATCAAAAGGAGCGACACTCAAGACACTCGATATTGAGAGCATGGAAGATACTCCAGAATCAATCTTTGCTAGAACTCTTATGGATGCCGTCGCTAGTCTTGAGAGAGCCAAAATTCGAGCTAGAACAAAGGCGGTACTTATGAGTAAGAAAAGCAGAGGTCTCGTATCTGGTAACATCGCCCTTGGTCAACAGAAGATGGTTGATGAGGACGGTATCAAGCGACTAGTTGCCAATGATGAAGAGCAAGCTAAAATTGACCTAGTTAGATCTTGGAGATCTGAAGGATTGACCCTTAAAGAGATTCAAGCTCGATGTGAAGATCAAGGTGTTAGCACTCGACAAGGTTATACTCCGACCTTAACCACTATTCGACGGTGGACTGAAGGCGTGAAGATGACCAAGAAGGTTAAGAAGAAATACGAGAAACGAGTTGATAAAGGCGGTCGACCAAGTGGCTTCAGAGCACACAACAGAAAGCTCGACCAAGACAAAGCATTAAGAGCTTTACTCATCACTTACGCTTCATCTGGATTAACTCAGAAGGGGATCGCTGAAAAGCTTGCTGAGAGTGGATTGACTACCGCTAAAGGTAATCCATACGACGCTAAGCAGATCCGTCGATGGATCAACGAATTGAAAGAGGATGGTGCGCTATGAGTAAGAACTTAGGCGGTCGACCAGTGGTACATGGTTTAAAGGCAATTACAGGACACCGAATCAGACAGGCTCGACTTGCTTTTGCGTCTGGTAAATCAAGACGTAAAGTCTCCTCTGAGATCTTCAAATTAAGTCCTAGAACTTTTGTACGTTATCTTGAGTTAGAAGATCCAAAAGCTAAAGCATTAAGACGAGCAGTCGAAGAGGGGGAAAAGCTGAAAGGCGAGCCACTTGGTACGCTTATTTGTATGCTCATCGACAAGAGAGATCAGCTTTGTGCTGAGCGAAGTCCTATGATGTATCAATTGCCTCCCGATGGCGAACCGATTGATTATTCAAAGATTCAAATCTCTGAAGAAAACGCAGAATTATACTGTGATCTAATGAAGCAAATCCAAGCTATTGAGAGTCGGATTAAGCAAGCGATCACTGACAATGATGAGTTGAAAAGCTATATCAATTTGGACGGTCGAGAAGGAGGTGACACTTTGCACAATAGGACTAGTGATCATGCTTATCTAGAGCTTGATGATGTGGCTTCTGAGCTTGGTCTTCCACCTTTGGAAATTGACGACTATAAGTCGCATAGAATGGGTCATAAACCTCAAGAGGGCAATGAAGCGGAAAATTAAACTCTTGACATATGTTCAGTAATACGGTATAATGACGCATAACCTAAGAAATGTGGTTATCTTAAAATCACAGTCAACCTATTCGATGAAGGCAAGCCTAGCGAACCGAACCTAAATCACCTAACCTAGAAAAAGCTAAAGCTCCAACTCTGCATAACTTTCCGACGGCTATCAGAGTGGAGCTTTTACCAAAATAATCTGGAGACCAGATCACCTTAAGATTGGTAAGAAGTACCATATCAGATCTGAGTCTCCTCTTCAATACCGAGGAAACTCAAACATGAAACATACGAACATAAACAAGGCTTCATTCAGCCACTCAAAAATAAATGAAAATGAAACTGCTCTAAACCTCGACCATCGACGAGTGATCTCAGCATTAAAGAAGTTCAATAAGCTACTTAATGCCAAGTCAGTAACTGAAACTGATCACTACATGAATGATGAAGAAAAGTCTTATCGGATTGCATATCCACAGTACAAGAATCCTTTTGAACAACTGAAGTTACACGTAAGTATATCTAATCGAACAAATGATCTCAGTCGAATACTAGAAGAGGTTGATTATGGCGTGGAAGTTTGTAGCCATACACTTCGTCATGAGCATAAAATCCTCGAGCCTTCTCATGTTGATGATCTACTTTGGATCGGAGATCAGAACGATGCAACGATCCTAGCTCAAGATCTTGGTGTGAGTCGTGTCATTAGGCGAGTAAGAGATACGATGAAAACTTTAGACTATGACACTGTTTTCGTAAGTAGTGGTTCAAGGGATGACCATACAAACTTGAGAGAGAAAGGGATCAGCTTTTACACTTGGGTAATGATTATTGAAAGTGATCTAGATCCATGTCTAGATCAAACAATAAGGTTTGATTATGTCAAACATTACATCAAACCAGATAGTGTCAAACATCATCCTTATGGTCACTCAATTAAGATATATAGAAAGGTTCTTTTCAGTCGCTACTTCATAAGTGGAAGAGAACTAAAAGACGCTTGTCGTGAAGCTAGTTTTGAGGTCTATGGAAAGAGAACTAAAAGCGGTGAGATCGAAGGACTTATTGAGGATCAAGACTTAAAAAAGGAGTACGTCCAGAATCTCAAGGACTCATGGAAGAGTGATGAGGTGAGCAATGATTGAACTCACCAAATACACCAAAGAGACTTACACTCTTCCAGACGGACGTGATGTCATTAAAGAGGTCACCATCTTCTCGGATGGACACGCTGTCATTATGGAATCAAAAGTCTCTCCAGAGATCGACCAAATGACTAGAGATCAGATGGATGTCGATCGGTCGGACTTCATCAGAATGTATGACTTTGGCAGAAGAAAATCGAACATTCACGAAGATGGTCTTGAGTTAATCGAGGAGGCGATCAATCTAGATGATCTGTGCAATTTACTTGGTATTCAGTGGATGATCAAACACACCGAACACTATGCAATTGAAATAGGCGGTTACCTCGATAAAACAGGATGGATGATCGCCTTCTCAGCCACTAATGAAGCAATAATTATCTACGTCAAGCAAGGACTAGTCGTATACGAAGAGGACATTGAATTACTTCCTCATCAAGCGGTCTCAGTCTCGATTGATTATGGCTACAAGGATAAGGAAGAACTATGCAATTAGTCATTCTCAAAAGTGAGAATCGGACGCATATCGGCAAGTCATTTAAAGGCTTTAACGAAAGCGGTCAGATCAACATACCATCGAGATTCTTTGCTTATCCCTCTGAAGCTCAAAACATAGAAGAGTTCTCTCAGCTTGCTTTTAATATGGAAGCAAATCATCCAGACGCTACCTTGATCTTTGGTCAATTGACTGAACAAGCTCAAAACAAGGCGAATAATGGCGAGGTCATCTATCGACGAAATGAGTACATAGAAGACCGAGAAATGAAGCTCATCCTTTTAGATATTGAGTATGATGATGAGTCTCCTCATCTGGATGATGTGGCTCGAATCGAAGCTCACCTTCAGCGACTTCCAAAGCACTTTCACAACGTCACTTATCACTATCAACTATCAAGCGGTCATCGTGTTAAGGATGAGAAGTTAAGAGTTCATGTTTTCATGTATGCTCATAGGGAGCTGAAGACAGAACAACTTAAACGTTATCTAGAAACTCTTAAGCCTTTAGTCGATCCGAATCCGATCCACCAATCAACACCGATCTTTATGAGTAGACCTCGTTTTGATGGTTTTCCCTCAGATCTTCTCCAGAATCGCTCTGGATTAATTAGAAAAGACAAACCGCTAGTCTACCTTCCAACGAGTGCTTACTCTCTATCAGAACGAATTTTAGAGCCTATATCGACCATTAAATATGATGGTGTGATCTCTGAAGACGTAGGAGCAAGGAGCGAGCTTGACCGAATCATCAATGAAGCTCGAAATCTGATAGATGACCGTAATAGTAAAATCTTCATTCATGCTAAACGTCTTGGTCGATTCGTAGGTGCTCATCGGCTTGGGTATGATGAGACCTTCTCAGGACTCTATGAAGCGTATACAGTCAACGGATTCTTAGATAAACGAAAGGGTAAGCTAGGCAAGATTAAAGGCGAGTCGGATATGAGGCGATCAATTCAAAATGGCCTTCGTAAAGGTGCATTGAATCCCCTTGCTTCTGAAGCCTATGAACCAAGACCAAATACAAGCCGAGTGTTTAAAACCAGAGCACCCAAAGAACAGACAAAGACACTCTCTCCAACGTCACCGAGTGAGATCAGACAAACGACAAAACGACTCATCGAAGAAGCAATCTATCGAGCATCTTCAAAGACCATTGAAGCCGTTCAAATCATGACTGGAGCAGGCAAATCGAGAGCACTTCTCCAAATCTCTGGAGAGCGATACAAGCAAGGTGAGTCAGTCATTTATCTTGTCGGTAATCACTCGCTCATCGAAGGCGATGGAGGTACGCTTCAGCGACTCAAAGAACTTCATCCAGATATTCATCCAGATGTCTGGAAAGGTAGAGCTTTGCAATGCTCTGTTTTGAGCGATGTTAAAGCTCAATTGCAGTCTGATAATGATCACATTAGAGAAGAGGCTGAGAAAGTACATCGAGAACATACAGACCTTCTTGAAGGTGGTGTGTCAATCCCTGCCTTTTGTAAGTACATATCCTGTTCAAAATACGACACCTCATCATGCTCGGCTTGGAAAGAACCAGAGCGACCAATCGAAGGACGATTCATCATCGCACCTCATAGTTATCTCAGCTATCTATCGAAGCGAGAAGAGAACGGAGAATTGCCTTCAAGCGTCCTCATCATCATCGACGAATTACCAGAGCTAAGTCCATCAACATCGTATGAGCTTGACCTCATCAAACCTCTAGTTATGTCTCCAGAGGAAACAAGACAAAACCACGAACAAGATGATGAGCAAACAAGGTTTAAACGTACTCATCAACAGATCACTCGATTCGCTAATGTCATTCAGCCACTCATAGAAAAATCATTCAGTAAGGTTCAAGTGAACCAATACGGAGGCGACCTCCTCTTAACTCATGATCGACTACTTGAAGACTTGAGCAATGAAGGCATAGAGCTACTCAAAAGCAAGGCTGAGATAATGCTTGCCTACTTGGAAGATATGCCGATCAATCCACCGAAGTTGAGCAAGCAAAGAGCTGAAGAAGTTAATCTTCAAAATCGACGGATAAGACGACGAGCTATCAAGGTTTTGACGTACCTCGCTCGACTCGTAAAAGGTGAACTTGTACCAGGCGAGTTGCTTCACTTGGTGATCTCAAGTTTTGACAGAGGAGCGACTAAACTCATCGAAAGAGGAGCACCTTTACCGCTGCCAGAAACATCAAGATTGATCGTGGCCGATGCTACTCCGAGAGCAAAATACTTCAATGGATATGCAAAGAGTATCGGCTTCTCTTTGAACATTGCTAAAGCGCACATCGTGCCAAATGAATTGCAAGGATGGCACGTCAACACTCATGCTTTTCAGTCTGGAGTGATGTTTGATTCTGGATCATTGTCAGACCGATCTATGAAGTCGATCAGTGATATGGCTCATCCAATCAACTTAGCACTAAGAAAGCTTAAGGACGGTGACCAAATCGCAATCGCTTCATCTAAAGCGGTGAGGGAACTTATCGAGCAAGCCTTCAAGGGCAGAGGTCAACTCGCTGATTCACAACTCATCAAAGTTTTGAGTCGGTTTAAGTTGTGCTTCGGTCATACAGGCAAAGACCACCGAGGCAGTAATGAGTTTGAATCATGCTCAGCTCTCATATTACTCGGTGAACCTCGTTGGAACGTAGGAGCGACGAAGAGACAAGCTGATCGAATCCTTGACGGAGTAGCGACTGAGGAAGAACAAAAGACGCTATATCGTGAAGAGGTTGAAGCGATTGTCTTCCAGTGGGTTGGTCGACTTCGTACCGTCTGGAATAAAGATCGGATCTTCGTTTATGCAAGTCCAACGTTACCAGAAGAGGAGCTACCGAATACCGCTTGGAGTCAGTACCAGAAGCAAGGACGCTCACTTAGTGCCGAACAACAATGTGTCGAGTTAAAGGCTCATGAACATCTCGACCAAGGAGAGCGACTCTCTATCTCATTGATTAGATCATGGGGATTAGGCGACACCACAGCGAGAAGACTTATTCAAAGAATCGGTAATCAGAGACCGTTAATCGAGGAGCAAGTCGAGTCAAGCGGTGGAAGACCACCTACAGAATGGTATGATCAGACAGCACTTAAAGACCGGAATCTAAAGGATAAATTAAGAGATAGAGGACTTTCCACCACAAGTGCAAAGAGGTCTTTTAAGAGACTGAAAGAAGTATGGAATGACCTTACTCAGCCACTCAAAGAACAAAATCCTATATATATATTATATGCAATTGTGGTGAAAAGTCCGAACATCGACTTAAACGCTTATGATTCTTGGGAAAATCTAGTCTCAAATCTGGACTTAGACATACCTCCTTCAGCCACTAAATTGGAGGAGCACTATGATCGAATTTAAGCTTGACCTAAAACCGACTCCAAAACGTACAAAACAGAGATCGAATTACACTGAAAATCATAAATCGACCGATTCATTTATTGCAGAAGTGCGAAGGCGATTGATACCTGAGAAAATCACTCCTTTATCTGGTGCGATTAGTATGGTGATTCGCTTCATCTATGAACGCCCAAAATACATCAAGGACAGTGAACCACAGCGTAAACCAAAGATGACTACTCCGTATGTGACAAACCTCGCTATTAGCTTGCTTGAAGCTCTCAAAGGGATTGCATACACAGACTCCAGAGCGATCTGTGATCTAAGGACAGTGAAGTATCATGGTGCAATCGGTGAGAAGGATGGAATCGAGGTCGAGATTAAGCCTTTTAACTTAGGATTAATGACACAAATAACAGTGAAATGCGCAGAGGGAGAGGCTCGCACGCTAGCGCACGCACGTACGAGGCAACGTGAACTCAACAAAGCAGAACACGAAGCAAAACAAGCCGAGCGACATGAGCAATTGTCTATCGAGCGAGAAGCCAAGAAACAAGCAAGGAGTGAAGCTCATCGACTTGAGCAAAAGGAGCGAGATCGACTTGCTAAGATTGAGAGTGAAAATCGGTCTAATGAGAAGCTGAAGAAATGCACTGAAGACAGGTTACGAGAGAAGGCTGAGAGAGAAGCCGAAAGAAAGAGAGTAAGGCAAGCCGAGCAAGACGATTATCTTCAAAAGCTTCTTATGATGGGGTCTCCACGTCGTTATCTGGAGGAGGATGATGATGAGTGATTACTCCTTTACGCAAAAATACCCGCCATCATACGAGCAATCGCCAGAGTATTTACACTGTTCAGACTCTGAACAGTGCTCATCTTTGGTCGGTTTGCAGATACCACGAACAGCTGAGCAACAGCCAGAGCGTTTACACACAAGAGACTCTGAACAGTCTTCATCTTTGGTCGCAATGCAGAAACCATCAACAGCTGAGCACTCGCCAGAGTATTTACACACAAAAGACTCTGAACAGTCTTCATCTTTGGTCGGTTTGCAGATACCATCGACAGCTGAGCACTTGCCATCGTTTTTACACGAATCAGTCTTAGCACAGTCTTCATCTTTGGTCGCTTTACACTCGCCCTCAACGGTTGAACAGAGACCTCGCCTCACACACAAAGACCCTATGTCGCAATCTTTTGTATCGTTACAACGATTACCAATTCTAAAACACTTGCCATCTTCTTTACACTGTTCAGACTCTGAACAGTGTTCATCTTTGGTCGGTTTGCACTCGCCATCGACAGCTGAGCAATCGCCATCGATTTTACACCATCCAGACTCTGAACAGTGTTCATCTTTGGTCGGTTTGCAGATACCATCGACAGCTGAGCACTTGCCAAAGTCTTTACACGAATCAGTCTTAGCACAGTCTTCATCTTTGGTCGGTTTGCAGATACCATCGACAGCTGAGCAATTGCCCTGGTTTTTACACCAGTCAGACTCTGAACAGTCTTCATCTTTGGCCACTTTGCACTCGCCATCGACAGCTGAGCAATCGCCAGAGTGTTTACACCATTTAGTCTTAGCACAGTGCTCATCTTTGGTCGGTTTGCACTCGCCATCGACAGCTGAGCAACTGCCAGATGTTTTACAGTGTTTAGACTCTGAACAGTGCTCATCTTTGGTCGGTTTGCACTCGCCATCGACAGCTGAGCAACTGCCAGATGTTTTACAGTGTTTAGACTCTGAACAGTGCTCATCTTTGGTCGGTTTGCACTCGCCATTAAGATATGAGCAAAGACCCTTCTCCTTACACCCTTTAGACTCTTTACATTCTATCATCTTCTTGAGTAAGTGGGGGCTAAAGCAAACTCCTTTAATGGGTTCACAGCTCAATAGTTTTCCACAGTCTGAAGGCTTAACGCATAGACTTTGGCAAGTATTGGAGAGCCTATCACAGCCGAGATTCTCGCCACAATTACCATCTTCTGGACAAGGTTTACCCTCTTTCTTAGAACAGCCAAAAGCAAGCAAAGAAAGCGAAAGTAAAAGTAAGAATCTCATGTTATCTCCAGAGTTTAGAATGGAGCTAATTGATACCTTATCTCAGCCACTAAAAGAAGATGACAAGTGTTCAGCTCAAGGTGGGGATGACCTCATTTGGAGGAGGATTAAAGCCGATCATTTTCAGCCACTCAAAGAAAAGAAAAGAAATACAGTTCAAGCGGTGAGTGAACGGTCTGAAAAAAATCTAACTTTATTGTCCTCTTCCCTTGACTGCTCAAAGGTTGGTATGGTTTACTGTCCTCAAGTACAGAGGAGAGCAAAATGCAAGAAGCAGTCATCTACACCAGAACATCAACTCAGAAACAAGAGAACGGTCACCTTGCGCAGTTTGACGCTTGTAAACTTTGGGCTGAGACTGAAGGCGTTGAGATCAAGTCAGTTTATCAAGACTTCATATCTGGAGGATCTGAGATTGATCAGCGAATCGGTTTCCTTAGTGCTATCCAAGATCTTAGCGAAGGTGATATTCTCATCGCACATAAGCGAGATCGTATCGGACGTGATGTTATTATCAATGCGGTTGCTGAAAACCTTATCCGATCAAAAGGAGCGACTCTCAAAACGCTCGATATTGAAAGCATGGAAGACTCTCCAGAATCAATTTTTACCAGAACTCTTATGGATGCCGTCGCAAGTCTTGAGAGAGCCAAGATTAGAGCTAGAACAAAGGCGGTACTTATGAGCAAGAAAAGCAGAGGTCTGGTATGTGGCAATATCTCTCTCGGACAAAAGAAGTTTGTTGATGAGGATGGTGTTAAGCGAGTTGTTACCAATGATGAAGAGCAAGCTAAAATTGATCTGGTTCGATCTTGGAGATCTGAAGGATTAACCTTCAAAGAGATCCAAGCTCGATGTGAGGAGAAAGGCTTAACTTCTCGACAAGGTTACACTCCGACTTTAGGAACTCTTCAACGATGGTCTGAAGGTGTGAAGATGACTAAGAAGACCAAGAAGTCATACGAGAAAAGAGTAGATAAAGGCGGTCGATCTGGTGGCTTCAGATCACATAAACGTAAGCTCGACCAAGACAAAGCATTAAGAGCTTTACTCATCACTTACGCTTCATCTGGATTAACTCAGAAGGGGATCGCTGAAAAGCTTGCTGAGAGTGGATTGACTACCGCTAAAGGTAATCCATACGACGCTAAGCAGATCCGTCGATGGATCAACGAATTGAAAGAGGATGGTGCGCTATGAGTAAGAACTTAGGCGGTCGACCAGTGGTACATGGTTTAAAGGCAATTACAGGACACCGAATCAGACAGGCTCGACTTGCTTTTGCGTCTGGTAAATCAAGACGTAAAGTCTCCTCTGAGATCTTCAAATTAAGTCCTAGAACTTTTGTACGTTATCTTGAGTTAGAAGATCCAAAAGCTAAAGCATTAAGACGAGCAGTCGAAGAGGGGGAAAAGCTGAAAGGCGAGCCACTTGGTACGCTTATTTGTATGCTCATCGACAAGAGAGATCAGCTTTGTGCTGAGCGAAGTCCTATGATGTATCAATTGCCTCCCGATGGCGAACCGATTGATTATTCAAAGATTCAAATCTCTGAAGAAAACGCAGAATTATACTGTGATCTAATGAAGCAAATCCAAGCTATTGAGAGTCGGATTAAGCAAGCGATCACTGACAATGATGAGTTGAAAAGCTATATCAATTTGGACGGTCGAGAAGGAGGTGACACTTTGCACAATAGGACTAGTGATCATGCTTATCTAGAGCTTGATGATGTGGCTTCTGAGCTTGGTCTTCCACCTTTGGAAATTGACGACTATAAGTCGCATAGAATGGGTCATAAACCTCAAGAGGGCAATGAAGCGGAAAATTAAACTCTTGACATATGTTCAGTAATACGGTATAATGACGCATAACCTAAGAAATGTGGTTATCTTAAAATCACAGTCAACCTATTCGATGAAGGCAAGCCTAGCGAACCGAACCTAAATCACCTAACCTAGAAAAAGCTAAAGCTCCAACTCTGCATAACTTTCCGACGGCTATCAGAGTGGAGCTTTTACCAAAATAATCTGGAGACCAGATCACCTTAAGATTGGTAAGAAGTACCATATCAGATCTGAGTCTCCTCTTCAATACCGAGGAAACTCAAACATGAAACATACGAACATAAACAAGGCTTCATTCAGCCACTCAAAAATAAATGAAAATGAAACTGCTCTAAACCTCGACCATCGACGAGTGATCTCAGCATTAAAGAAGTTCAATAAGCTACTTAATGCCAAGTCAGTAACTGAAACTGATCACTACATGAATGATGAAGAAAAGTCTTATCGGATTGCATATCCACAGTACAAGAATCCTTTTGAACAACTGAAGTTACACGTAAGTATATCTAATCGAACAAATGATCTCAGTCGAATACTAGAAGAGGTTGATTATGGCGTGGAAGTTTGTAGCCATACACTTCGTCATGAGCATAAAATCCTCGAGCCTTCTCATGTTGATGATCTACTTTGGATCGGAGATCAGAACGATGCAACGATCCTAGCTCAAGATCTTGGTGTGAGTCGTGTCATTAGGCGAGTAAGAGATACGATGAAAACTTTAGACTATGACACTGTTTTCGTAAGTAGTGGTTCAAGGGATGACCATACAAACTTGAGAGAGAAAGGGATCAGCTTTTACACTTGGGTAATGATTATTGAAAGTGATCTAGATCCATGTCTAGATCAAACAATAAGGTTTGATTATGTCAAACATTACATCAAACCAGATAGTGTCAAACATCATCCTTATGGTCACTCAATTAAGATATATAGAAAGGTTCTTTTCAGTCGCTACTTCATAAGTGGAAGAGAACTAAAAGACGCTTGTCGTGAAGCTAGTTTTGAGGTCTATGGAAAGAGAACTAAAAGCGGTGAGATCGAAGGACTTATTGAGGATCAAGACTTAAAAAAGGAGTACGTCCAGAATCTCAAGGACTCATGGAAGAGTGATGAGGTGAGCAATGATTGAACTCACCAAATACACCAAAGAGACTTACACTCTTCCAGACGGACGTGATGTCATTAAAGAGGTCACCATCTTCTCGGATGGACACGCTGTCATTATGGAATCAAAAGTCTCTCCAGAGATCGACCAAATGACTAGAGATCAGATGGATGTCGATCGGTCGGACTTCATCAGAATGTATGACTTTGGCAGAAGAAAATCGAACATTCACGAAGATGGTCTTGAGTTAATCGAGGAGGCGATCAATCTAGATGATCTGTGCAATTTACTTGGTATTCAGTGGATGATCAAACACACCGAACACTATGCAATTGAAATAGGCGGTTACCTCGATAAAACAGGATGGATGATCGCCTTCTCAGCCACTAATGAAGCAATAATTATCTACGTCAAGCAAGGACTAGTCGTATACGAAGAGGACATTGAATTACTTCCTCATCAAGCGGTCTCAGTCTCGATTGATTATGGCTACAAGGATAAGGAAGAACTATGCAATTAGTCATTCTCAAAAGTGAGAATCGGACGCATATCGGCAAGTCATTTAAAGGCTTTAACGAAAGCGGTCAGATCAACATACCATCGAGATTCTTTGCTTATCCCTCTGAAGCTCAAAACATAGAAGAGTTCTCTCAGCTTGCTTTTAATATGGAAGCAAATCATCCAGACGCTACCTTGATCTTTGGTCAATTGACTGAACAAGCTCAAAACAAGGCGAATAATGGCGAGGTCATCTATCGACGAAATGAGTACATAGAAGACCGAGAAATGAAGCTCATCCTTTTAGATATTGAGTATGATGATGAGTCTCCTCATCTGGATGATGTGGCTCGAATCGAAGCTCACCTTCAGCGACTTCCAAAGCACTTTCACAACGTCACTTATCACTATCAACTATCAAGCGGTCATCGTGTTAAGGATGAGAAGTTAAGAGTTCATGTTTTCATGTATGCTCATAGGGAGCTGAAGACAGAACAACTTAAACGTTATCTAGAAACTCTTAAGCCTTTAGTCGATCCGAATCCGATCCACCAATCAACACCGATCTTTATGAGTAGACCTCGTTTTGATGGTTTTCCCTCAGATCTTCTCCAGAATCGCTCTGGATTAATTAGAAAAGACAAACCGCTAGTCTACCTTCCAACGAGTGCTTACTCTCTATCAGAACGAATTTTAGAGCCTATATCGACCATTAAATATGATGGTGTGATCTCTGAAGACGTAGGAGCAAGGAGCGAGCTTGACCGAATCATCAATGAAGCTCGAAATCTGATAGATGACCGTAATAGTAAAATCTTCATTCATGCTAAACGTCTTGGTCGATTCGTAGGTGCTCATCGGCTTGGGTATGATGAGACCTTCTCAGGACTCTATGAAGCGTATACAGTCAACGGATTCTTAGATAAACGAAAGGGTAAGCTAGGCAAGATTAAAGGCGAGTCGGATATGAGGCGATCAATTCAAAATGGCCTTCGTAAAGGTGCATTGAATCCCCTTGCTTCTGAAGCCTATGAACCAAGACCAAATACAAGCCGAGTGTTTAAAACCAGAGCACCCAAAGAACAGACAAAGACACTCTCTCCAACGTCACCGAGTGAGATCAGACAAACGACAAAACGACTCATCGAAGAAGCAATCTATCGAGCATCTTCAAAGACCATTGAAGCCGTTCAAATCATGACTGGAGCAGGCAAATCGAGAGCACTTCTCCAAATCTCTGGAGAGCGATACAAGCAAGGTGAGTCAGTCATTTATCTTGTCGGTAATCACTCGCTCATCGAAGGCGATGGAGGTACGCTTCAGCGACTCAAAGAACTTCATCCAGATATTCATCCAGATGTCTGGAAAGGTAGAGCTTTGCAATGCTCTGTTTTGAGCGATGTTAAAGCTCAATTGCAGTCTGATAATGATCACATTAGAGAAGAGGCTGAGAAAGTACATCGAGAACATACAGACCTTCTTGAAGGTGGTGTGTCAATCCCTGCCTTTTGTAAGTACATATCCTGTTCAAAATACGACACCTCATCATGCTCGGCTTGGAAAGAACCAGAGCGACCAATCGAAGGACGATTCATCATCGCACCTCATAGTTATCTCAGCTATCTATCGAAGCGAGAAGAGAACGGAGAATTGCCTTCAAGCGTCCTCATCATCATCGACGAATTACCAGAGCTAAGTCCATCAACATCGTATGAGCTTGACCTCATCAAACCTCTAGTTATGTCTCCAGAGGAAACAAGACAAAACCACGAACAAGATGATGAGCAAACAAGGTTTAAACGTACTCATCAACAGATCACTCGATTCGCTAATGTCATTCAGCCACTCATAGAAAAATCATTCAGTAAGGTTCAAGTGAACCAATACGGAGGCGACCTCCTCTTAACTCATGATCGACTACTTGAAGACTTGAGCAATGAAGGCATAGAGCTACTCAAAAGCAAGGCTGAGATAATGCTTGCCTACTTGGAAGATATGCCGATCAATCCACCGAAGTTGAGCAAGCAAAGAGCTGAAGAAGTTAATCTTCAAAATCGACGGATAAGACGACGAGCTATCAAGGTTTTGACGTACCTCGCTCGACTCGTAAAAGGTGAACTTGTACCAGGCGAGTTGCTTCACTTGGTGATCTCAAGTTTTGACAGAGGAGCGACTAAACTCATCGAAAGAGGAGCACCTTTACCGCTGCCAGAAACATCAAGATTGATCGTGGCCGATGCTACTCCGAGAGCAAAATACTTCAATGGATATGCAAAGAGTATCGGCTTCTCTTTGAACATTGCTAAAGCGCACATCGTGCCAAATGAATTGCAAGGATGGCACGTCAACACTCATGCTTTTCAGTCTGGAGTGATGTTTGATTCTGGATCATTGTCAGACCGATCTATGAAGTCGATCAGTGATATGGCTCATCCAATCAACTTAGCACTAAGAAAGCTTAAGGACGGTGACCAAATCGCAATCGCTTCATCTAAAGCGGTGAGGGAACTTATCGAGCAAGCCTTCAAGGGCAGAGGTCAACTCGCTGATTCACAACTCATCAAAGTTTTGAGTCGGTTTAAGTTGTGCTTCGGTCATACAGGCAAAGACCACCGAGGCAGTAATGAGTTTGAATCATGCTCAGCTCTCATATTACTCGGTGAACCTCGTTGGAACGTAGGAGCGACGAAGAGACAAGCTGATCGAATCCTTGACGGAGTAGCGACTGAGGAAGAACAAAAGACGCTATATCGTGAAGAGGTTGAAGCGATTGTCTTCCAGTGGGTTGGTCGACTTCGTACCGTCTGGAATAAAGATCGGATCTTCGTTTATGCAAGTCCAACGTTACCAGAAGAGGAGCTACCGAATACCGCTTGGAGTCAGTACCAGAAGCAAGGACGCTCACTTAGTGCCGAACAACAATGTGTCGAGTTAAAGGCTCATGAACATCTCGACCAAGGAGAGCGACTCTCTATCTCATTGATTAGATCATGGGGATTAGGCGACACCACAGCGAGAAGACTTATTCAAAGAATCGGTAATCAGAGACCGTTAATCGAGGAGCAAGTCGAGTCAAGCGGTGGAAGACCACCTACAGAATGGTATGATCAGACAGCACTTAAAGACCGGAATCTAAAGGATAAATTAAGAGATAGAGGACTTTCCACCACAAGTGCAAAGAGGTCTTTTAAGAGACTGAAAGAAGTATGGAATGACCTTACTCAGCCACTCAAAGAACAAAATCCTATATATATATTATATGCAATTGTGGTGAAAAGTCCGAACATCGACTTAAACGCTTATGATTCTTGGGAAAATCTAGTCTCAAATCTGGACTTAGACATACCTCCTTCAGCCACTAAATTGGAGGAGCACTATGATCGAATTTAAGCTTGACCTAAAACCGACTCCAAAACGTACAAAACAGAGATCGAATTACACTGAAAATCATAAATCGACCGATTCATTTATTGCAGAAGTGCGAAGGCGATTGATACCTGAGAAAATCACTCCTTTATCTGGTGCGATTAGTATGGTGATTCGCTTCATCTATGAACGCCCAAAATACATCAAGGACAGTGAACCACAGCGTAAACCAAAGATGACTACTCCGTATGTGACAAACCTCGCTATTAGCTTGCTTGAAGCTCTCAAAGGGATTGCATACACAGACTCCAGAGCGATCTGTGATCTAAGGACAGTGAAGTATCATGGTGCAATCGGTGAGAAGGATGGAATCGAGGTCGAGATTAAGCCTTTTAACTTAGGATTAATGACACAAATAACAGTGAAATGCGCAGAGGGAGAGGCTCGCACGCTAGCGCACGCACGTACGAGGCAACGTGAACTCAACAAAGCAGAACACGAAGCAAAACAAGCCGAGCGACATGAGCAATTGTCTATCGAGCGAGAAGCCAAGAAACAAGCAAGGAGTGAAGCTCATCGACTTGAGCAAAAGGAGCGAGATCGACTTGCTAAGATTGAGAGTGAAAATCGGTCTAATGAGAAGCTGAAGAAATGCACTGAAGACAGGTTACGAGAGAAGGCTGAGAGAGAAGCCGAAAGAAAGAGAGTAAGGCAAGCCGAGCAAGACGATTATCTTCAAAAGCTTCTTATGATGGGGTCTCCACGTCGTTATCTGGAGGAGGATGATGATGAGTGATTACTCCTTTACGCAAAAATACCCGCCATCATACGAGCAATCGCCAGAGTATTTACACTGTTCAGACTCTGAACAGTGCTCATCTTTGGTCGGTTTGCAGATACCACGAACAGCTGAGCAACAGCCAGAGCGTTTACACACAAGAGACTCTGAACAGTCTTCATCTTTGGTCGCAATGCAGAAACCATCAACAGCTGAGCACTCGCCAGAGTATTTACACACAAAAGACTCTGAACAGTCTTCATCTTTGGTCGGTTTGCAGATACCATCGACAGCTGAGCACTTGCCATCGTTTTTACACGAATCAGTCTTAGCACAGTCTTCATCTTTGGTCGCTTTACACTCGCCCTCAACGGTTGAACAGAGACCTCGCCTCACACACAAAGACCCTATGTCGCAATCTTTTGTATCGTTACAACGATTACCAATTCTAAAACACTTGCCATCTTCTTTACACTGTTCAGACTCTGAACAGTGTTCATCTTTGGTCGGTTTGCACTCGCCATCGACAGCTGAGCAATCGCCATCGATTTTACACCATCCAGACTCTGAACAGTGTTCATCTTTGGTCGGTTTGCAGATACCATCGACAGCTGAGCACTTGCCAAAGTCTTTACACGAATCAGTCTTAGCACAGTCTTCATCTTTGGTCGGTTTGCAGATACCATCGACAGCTGAGCAATTGCCCTGGTTTTTACACCAGTCAGACTCTGAACAGTCTTCATCTTTGGCCACTTTGCACTCGCCATCGACAGCTGAGCAATCGCCAGAGTGTTTACACCATTTAGTCTTAGCACAGTGCTCATCTTTGGTCGGTTTGCACTCGCCATCGACAGCTGAGCAACTGCCAGATGTTTTACAGTGTTTAGACTCTGAACAGTGCTCATCTTTGGTCGGTTTGCACTCGCCATCGACAGCTGAG
>Ga0257127_1001323_pt1 | contig 17702 bp, 18 predicted proteins | sample SI060_135mmetaG_FD_190152 | JGI IMG/M metagenome (GOLD analysis project Ga0257127, IMG submission 190152) | Marine microbial communities from Saanich Inlet, British Columbia, Canada - SI060_135m | ecosystem: Environmental > Aquatic > Marine > Inlet | place: Canada: British Columbia | collected... | reverse complement strand
TTTCAAGAGGCAATCCAGACTGCACCATCATTGAACCTTTATACCAAGTCTCAAAGATCTCTCTTCCATAAATTCCTTTAATGGTTAAGCCTTTAAAAACAACCATGTCCCAATCAATACCAGATCCTGACGGCATAATGGCAAGCATGGCGATACGACCTCCATTTATCATTAATTCCAACATCCCTCTAAATGCAATTGGGGATCCTGACATCTCAAGACCGACGTCAAAGCCCTCAAAAATTCCTACAGATTCCATTAACTTTTTATCAATCTTTTGATTTGAAACATTTATTGTAATAATGCTTGGTAGAATTTTTGCTACAAGCTTTAATCTGTACTCATTAAGGTCTGTAATAACAATATTTCTCGCACCTGCGTGTTTAGCTACCATCGCTGCCATAATTCCAATAGGTCCTGCACCTGTTATTAAAACATCCTCACCGACCATATTAAAAGATAGGGCCGTATGAACTGCATTACCATAAGGGTCAAAGACAGACAAAAGATCAGTAGATATTTCACGGCTTGGCTTAAAAACAACTTTGGATGGAACTGAAAGATATTCAGCAAAGGCGCCTGTTCGGTTAACGCCTACGCCAATTGTTTTTGGGCAAAGGTGAATATTTCCTCCTAAACAATTCCTGCATCGTCCACAAGTAATATGACCCTCGCCAGAAACGATATCCCCCACTTTTAGATCGGCTACATTAGAACCTAGCTTAACTATTTCTCCGGCATACTCATGGCCCGTTGCCATAGGAACAGGGATGGTTTTTTTTGCCCAGTCATCCCAGTTATATATGTGCACATCAGTACCACATATCGCAGTTTTATGAATTTTAATCAGAACGTCATTATTTCCGACAACTGGTTCAGCAACATCTTCTAACCAAATACCTTCTTTTGCTTGGCTTTTAACTAATGCTTTCATGAATCTCCAATTTATTTAATAAACGTAAGTCAATTATATGACAATTTTGTCTTCATACATAACTATGTTGACTCTAGTTAAGTTGCTTAATAACCCTTAATTTACCGAGTATAAGAATAATTCATTCCCGATTTTTCATTAAGAAAAAAAGGTAGAAATTTTAAAAAATTGAGTATAAAGTATAAATGTAACTTTAATTCTAATAAGGGGTTTTTAAATTAAATTTTCTTGATCAATTTCCGGAGGTTTTTTATGGATATTAGGCAGTTGAAAAGCAGACACAAAGAGTTAGATCAAATTATCGAATTAAGTTTTAAAAATTATGTACCTGATTTAAGGCTGAGAAAATTTAAAAAAGAAAAGTTAAGAATAAAAGAACAGTTAGAGAAAAATCACATTCAAAATACTTAGGTGCCCTTTAATTGCCGACTAAGTTAGTTTATTTAGTGTAAGTTAAGTGATTATTGTAGACCAGGTTGTTTATCTGACGAAGACATAATATTTTGTAACTAATACCGCTATCTAATTAGTTTTTGGATTAAGCTATACCTAATACAATCACAATAAACTCTTAAGAACATTAATTTAAATAAGGTTATATGAAAAAAAATAAAATAGTGGTTGTTGGTTTAGGGTATGTAGGGTTAAGTAATTGTATCTTGCTGGCTCAAAATAATATAGTAACTGCAGTTGATATAAACATTCAAAAAGTAAATCAAATTAACAAAGGTGAATCACCTCTTGTTGACAAGGATATAGATAGCTTCCTTAAAAATAGATCACTTGATCTTCATGCCACACTTCCTTATGAAGAAATTTACAAAGAATCAGACTATGCGGTAATTGCAACACCAACAAACTATGATGAGAAAACTCATAGTTTTAATACGCTTTCGGTTGAAGAAACTATTGAAAATGCGATCGAAGAAAATCCAAAGATAACGATCATAATAAGGTCTACCGTTCCTGTGGGCTTTACTGATCAAATGATTGAAAGACACCAAACAAAGAATATTTATTTTGTTCCTGAATTCCTTAGAGAGGGTAATGCATTACATGACAATTTAAATCCATCTCGAATTCTTATCGGAGGCTCTGGTAATAAATTAAAGTTTATTGAGGCATTACTTAAAGATGGGGCAAAGAAAAAGGATATTGATGTGTTAACGATGAGCCCAGCTGAGGCAGAATCGTCTAAACTTTTTTCAAATACTTATTTGGCGATGCGTGTTGCATTTTTTAACGAGCTGGATTCATTTGCCCAAACTAAAAACTTAAAAACAAAAAATATCATAAATTCTCTGAGCCTCGATCCAAGAATTGGCGCCGGTTATAACAATCCATCTTTTGGTTATGGCGGCTATTGCCTACCAAAAGATACCAAACAATTGTTGGCTAATTATAAAAATACCCCACAAAGGTTGATGGAAGCAATTATTGAGTCTAACGATTTAAGAAAACAATTTATAGCTGAGCGTATTCTTGCAATGAAACCAAAAGTTGTTGGTATATATCGCCTTGTGATGAAGGAAGGATCTGATAACTTTAGAGAGTCAAGCATACAAGATGTTATAAAACTCATCACATTAAAAGGAATTAAAGTTATTATATTTGAGCCATTAGTTGGAGATGGCAGTTTTGACGGCCTTGAGGTAGTAAATGATTTCGAAGAGTTTTCAATGCAATCAGAAATTATCCTAGCTAACAGGGTGAACAATGAATTAAACTCTTTCAGTGACAAAGTTTTTACGAGGGATATTTTTAACTTAGACTAAAAAAATGAAAGATTTAATTAAAAACCATATTGCAGAACATCAGGCTGTTTTAGGTGAGCTATCTAATTTAATACCCCAGATCGAAGGGGTAGCTTCCACGCTGGTAAACGCATTAAAAAATGGACAAACTATTTTTTGGTGCGGCAATGGCGGTAGTGCTTCTGACAGCCAGCATTTGGCTGGTGAGCTTGTCGGTCGTTACAAAGGGGACCGTAAACCCTTAAAATCTATTGCTTTAAACGCTGACTCAGCTGTCATGACATGCATTGTAAATGATTATGGATATGAATATATTTATTCTAGACAGGTTGAGGGTTTAGGAGTGGAAGGGGATGTATTAGTTGGTATTACCACCTCAGGTAATAGTGAAAATGTCCTCAATGCACTCATAACAGCAAATGAAATGGGATTGAAGACCATCGGCCTTCTCGGAAAAGGCGGGGGTCGGGCAGCGAGCTTAGCTCAGCAATCGATTATCATTCCATCTGATACAACAGCGAGGATTCAGGAGATGCATATCACTATCGGTCATATTTTATGCGACCTCATCGAAGAGGGTTTAAATTTAAAGGCATGAGTATTCTTATCACTGGTGCGGCCGGGTTTATTGGCTCTAATTTTGTCCTGAATTGGTTAGAAAAAAATAAAGAGAAGGTTATCGCATTAGATAAACTTACCTACGCAGGCAATTTAGAAAATCTTAAATCTGTTGAAAAAAAATCAAATTATGAATTTGTTAAAGGTGATATTGGTGATTCAAATTTGGTTGCAGATCTTTTAAAAAAATATCAACCTCGAGCGATAATTAATTTTGCTGCCGAGAGTCATGTGGATCGATCCATCCACGGACCAGATGACTTTATGCAGACCAATATTATGGGCACCTACCGATTGCTAGAGGAAGCCCGATCTTTTTTTAATACCTTGAGTGATGATGCAAAAAAACAATTTCGTTTTCTCCACGTATCCACCGATGAGGTATATGGAACATTAAGCTCAAGCGACCCTGCGTTTAAAGAAACTAACCAGTACGAACCGAATAGTCCGTATAGTGCTTCTAAGGCGGCATCAGACCACCTGGTCCGTGCCTGGCATCATACCTATGGACTACCAGTATTAACCACTAACTGCTCGAACAACTATGGACCGTACCACTTTCCAGAAAAGCTCATCCCGCTTTGTATCTTAAAGGCCCTACAAGGCCAAGACTTACCAATCTATGGTGATGGTCAGCAAGTGCGTGACTGGCTCTATGTGGTCGATCACTGCAAGGGTATCGCAAGAGTTCTCGAAAAAGGTACCATTGGCGAGACCTACAACATCGGCGGCTGGAACGAGAAGACCAACCTAGAAGTGGTACACACCCTATGTGACTTATTAGACGAGCTCAAACCTCGTGAAGATGGAAAGTCATACATAGAACAAATCACCTTCGTCAAAGACCGCCCTGGGCATGATCGCCGTTATGCGATTGACGCCACTAAAATCTCCAATGAGCTCGGCTGGAAACCCGAAGAAACTTTCGAGACGGGTATCCGCAAGACAGTCCAGTGGTACCTTAATAACCAGGACTGGGTAGCTAACGTGCAGTCGGGCGAGTACCAGCACTGGCTCAATAAAAACTATTCATGAAAATTTTAATCACGGGCGTTAACGGTCAGGTAGGGCATGCCCTGATCCGAGAATTAACTGATCATGAGTTGATTGGTTTAACCCGACAAGACTGTGACCTGATTAACTTAGATCAAATCAGACAAGTCATCGATCTCCATCAGCCGGACCTGATTATCAACCCCGCGGCATATACGAACGTGGACCAGGCTGAGGACGAGCCGGAATTAGCGTTTCAGATCAACCGGGACGCGCCTCGCGTCATGGCTGAGAAGGCTCGCGAATACAATATCCCATTCATTCACTTCTCGACCGACTATGTGTTTGATGGCGAAAAAGAGGAGGCTTATGCTGAAAAGGATCCAACTCAGCCGTTAGGCATTTATGGACAATCGAAGTTGGCCGGCGAGGAAGTAATTCAAGAGGTGGGAGGACAAAATTATATCTTCAGAACCAGTTGGGTCTATTCGACTATCGGGCACAACTTCTTCCTCACCATGAAAAAATTGTGTCAGGAACGAGAAGAATTAAAAGTAGTATCTGATCAGGCAGGGGTACCGACATCGAACCAATTTGTTGCTAGGCAAATTCAACAAATCATCCCTCAACTGAAGGAAAATAATACGGGAATCTATCACCTGGTGCCTGATGGATCAAGTTCCTGGTATGAGTTTGCTCAAGAAATTATTCGTCAAGCCAATCCCCAATTTAATCTTAAAAATTTATATCAAATCCAGACCCATGAATTCCCTACCAAAACCAAACGACCGAAGAACAGCGTTCTGAATAATGCTAAAATAAAACACACATTTAATTTAAGATTAAACAATTGGGATACAGTGTTGGAGAAGATAATCGATGAAGCGTAAGGGTATTATTTTAGCGGGAGGTTCAGGGACACGATTGTACCCAGTGACCCACACCATCTCCAAACAGTTACTGCCTGTGTATGACAAACCGATGATTTACTATCCCCTGACAACCTTGATGTTGGGAGGTATCCAAGAAATATTGATTATTTCTACACCCCAAGACCTCCCTCAGTTTGAAAATTTATTGGGCGACGGGTCTCAGTGGGGGTTGAAATTAAGCTACAAGGAACAACCAAGCCCAGATGGGCTCGCCCAAGCTTTTACTTTAGGGGAAGATTTTATTGGCGATGATTTATCCACACTTATCTTGGGCGATAATATTTTTTACGGGCATGATTTGGAAAATCTCCTGCATTCCGCGAACATAAGAGAATCCGGTGCGACTGTTTTTGCCTATCATGTGAATGATCCAGAGCGTTATGGAGTAGCAGAATTTAATACGGATTACCAGGTCATTAGTTTAGAAGAAAAGCCCAAACAACCGAAATCCAATTATGCGGTGACGGGTCTCTATTTCTATGACCAAAAGGTAGTGGAGTTAGCTAATAATTTAAGACCCTCTGCTCGGGGTGAGTTAGAGATTACTGACTTAAATAAATTGTATCTAGACAATAATGAATTGTTTGTTGAGATGATGGATCGAGGCTATGCTTGGTTAGACACAGGTACTCATGACAGTCTTCTCGACGCAGGACAATTTATTTCCACCATTGGAAACCGACAAGGATTAAAAATAGCTTGTCCTGAAGAAATTGCTTACCGCAAACAATGGATCACTAAAACTGATTTAGAAAATTTAGCTAAACCATTACTCAAGAATCAGTACGGTGAGTACCTGTTAAAACTGATTAAATAATATGAAAGTTACTTCTCTAAAAATACCAGACGTGAAGCTCATTGAGCCAGATGTGTTTGAAGATGAGCGCGGTTTTCTTTATGAATCATTTAATCAGAAAAAATTTAACGAAGCGATTGATCAAGAAATTATCTTCGTGCAAGATAATCATTCAAAATCATCAAAAGGTGTTTTAAGAGGCCTTCATTATCAAGACCCGCCTTATGCTCAAGGAAAGTTAATCCGAATAGTTGCTGGCGAGGTGTTTGACGTCGCGGTGGATATCAGAAAAGGGTCTCCTACATATGGTCAGTGGCTGTCTGAGACTTTATCTGAAGGTAATAAAAAGCAGTTATGGATACCTGAGGGTTTTGCGCACGGTTTTTTAACCCTGAGTGGAGAGGCTGAGTTCCTTTATAAAACGACGAACTTCTACTCCAAAGAGCATGAGCGAACTATTCATTGGAAAAGGAATGACTTTGGCATTATCTGGCCAGATGTTACTGGGGAAATCATTACATCTAACAAAGATGCCAAACCATCATGACGGCAAAAAAATACCATGACTACCTAAAAAAGAGAAAGTGGACGGGTTTGCTCTACCGCTATCTATTCGTATATCCATTTTTTGTTAAGTACTTAGGGAGCAATAATATTGACTACGGTTGTGGTATTGTGGACTTTTTACGATTTTCCCAATACCTTCGGTTTAAAGTGCACGGATTAGATGTTAACGCTGACAATGTGAGAGCCTGCCAAAGAAAATTACTCAGTGCAGCAAGGATTTCCGATCAGTCTATCCTTCAAGGATCAGTCGATACTATTGTGCTGGATAATGTGCTGGAGCATATTAAAGACCCCACTGAGACGTTAAATCATATCAAAGACTTACTCAAAAGAAATGGCAGTCTATTAGTGGGAGTTCCGGTTGGTGATGCTGGCTACCGATCAGACCCAGATCATAAAGTCTACTATGACGAAAAAAAACTAAAAGATACGTTAGATCGTTATGGCTTTGAGGAAATAACAGTATTTTATCGACCTTTTAATAGCCAATACTTGCGTGACAATTTGAGGCAATACTGTTTTTATGCAGTTTACCGTAAGAGAGTGGTATGACTGATACCGTCCTTATATTATCCGTATTGATATTACAGTTTCTGACCGTGTACCTTGATAACAAGTCTAACATATTTGATTTTTTTTCTTTTGTTGTAAAGGGAAAAATTGCATCCGCCTATTCGTACAGAGGGATAACAATGACCGTTTCCAGAACCGTATTTTATGCGGTTCCTCCTATTCTAGGTTACCTCATCATCAATACTACCCAAAAAGAGATGGAGCAGTTATTGATAACAGTCGCCTCTCTCAATCTTATCGTGACCGTAATCCAGGTTTATATTTATCACCAAAGATTTGAATTGGTGCCGAGTAAGGAGATACGCCGCCTTAAGTATCTCTTAAAAAATATGCAATTTTATGTGGGTATTTTGGCGTTCATATTTTTTTTGATCACGCCCTACCTCCTGAATTACTTAGCGGTGTTATTTCCCCATAGCGCACTTTGGTTAGTGCAACTTAATCCAATTATTAATGCCTTCCTGACTTTGTATGTAATTTGGCTTTTCGAGCCCAGAGTATCAAAAAAAATTGATAAGCAGCACGATTTTGCCAACGAGTTATTTGAGGCTATGTTTGTCCGTGTGTGTGGGAGGTTGATCACTTTTCTTTCTATCTTATTTTTTGTAGGCGCGCGATATTATGCGGCAGGATAAAGTTGCTGTACTTATGACCACCTTCAATGGCGAAGAGTTTATTGAAGAGCAGATAGAAACTATAGTGGATCAGAAGGGCGTGTCCCTGGAGGTATTCATATCCGACGACGGGTCTTCAGACAATACCCTGACCGTAATTCATGCACTACAGAAAAAATTTAAGAACCTCTACATATTAAAACCGCACCCCAGCAACTTAGGGCCGGGTAAAAATTTTTATCGATTAATTAAATCTTTACCTAAAGATAGTTATGACTTCGTTGCCCTCTCGGATCAGGATGATATTTGGCCTCAAAACAAAATATCCAGAGCATTGGATGTATTTAAAAATTCAAATATCGATGGTTATTCGTCTGATGCAATCACATTTAGAGGTAATTTAAAGAGTAAGGCTTACTTAAAAAAATCTTATCCACAAAAGAAATATGATTATTTGTTTGAGGGCCCTGGTCCTGGATGTACCTTTGTATTGAAAAAAAACCTTTTTTCAAAGTTACAAGAATTTTTAAAGCGTACTCAGACTAATTTTCTATATCACGATTGGCTTATTTATGCATTTGCAAGGGCAAAAAATTTTTCATGGCACATTGATGATAGGCCTAATATTTTTTATCGTCAGCATAACTCAAATTATTTTGGGGCACACAAAGGTTTTCTTTCCTCAATGAATCGCATATATCTTATTTTAAATAGAAGTTGGGGGGGCAGAGTTAATCAATTATTTTATCTACTCGATGTTAAAGAGTTTAAAGAAATGTCTCCAAAAAATCGAAAAATTTACTTTTTGAGGCATATCTTTCAGACTAGGAGAAGGTACATTCATGCCTTGATGAATTTTATTCTCATAGCATTAATGAAAGAAAATGAGTGATTTAATTTTTCTATGAGGCTTTGAAATAGCAATTTCAAATTCACACGCTATGACAAATGCTAGTATATAATCCAAAGTAAAATTTACTGTTTATATTAATTTAGATAATAAAATTTATGAAAATAACTATAGTAGGAACAGGATACGTTGGATTGTCGAATTCAATGTTACTTTCAAAAAATCACAATGTTATTGCCTTAGATATTAACTCTGAAAGAGTTAATATGCTTAATAAAGGTATATCTCCTATTGAAGATAAAGAAATTCAAGAACACTTGTCAATACTTAAAAAAAAAAGTAAACAAAAAATACATCATCATCAATCTTTTATGGCAACCATTGATAAGGATTACGCCTATGCTGAAGCCAATTTTGTGATAATAGCAACACCTACAGACTACGATGTTGAAAAGAATCATTTTAATACAGAGTCGGTCGAATCAGTAATTAAGGACGTCATTTCAATCAATTCGAACATAGTTATAGTTATCAAATCTACGGTTCCAGTTGGTTTTACTGAGAGAGTTAAGAATAAATACTCATTTGATAATATTATATTTTCACCTGAGTTTTTAAGGGAAGGAAAGGCTCTTTTTGATAATTTATATCCATCAAGAATTATTGTTGGAGAGCAATCAAACCGTGCTAAAAAATTTGCAAATTTATTAGCAGATGGTGCCGAAAAAGAAAATATTGATATTTTATATGTAAATAATACAGAAGCTGAGGCAGTAAAGTTATTTTCAAATACCTATCTTGCAATGCGCGTTGCTTATTTTAATGAGTTGGATTCTTATGCTGAGCTTAATAACCTAAATGCGAAACAGATTATTGAAGGCGTAAGTCTTGAACCCAGAATTGGTAATCATTACAATAATCCATCATTTGGTTATGGCGGTTATTGTTTTCCTAAGGATACTAAGCAACTCAAAGCTAACTTTGAAGATGTGCCTAATAACTTAATAGAAGCTATTGTCGATTCTAATTCAACACGAAAAGATGTAATTACCAATTCTATTGTCGCTCGAAATCCTAAAGTAGTTGGAATTTTTCGACTAATTATGAAAACTGGAAGCGACAACTTTAGGTCTTCTGCAATTCAAGGTGTAATGAAGCGTCTTCAAAACCGAGGTATTGAGTTAATAGTTTTTGAGCCTGAATTAAGAGATAAAAAATTTCTGGGATATAAGGTCATTAAAGATTTTACAAAATTTAAAAAAATGTGTGATTTGATAGTAACAAATCGTATGGCTCCGGAACTAGAAGATATTAAAAATAAAGTTTATACTAGGGATGTATTTAATTCAGATTAACAAATAATGGCGGATAGCTTTGATCCCAAATTGTATTATTTTCTCAAACATTATTTATACCTAATAACAGGTTTTATAAAAAATAAATAAATCTAAATAAGTAAATGAAAAAAAAATCAATCTCAATTATTATCCCAATTTACAATGAATCCAAAAACCTCCGTAATTTTTATGATCGACTAAGGTCCGTAAAAGAAAAATTATTAAAATATAATTGGGAGTTTATTTTTGTCAATGATGGGAGTAGTGATAATTCTTTGTTGGTATTGTATGAATTAGCTAAGCTTGACAAAAATAATAAAGTATTAGACTTGTCTAGAAATTTTGGAAAGGAGATAGCTCTCAGTGCAGGGGTTCATGAAATCGGAAATGTAGATGCAGTTATTTGTATAGATTCAGACCTTCAACATCCACCTCAATTGATACCAAAATTAATAAAGGCTTGGGAAGAAGGCATTGAGATCGTCGCTACTATTCGAAGCAGTATTGAAAAACAACCTTTTTTAAAACGTTTAGGATCAAAGCTATTTTATTGGTTGATGTCAAAAATTTCGGGGGTAAAGATGAAGCCACATACAACTGATTTTCGCCTTTATGATAAAAAAGTGATTCAAGCATTTCGGAATGTTACAGAGCGTGATCGCATGTTTAGAGGTATTATGGATTGGATGGGCTTTAAAAAGACTTATATTTCATTTAAAGCAGATGCCCGCAAAGAAGGAGAGGCTGGTTATTCCTATGCCAAACTTTGGCATTTGGCAATTAGCAGTATTACCTCCTTCTCTCTTTGGCCACTAAGAATAACAGGCCGTATTGGGGTATTAATTGCTTTGATAAGCGGAGGATTGCTTTCATGGATGTTGTTAAATTACATTTTTCTTCATAAGTTAGACTACTCACCACTCGCAATTATTGTAGTTGCAAATACTTTTTTGATAGGTTTAGTATTGATGTCGATAGGCTTAGTAGCACTTTATATAGGTAGTATTCACACTGAGGTTATTAATCGTCCATTATATATTGTCAGAGAACGTTTAAATTTTAAAACTACTTCTATAAAAAAAATTAATATTTAGTGAGACACCAATTCAAGCAATTATTTTTGAGCAAACTTTTAAGAGCTGGCGGATGGCTGTTTACGGGTGGGGTAGCAGGCGGAATATTAGGCTATTTATTTCAGATAATTATGGGTCGCATGCTCAGTGTTTCTGAATATGGTACTTTTTCTGCATTGATGGCATCATTAGTCGTTATTGGAGTACCCATGTTGGCCTTATCAATGATAATTAGTCGTCAAGTATCAGCCTATAGGTTGAAAAAAGACAAAAATATACTAGGATATTTATTCTACGGGGTTAATAAAAAATTATTTTTGTTTGGAGTTGCTTTGACAATTTTTGTTGTCTTGAATATTAACTCATTACTGAATTTCTTAGCAATAGAAAAAAATACTCATCTTTATTTATTTTTAATTATCATATTAATTGCCTTTCCTCAATCAATTAATAATGCCTACCTTCAGGGATTACAATACTTTAAGTGGCTATCGTTTAGCGGTGTTTTAGTAACGCTTTTAAAGATAATTATGGCTGTTATTTTAGTTAATTTTGGTTTGGGTGTTGATGGCGCATTAGGAGGTATAATTTTCTCAACACTTGTAATTTTAATATTAACTTTTTTTGTCATACGCCCATCTTTGGGCAATAATAACTTTAGGTTTTTTAGCCCAAAAAAAAATCTTTTATTTGAATATGCAATCCCAGTACTATTTGCAAATATTGCCTTTGCGTTGATGACACAAGCTGACATGGTGTTAGTTAAGCATTTTTTTTCTGAACAAGATGCAGGGATTTATGCAGCTGCTTCTGTATTAGGTAAAGCCGTGTTGTATTTACCTGGTGCCTTTGCAATAGCATTATTTCCTATGGTTGCGGAAAACCATGCATTAGGTAAAAGTAGCATAAATTTGTTCCTCCAAGCTATAGGCCTAACAGCATTCTTAAGCTTGATAGGCTCTCTATTTTTTTATTTTCTAGCAGATCATATTATTTTATTAAGTTATGGAACAGATTACAAAGAAGCTTCTAGCATTCTCAAATATTTCGGTTTTGCTGTATTGCCAATGTCATTGATAATGGTAGCTGAATATTTTTTAATAGCTATGGGCCGAGTACTTTTTGCTTATTTGTTTATAGTTGTAGCTCCTTTGCAGCTTATCACTATATATTACAACCACAACACTATGTTAAGCATTGTGTTTATAATGTTTATGAGTGGAGCTATCCTAGCAATGGCTGGATATGGTTTATTATGGAAAGAATTTAAGAAATGACAAATCATCGAAGAAATTACAATCATTTAAAACGAATATTAGTCACAGGCGGTGCAGGTTTTTTAGGATCACACCTTTGCGAAAGACTTCTTGATGATGGCCATGAAGTAATATGTTTGGATAATTTCTTTACTGGTACCAAGAAAAACGTCGCACATTTAGGTAATAATGATCGTTTTGAAATTTTACGACATGATGTTGTTTTTCCACTTTATATAGAAATTGATGAAATTTATAACCTTGCTTGTCCAGCTTCACCTGTTCATTACCAACATAATCCAATTGGTACATTTAAAACAGGAGTTTTAGGAGCTATGAATATGCTTGGTTTAGCAAAGCGTACTAACGCTAAAATTTTGCAAGCTTCTACTAGTGAGGTTTATGGTGATCCTGAAGTTCATCCACAGCCAGAAAGCTATTGGGGTAAGGTTAATCCAAATGGTATCCGATCTTGTTATGATGAGAGTAAACGAAGTGCAGAAACTTTGTTTTTTGATTACAAAAGACAGCATGGTTTAAATATTAAAGTTGCTAGAGTATTTAATACATACGGCCCAAATATGCATCCAAATGATGGCAGAGTTGTGTCTAACTTTATTATTCAAGCATTAACAAACAAACCAATTTCTTTATATGGTGATGGGTCACAAACTCGTTCATTTTGTTATGTAGAGGATTTGATTGAAGCCTTTATAAGACTAATGAACTCTCCAGATGATTTTTCAGGCCCTGTTAATATTGGTAATCCAAAGGAATTCACAATTTTACAGCTTGCTGAAAAAATTATTGAAATCACTGGATCTAAGTCAAAAATTGATTTAAAACCTTTGCCAAAAGATGATCCAAAACAACGTCAACCGGATATATCTTTAGCAAACGAAAAATTAAAGTGGTGTCCAAAAATTGAATTAGATCAAGGGCTAATAAAGACTATTGAATATTTTGAAAAAATAATCTAAAGTGCTCGGATGAATACTTATCCACTTGAAAATATTGAGCATCTAACTAAACATACATTTAAAATTAGAATTAAACGCCCAGATATTGAAATTATATCTGGACAATGCTTCAATATTGGGCTTCCAGGCTTGCAAATAAATAGAGAGTATTCTATTTATTCTGCTGCTAACTCTAATTATTTAGATTTTTTAATTCGTGCTGTTGAGGGTGGTCGAGTTAGTTCGGCACTTCAAAAAATAAAGCCAGGAGATTTAATTGAGGTTGATGGTGCCTATGGAGATTTCTGCCTAAAAGACCCGATGAATATGAACCATGAGTATTTATTCATTGCTACAGGAACTGGAATCGCACCATTTCACTCTTTTGTGGAAACTTGGCCGAATATTAATTACAAACTTCTTCACGGAGTAAGATATGTTGATGAATGTTACCATGCAAATACATACAAAAAAGGTTCTTATATTCCTTGTATTTCAAAGCCAGCTGATGGAAGCAAAGGGACAAGAGTAACTGATTATCTTTCTAAAGAAACATTACCTTCAAATGTACAAATTTATATTTGTGGAAATAGAAATATGATTATTGATTCATTTGATATACTTCACAATAAAGGCATTTCAGGAGATAATATTATTACTGAGGTTTTTTTCTAACTGCAAGGCTCTTATATGAAAATAGCAATTTCCTATCCCCCTATTATTAATGATCATGGTCAAAAGGCTATGGTATCTCAAAACCGTAATGTTCAGTTTTTTAAAGAACCAACTTACTTATTACCTGTAACTTATGCTCAAGCAGCAACTGACTTAAAACAAATGGGTTATGAGGTTTATTGGGATGATGGAAATGCCCAACTTAAATCTTTTGATAGATGGCTTAAGGACTTAGTAAGTGAAAACCCAAATGTTGTTGTATTTGAAAGCACGACTCCAGTAATGAATTTTTATTGGCAAACAGTTGATAAAGTAAAAAAAGCACTGCCTAAATGTATTGTAATTATGACAGGTTATCATTCTATGCGTATGCCCGAAGAGACTTTGCAAGAATGTGCTGCAGATATTGTTTTAAGAAGCAGTAATGTTGATTTTGGACTGCACCGCCTTATTCCTTTTATTGATGATAATAAAAATTGGCGTACTGAATATCATGGTGAAGGTTTGTTTATTCGTTTAGATAATGGTGAATTAAGGTCTACTGGAGACTTTAGACAGGTTGAGCCTCTAGATAATGTCCCATTGATTGATAGAGACCTTGTTAATTGGAAAGATTATGCTTATGAAAATGGTAACTTCCTACAAACGCCTGGAACATATGCATCAAGTGTTATTAGGGACTGTATGTTTGGTAAATGTACGTTTTGTCGTTATAACGGTCCGGATTTAACTTTTTCTATGATGTCAGTTGAGCGAAGTTTAGATGAGTATGAGCGTTTAATTAATGAGCATGGGGTGAAAGAAATTTTTGATGATTCGGGGGTTTGGTATCGTGGTAAAGAGGCCAGGCAGTTTGCTCAAGGTATTATTGATAGAGGCTTACATAAAAAGGGTTGTTATTTTGGTATTAATACTCGCTTCGAATACCTTGATGAAGAAACAATAAAGTTAATGGGTAAAGCAAATTTTAGATTTATTTTGTTAGGATATGAGGCTGCTGACAATGTTACTCTGATAAAGTTAAATAAAGGGTATCAATTACAACATGTAGATAGCTGCTTAAAATGGATGACAAAATATGGAATGCACCCTCACTTGACTATTATGGTTGGTTATTATTGGCAAACTCAAAAACAATTAGATAATACCGTATCTGAAGTAAAGCGCTTAATGTTTAGTGGTTTAGCTCGAACATTACAAGTTACATTATGCACCCCACTAGATTACACACCATATCATAAAGAGTGTATCAAAGAAGGTGTGTTATTGACTAATAATTATGATGATTTTGATATGAGTAAACTAATTGTTAAAACACCGATTCCTCACGACCAATACTATAAAGCTGTGAGGGAAATGTACTCAATTGCATTTCATCCAAAGTTTATTATGAGACAGTTATTGTTTTTACTTAGTTTTAAAAAGAAAGATTGGCAATTTTTATTCACCTACAGTGTTCGTGCTATTCGCCGAGTTCGCCAACATATTTTTAATTTAACTCGAAATGAAAATGGTACTGTTAAAAATAGAGCAGCAGTGGAAAAATAATTAAATTTTCTATAATTATTCCAGTTAAGTCAATTAATGACTTTGTGCGGGAGACTGTTCCTCATATTCAAGCGCTTAAATCTCATTCATGGGAATTATTTATTATCCCAAATTCTCAAGAACAAAATGAATGGCAAAACGATAAAAGAATTAAAATAATAGATTCAGGTAAGGTGGGCCCAGCAAGTAAGCGTGACCTTGGTGCTAGAAAAGCTTCCGGAAGTATTTTGGTGTTTTTAGATGATGATTCATATCCTGAATCAAACATTCTTGAAATAGCAAGTAAATACTTCAAAGATCCTAACATTATTGCATTAGGAGGTCCTGGCATTACTCCAATCACTGATGATTTTTGGCAGAAAGTATCGAGTGCTGTTTTTCTAAGTAACTTTACAGGAGGTTCGCCTGAAAGATATTTACCTATTGGAAAAGCAAGGGAAATAGATGATTGGCCATCAGTAAATTTAATGGTAAGAAAAGACATTTTTTTATCTGTAGGTGGTTTTGATTGTCAGTATTGGCCTGGTGAAGATACAAAACTTTGTTTAAAACTTAAAAGGACTGGGAAAAAATTAGTGTATGTACCTGAAATGATTGTTTGGCATCATCGTAGGGCTGGGATTGCTATGCATTTAAGACAAATAGGCGCTTATGGGCTTCATAGAGGGTTTTTTGCACGCCATTATCCAGAAACATCGTTTAGATTAAAGTATTTTGCTCCTTCAATATTTGCAATTACAGTTTTCTTAACAATGTTTATCAAATGGTTACCTACTGAAACCCAAGTTATCTTTGAATTATTATGGGTAATGTATGGGATTGGTTTATTGATTGGTTTTATGCAAATTTTGAGACATGAACCATTCATAATATCTTTAATGGCAACAGTGTTTTATACCCCATTGACTCACTTTTATTATGGGATTCAATTTTTAAGGGGTTTGTTTAAAACAGAATTAGTTAGTAAATTACGTTAAATGTTGTTTAGTTTAATTAAATAGTAAGAGGAGGTTGTATGAAAATATTAATACTTGGAGTAAATGGTTTTATTGGTCATCATTTATCCGAGAAAATACTTTCCGAAACAGATTGGGAGGTTTATGGGATGGACATGAACTCCGATAAAATTAATTATTTATTGGATAAAGAAAATTTTAATTTTTTTGAAGGAGACATTACAATAAATAATGAATGGATGGAATACCATATAAAAAAATGTGATGTAATCCTTCCTTTGGTTGCCATTGCAACACCCTCAACATATGTTGATGATCCTTTAAAAGTGTTTGAGTTAGATTTTGAGGCAAACCTTCCAATAGTCAGAAAATGTGTGCAATACAAAAAAAGATTAATTTTTCCATCTACTTCAGAAGTATATGGAATGTCCAATGATAGCGAATTCAACCCTTATAGCACCAATAATGTATTGGGTCCCATTAATAAATCAAGATGGATATATTCCTGCTCCAAACAATTAATGGATAGAATAATTCATTCATATGGTGAAAAAGAAGGCTTAGACTATACATTATTCCGTCCATTTAATTGGTATGGAACTGGACTCGATAGTATTTATACGCCGAAGGAAGGTAGCTCAAGGGTTATTACCCAATTCTTGGGGAATATAACCAGAGGAACTGACCTTTCTTTAGTTGATGGTGGCCTCCAACGAAGGGCATTCACCTATGTAGATGACGGCATTAATGCTCTTATAAAAATTATTGAAAATAAAAAAGGAATAGCTTCTAGCAAGGTTTACAATATAGGAAGCCCAGAAAATGATTACTCCATTAAGGATTTAGCTGAAATTATGATGGATGTAGCTAAAGAATTTAATGAATATTCCGACATAATAGCAAAAGTAAAAGTTATTAATGTCAAATCAGAAAGCTATTACGGGAAAGGCTACCAAGATGTAAAAAGCAGAGTCCCTTGGATTGATAATTTAAAAGATGAACTTGGGTGGAGTCCAAAAATAGATTTAAAGGATGGCATAAGGGCAATATTTGAGTTCTACAAGAATGATATTGCAAATGCTAAAGGGCTTATTGATTCATAGTATGCATTACGAAAATAAAAAAGATTGCAGGCTTTGTAGTAGTAATAATTTAAGTAACGCTTTTTCGTTAAAGTCCACACCCCTTGCGAATGAATTTGTAAAAGATTGCAATAAGAGTCAGGATGAGTATCCACTTGAAATTAACATATGTGAAGATTGCGGGC
>Ga0257127_1001314_pt1 | contig 17751 bp, 15 predicted proteins | sample SI060_135mmetaG_FD_190152 | JGI IMG/M metagenome (GOLD analysis project Ga0257127, IMG submission 190152) | Marine microbial communities from Saanich Inlet, British Columbia, Canada - SI060_135m | ecosystem: Environmental > Aquatic > Marine > Inlet | place: Canada: British Columbia | collected... | reverse complement strand
ATTTCCGTTTTCTTGAGAAATCCAAGTTGTTGCGGTGGATACAGTAATATTTCCACCCATTCCAGAGTGATTATTACAGTAATAGTAGAGAGTTTCACCAGCGAGGTCTGGTGAAACATAAAATTGTATAGTAGCAGATGCTTCAAGACCAATATCTACTCCTACAGTTATTTCAAAACCAATTTCTACTTCATCTTCATAAAGTAAAATTCCAACAACATCTTCAAGTGTAATATTATCAAGTTCTATACCAGTAGAAGTAAAAGCAAAATCTTCATAAAGTAAAATTCCAGTGTCATCTTGAAGTGTGATATTATCATAATCTGCGGGAGTACCTTCAAAAGTAAAAAGAACATCATCCCTGTCATCGGTGGTAAATTGTAACCCCCCTGCAGTGTGAATACCATTTGGTGTTTTTGATATATGAAAGTAATGGCCATCATTGGTTTCATCGCCCTGATCAAAAATTGCGTATGAACCAGAAGTAAGTGTTATGGTTGGAGAAACTGCACCATCAACATAAAATTTGTTTGCGGAATTACTGTACGCGTTATTACCAGTAGCAACAGTTATGGTATATGTGGTGTTTGCCTTTTCTTGTAAAATGGCATCTTCATTGAGGTCTAAATCTGTAAAGGTGATGAGATTCAGTTCAAGAAACTCATAGTATTTCTCTATGAACTTAGAAAATTTCGTATGGTCAGTTTGAACAAAGCCAGGAAGCTGAGAATCTATCTGACTATAAAGAATTCCACCATCTTCTATCATTAGTAACTACTCCCAGAGCCACCACTACCAGAAGTACCTCCAGCGGTTGCGCCACTGACAGTAGAAGATGAACCAGTAGTACTTGTACCTGATCCGTGAGTATCAACCATTGAAACTGTAATATTATTGTTGGTAATAAGTAAGATTTGTTCTCTGACAGGAGTAACATCACTTGAAGCTAATGCGACAGTTACTGCTAAATTGTCAGTACCATCTCCAATTGAAACTGGTTTAAATCCAGAAAGTGCAACCAAACCCGAACTATAAGTAACAGTTCCAACATTGTTTGCAACAATAATTCTAGTTGATCCTGTTGTACGATAAACTTGTAACACTCCATTAGAATCTTGTAGATTACAAGTTGTTTGCAAAGTGGAATTTTCATCATAATGAGAAAATTCTGTACTTGTAACAGAATCTACATAATCATTGTAAGGATGAAAAATTTCATTTGAATACGATAGACTATAAGAACTAGACACATTAAGAGAAGGAACAATTACTCTTTTTAATTTAACGGTAGAAAGACTACTTTCAATTGCAGTTTCAGACTCATCTATTTTTTTGACTAATGGTGAATACCTGAATTCATTTGCAAAACCTTTAAGGTTGTCTACACCAAAATTATAAACAGTATTAGAAACCAAATCTGAGATGGTGGCTGCAGTATTTGAAGTTTTAGAAGAATCATATTTAACAGTACTATTAAAAGTCAAATATAGATAATCTGGATCTTGAATTTCGGCTGAAATAGAGACTACATTTCTTTTTCCTAAAATATCATTTTTGATAGAATTTTTTGTAGTAACTGATAATTGCAAACCACTGGCTGGTTTTATAGCCATGTAAACTCTACCATAAACTGGTGGGTCATTTTCTTCACCACCCCAAGCAATGACAGATTCTGCATCTGGATAATCTCTTTGAACTATTCTAATATAGTCATTAATTGTTACTGCACGATTTTGAGCTTGATAGTTTCTTGGTGCATTAAACTTTATATTACTGATAGAATCTCTGTCCGCACCACCAGCTGCAGCTGATGTTGTTGTCACCGTAACATTTGAATATCCTCCAACTGTGCCGGTAGGAGTAAATGTTTTTGCACCGTTTGGAGCAGTTGCATCGGCTATTAAAGATTTCAGAACTATAATATTACCAGTTGTTAAAGCTCTTCCAATCGTTCCATCACCAAAAAAAACTCTATATTTACTATCTGTATCTTCTTCTAAAAAATATACATTGGCTGAAGAGTTGATTGTAGTTGTATCATTTGCAACTGAATAAGTATGTAAATTTGAACTGGACGCAGAAGTTTGTATTTGTACTACCAACGAACTTGTGTCTGTATTAGCATTTGGTAGAGTAAATCTTTGATCGGGGTCTGAGGTGTTTGCATTGTATCTGTGTGTTAATTGGACACCTTGTTGCAACTCTACATTGGCTGTTGTGTATATACCATTTGAATTGATATTTACAGTAGCTGAATTAGATGTAGAAAATATATAAGAAATACCATTTACTGTGGCATTAAATTGTGTATCCTTTGCAACTGTAATAGTAGAAGGAGTGTTTGCGGGAGTAATGGTCAGATCAACATAAGCTTTGGCACCTCTAACAGAAACAGGAGTGTACCCCAAATGTTTTGCTCTGGATACTACAGAATTGCGAAGAGAGGCCGTATCAAGGAACATCTCATTTACAACCATGTTCAAATAGAATGCATTGTAGTGAGTATTGTAAGCCAAAAGATCCATAAGGACAGCCATTGCTGAACCATCAAAATTATAATCAGCTAACTCATTTTGATCACCTAGAAAATTTTTAAGATTTGTTTTAATAGCATCGAAATCTAATTCAGATACTTTAAGTTTTGAAGCTACATCGCTCATCTGTTATCTCTCTCTATTTAAGAATACATCAACTTCTTCTGTAATCAAAGAATTGTTAATGCTAAATTTTATAGCAACTCTATAACGATTATAGTCTTCTTCTGGAATAACTGTTATATCTATTACTGAGGCTCTTTTTTCCCAAGCGTCAATTGCATCTCTACATGCATCTGACAATCTTTGTTCAGTAAGAGGTGTCATCGGCTCAAATAATATATTCTTAATTCCTGAACCCACTTCTGGTTGGAATAATCTTTCAAAAGGTGCTGTCAATAATACATTTTTAATTCCTCTTTTTACAGAAACCGCATCCTTTACTGTTGCAACATCTCCAGTTTGCGGATTTGCAGTAAAGTCAAAACTTAAATCTGCATAAGATTTTTTATTTGTTGCCATGATTCCTCTGTATTATTTAGTTAAACTATCTAAATCTAATTCCCAGCTCTTTCTCTTGCTGTCCGTTCTTGTAATGATTCTGGTAGATTATTAGGATTTACTGTATTGTTTAAAGCTGCGGCAATAGATTCAACTTCTCCCCCTTCAGCAGTTACAGATATAGAACCAGTTCCGGCCACTGTAATTTTCATACCATAGGTGTCATCGTGGTCAGGTTGTGGTGGTGGTTTCAAACGAGTAACCTTGTCATCTTCCGCATTCCTACCTTCAATGTCTGCAAGAAAAGTTTGAGCAAATTCTTCACCAAATGAAATAATAGTGTCATCATCTGTAAAACTACCATACTTACCATTATGTCCACTCTCCAATACAGGATCTTTAACAGAACCATTAACAACTTTAAATACTTGTTGTTTTACTATTCTGTCTTGACCGAAAGTATTCCATGGCAAGTTTGCCGGTAGAGTAAATTCTTGTTCCTCCACAAATTCTTCTACATCATCTACTCCTACAAAAGTACCTTCATTCCCTTGAAACACCTCATAAACTGTAGTACCTATTCCATTTGGTTTATGAGATGACCTATTTACCAATACTTCTTCTGAAAACCTTCCCTCTCCAACTAAAGTTAATGCTGTATCAAGCGCACCATCAAATGCCAATCCATTTGTTCCCACTAACTTTCCTGCATAAGGAAACTCTAAAAAATTACCACTAGCAACATCAAGCATTCTAACTATTCTTTCTTCATCCTCTTGAGTTCCAGCTATTGTAGGCCCTGGCTTAATATGGTCTAATATTAATATTGCACCACCCTCCGAAAATGCAAGGATCTGACCAAAAGCTCCAGACTTCGTTCCAAGAACATAATCACCAATAATAGGTTCTGTCCCATTCCAACCTGTAAATTTTATCGTTGTTGCATCTCTAAATGTAACTGGTGGATTAAGACCAAGTACATCAAAAACATCTGTTGCTAATTCTGCTTGAGCAGCAGTAGCAGCTTGGTAATTAGTTTGTAATGCAAGTACTGCAGTATCCAATTCTGATACTTCTGGAATAGGAGCAACTTCTTGAAATTCTAATCCTAATCCATTTTGGCCGAATAATAATTCTAAACCTTTTGTTGAACTTAATCCTTGCATTCCACTAACAGATACCATTAAAAATCCAGCAGTAAATTTTAAAGAATCTGGTGGTGGATCATCTGAACCAGTTAAAGCTGCTTGAATAGCTTTATTTCCTCCAAAAGTTTTTATCGTTAACCAATAAACACCAGCTTCGGGTAAATTTGTAAATATACTAAGAAAAGCTTTAATTTGAGTTGCAATATCTTCAAAATATTTAATATACTCATCAATCATACCTATTAAAATTCCAATAAAAACATCTGCACCATCAGCAAAAGATTTTAGGCCTTCTGCAAAACCTATAATTTCATCAAAAAAACCGGCATAGCCTGGGATCATATCTTTTATCTTAATAGAATCAAAATTTGGAGAAATAGATGGTGGAGCTGAAACATCAATTCCTAATATTTCTCCATATTTGGGAACATCACCTATTACAACATTACTAGCAAGAATATTATCGTTTAATGCAGAACCTTTCAATGGTTTTTTTATATAATTGTAAGTGATGGGATAATCTGGCCCAGTCTTTCCCTCAAAAAGATTTCTTTGAGATTCCTTATCTGGTACTGCTTTAGCCTCAAAAACTTTTTCACCTGCTATAAAATTAATATCACCAAATCTTTTAAATTTAGTAGTAACTTCCTTCCATTTTCCGTCAGGATTCATATCTACTGATTCTATAGTTTGTGATAGAAGTGCAAAGTCAGGAGCGCCACCATAAACTTTATTAACTTTATCACGAAATCTTTTTTGTACTTTTGTTTTCGTTATTTCTGATATTTGTCCTACTGCATCAGAATCCTCACCTATTATTAAATCTCCTTGATTTGTGTCGTATGTACTATCTGACCATGCTCCATATCTTTCATCATTTGTCATGACCATTTTATCTTTGCCAGGTGATGTATCATCTGATTTAAATTTGACAGCATTTAACTTTTTAACCATGTCACTAAAATTGGGAGCTCCATCAAATAGTGTTGTAAGAGAATTCCAAGCATCCACAAATTGAGTAAAATCACTAACACCAACTAATGCAGCAATTGCGACAACTTCTACACCTTCAATGTTAGAACTTCCAGAAAAGTTTGGTTTACCTGCAGACACGAGTTCAGTAATCTCTCCACGTTGATCAAGTTCTAATGGTTCTGGAACGAAAGATGGGGGGCCTGACCTTGTTAAAGGATCTAGAAATAATCTTTCAGATTTAAGAGTACTAAAATCAAAAGGTTTATCATCCTGCAATTGATCACTATAATTGGTCATGTTAACTGGTGCACCACTTGCAGTAAAAAGTTTAGTAAATTTACTCATCTTCTTCTGCTGTACTTTTGGAATCTTAAATCTTGCAACATCACCTTCATCATCAAAAGCTCGAGACATAATACTAAGACATTGAGTTGGAGTCATTTGAGGTGGGAGTATTCCGCCTGGCAATTTTACAGTTGAGAGTGGTTCACCTGTCCAAGTTGCTGCATTATATCCACCCAATTCCCATTTTGGTGGATCATAAAATTTTGGAGTTGGTGGAATAAACCCCTGAGTACCTTGTTTTCTACCTCCACTATCCACATAACTTACAAGCTTTGAAAGTTGCATTGTTTTTTGATAATCTTTATCTACAAATATATCTCCAACAATGGGCCGATTACTTGGTTCAAATTGATATAAACCATTTTCATCTTGTACTATTTTTAATCCATATGTTTGAGGATTTAAATTTCCGTATAAAGGATCTGTTGGATCAACCAACAACCAAAATACTCCAATTTCTTTAAAATCATTACACAACTTAATAATTTCATTAGCAGCTAATCTAATTATTGTTCCGGCAGGATTTGACAACATTAAAAATAATTTAGCAACATCACCAGTTTGTTTAATAATCTTCATCAATATTTCTACATTGTTTATTGCATTTTGAGCATTTTTAGCAATCCTATCAAATTCTGGTGGTAGCTTTAATTCTTTTTTATTCCAATTAGCCATTTTTAGTTTCCTTAGCTTTTTCCATTCCTTCTTTTTTCTTCAATAAACCTTGTTTTTGATTTTCAAGTTGTTTTGTTGAAGCTTCTACTGTATGTAACATCTCCGTCCATTTTTTAACTAATTCGGAATCTTTAAAATTTGAATCTTGCCAAATGCCGTCTTTACTCATACTATCCTCCCACCAATACTGTTGCACCAGTTCCCAAAATCAAAGATCCACAATCTCCCTTATCCATCATTCTAGCCAGACCCTTACCTCCTGCTGTAACAGTTGTTGATACATCTTGAACTACTCCTGTATGAGCTGAAGTACCAAGAACATGAGGCCCTATTAAATCACCCGCAGCATGAGGTGGAACTCCCATAACCAATACAGTAGCTGTCATTGGTGTTATGGGAGCCGGCGAAAATCCTGCGTGTCCTATAGACATATCTCCTGTTATTGAACATGGCATACTCATAATAATTCTCCTATACTGAAGTTAAAAGTGTAAAGTCACCATTTGAATACGCATTTGCTAAAGACTCTTCATTGAGAATAGCAACTTCTGTATCTGGATCATCTGGATCATCTCTGTGTTTGAATGCATTACCATTAAAATCTAGTGTAACAGTTGATGCATTATTTTGATCTGAAAATACTATTACTTGATCATCTCTATCGCTATCGGTGTTATTGTAAACTGAAGCAAAAAAGAAACCATCTTTATAATTTCCTGTACCCAGTTCAAGTCCATCCCCCCAGCCATCTATACTATTTAACACCGAAGCAGCTGTGGAAGTTCCTACACCACCAGTATAAACTGCCATCTGTTCATGAACTTTTTGTGCCCTAATTGTAAAATGCACTTTAAAATTTGTACCTTCAGAAGTAGTTTTAAAAATTAAAATATTACTTTGGTCATCCACTGCAGGAGAATTTTCCACAGTATTCAGAAACCAATAAGAACTACTATTTGTAGTTGGCCAAGAAGTATCGGCGTAAGAAAGTGTATAAGTTTCACCATCTGCCGTGTCAGTTGATAAAGTAATCTCCGCATTAGATTGTACTACAAATTCACTATTTGATGATGCAAAACTCACATTGGTAGTAAATCCATTTTGGTACTGTAAAGTTTTATATCTTGCTACTGGTGGTAATGCATTTGCAAACTTGGTTGGAAAAGTTTGTGAACCAGTTTCAAGTCCAAGTGTAAAGTATCCTCCCTCTGTAGTTATCCCCGATTCATCTTCAAGTAAAATAATATTACTAACATCATCAACTCCTTGAATAGTAACTACATCACCAGTTTGAGTAATTGTTCCATCATTCTTTACTCTATTCAACGCGTAATCTCTTGCATGTTTAAATTTGGGAAAATATGAATCAAGTTCTTTTACTCCAAAGTCCGTACCACTAAAAGCTCCATTAGATGAAATTTGACCAGTATTTTCATTCAACTGTAATCCCATCTCTCTGAACATAGATTTGTATGTGGGGCCGCTGGTGAACTTGACAGATGCAATAGCACTAGCTGAAGCATTGTTTGTATGAACATAGTATTGAGTACCTAAAGATATATTTGAACTTGTGTCTCCTCTAAGGAGGACTGTATTATTCCCTCCACAACCTCCGTGTACAATCTCTGCAATTCCTGTTCCGCTGGCATCTGATGTGGTTGTTAGAACTGCTCCTGTCTTGTCTATTCCATCATAAGTTTGTAATCTAAAAGTACCTTCACAAGTTTCTCCAGCTACAACAGTACTTTTTATAATTTCATAAGTAAAAACTGTTGTATTTGATACCGAATGAACATTATGAATTCCGTTAATATGAGTTGGATTATCCGACCCAGTTAATACTATTTGATTTTGGTCATCCGTTAATCCGTGAACAGCATCAGTAGTTACAGTTACTTTAGAGTGTGTAGCGATTGGCCCAACATCACTACTGGGAGCAATAGTTACTGAAGTTACTGCTACATTTGTAGTTGTCATAATTTCAGACATCACATATTCTGAATCTGGATGTACTCTAAATTTAATAGTTCCTTGATGAACAACAGCACTATCAGTTGATGGACTATAACTTGCGCCCGGAAACCAATTTTCTGCTATTAAATTGCTAACATTTGAATGAGCTTGGTCTGTTAGAGTAGTTGTACCACCATCACCATCTGATACCGTTACCGTTATACCTGTTTGTCTAAGTATAGTTTCTTCTGTTCTTGCTCCGACATTATTAATATCCCAACTAAATGTATACCCATCCCCATATGTCCCAGATACTGTTGAAGATGCAATATAAACTCCAGAAACATCAGATTCACTAGTTCCACCACCAGCTATTGCTTGTAATGGAGTTGATGTATGCGCGACATCATACTCAATGTTTGCAAATGGTATATCTGGAGCATAAGGAGTTGGTGGGCCAACTGCGGCACTGGCAGGTACAGTGAGCGCACCCTGAACGTTGCGAAGTAATCCATCTCCATCTCCTGTATTTGCAAATGCTACATAGTTATGACTTACACCAGACTTACTCACATGGTCTGCAATAGAAGAGCTCTTTACACCAGTATCAAATTCACACAATTCAAATTGTCCACCAGATAAAGAAAAAGTTCCTAATGTTCCTCTTGTGGTATAAACCGTGTTAGCGTGGGTTCCACCAGTTAAATCTCCATTTGCATACTCAGTAGCTGTTGTAGTTATAGTTCTTATCGTATCAAAATCTGTTACAGTAAAATCTCCATTAGAAAATAAAGCAGCCTGTGGAACTTTATCACTTTTTAGTTCAACGAATGGTGAACTTGTAGAATTTGCAGCATGTCCAGAAACATTTGTGGTTGCCCACGATGTAGATGAGTTTATGGAATACGTTGTAAATACTACTGCAGGATTACCCATAATATTTTCCTTAATTCAATGTAACGAGAGAACCCTTTACCGCGTTAATACCAGAAGCCTCAGACGTTATCAAAACTCCCGAAAGAGTAATACCTGCGGGGCCAAGTTCTATCGATGACGCTCCATACGAAAGTGATATTCCAGTAGGGCCTAAAGAAATCGAAGCCAGACCACCTAAAGCTTTTAACTCTATTCCTGTTCCACTCATATCAAATGTTGCCAAAGCAACTAATGACTTCATAGAAATATTTCCAGTTGGTGACATTGAAAGAGAAGCAAATGGTGAAGTACCACCAGGCTGGCCCGGAAACATGGGCCCACAGTCAACATTAAAGCTACCTAATGCAGGATTGAAATTAACATCACCAAAAAGAGCAGTAGTTTGTCTAGCTGCAGCTGCTGGTGGTATAGAGGCGTTTACAATAGTTTCTGTTATACTACCAGTTACAACAAAATCTAATGCTCCTCCACTTATAATTCCAGTACTTGCTCTTGATGAAATAGAAGTTGAGCCAGTTTCTAGAGAATATAATCCACCAATTTTTTGTTTGAGACTACCCCTTATAGTGTCTGTATCAGCGGCTTCCGTAATTGTTTTTTTTACTCTTCTTCCAATCAACTCTATAACACCATTACCAGCATTAAGAGTTATTCCTGTACCATCTGCCTTTATACTTGCAGTTGGCATTTCAACACCAAAAGATTTACCTTTCATATTAATATTTCCTGTACCACTAAAATCAAGACCATTAGTTGCTACAATATCTAATTTACCAGAAATATTTTCATACTTATTACCAAAAATTGCAGTGTAATCGTTATTTAATCCTATATGAAAATTTTCATTAACTACTTTAACAATTTTTTGTCCTAATGCTCCTATTTCTTCAAAAGTTCCTGTTCTATGATAACGATGTAACCTTTCCTTGCCAGGAGTATCATCAACTTCTATAAGATGTCCACTCTCTGATTGATGAACATGATTATACGGATATTTGGCTCCATAAATGGATTGAGGAATTGGGTCTTTCCAAGTAAAAGGAGTACCAGCCACAGGAGCTGAGGTCTGTAAAGATGCAGTAGGGAATCCACCTGTACCAGTATATACTCCCCATTGTGCTATCTTTTGAGCAACAATTCCCTGTGAGTAGTCAAATGAAGGTATAGATTTTCCAATAGCTGCTCGTGGGGTTGTTGGTTGTCCTAATACATGACCACTATCGTTACGAGGATAAGTAGACCTTGTGCCATATTCTTCTATTGCTAAAAATATAGATGATGTGGTTGGTATAGCGCTTGTTTGTGTCAAAAATCTTTTAGTATTTTTTTCACTTGTTCCATCTGGTGCACTAGTATCAAAATCTGGTTTTTCCTTATGAAGTGATAAATTTTTTGGTGGATAAGGAATATTATCCTCTAAGGCGTCTGGTCTAAACTCAAGTGGATTTTCTTGAGCATCAGATTTGGCAAAAGGCCCCTTCATTAAATCTGGATGAAACTGTACAGTATCTCCCCTTGGATCATTAAAACCTACATTTGAAACACTTGGTAATTCTGGAATACCACCAAGAGTTCCAAAGAAAACTGGTTCTTGTGCCTGTTCACCATCACGATAAAATCCAACAACCCACGTTCCTTCAACAGGCCCAGTTGGACTAATACCTACACCAGTTTGTGCAGCAGAGATAATCGGTTGAACAGGATACGACCAAGGCAAAGATTCTGTTGGCATATCAGTTTTATCTTCAGTATGCCATCCAAGAATTCTGATTCTACATCTACCTAAAAATAATGGATCGTGGCGGTCTTCGACAACTCCTTGCCACCAGACAAATCCATCTTTTCCCATAAATTCAGCCATTAATTATCTCCTTTTAACTTACTCCAAAACCCAATGATTGTGCTGTGTCTTTTGCTTTCTCTTCAGGTATTCCAGTTGCTGGATTTGCTATTTGTACAACAGGATCAACTGCCTCAAATGTAGAAGATATTGCAGACTTATATCCATCTTTAATTGCTTCAACGTGTATTGTATATTCATCTTGTGTAATTTTATGTCTTAATGAGGTAATCAAAAATTTACCACTATAATACTTATGACCAGCTCCTCGACCAGATGTAGCAGCCACTTTTGAATTTTCTGTAGGGAAATCGAATGAAATCAAATCACCAACTTCTCTTGAAGAATCGCCAGGAGCTGAAAAGTTTATTTTAACACTATCAAGCTGTAATCTTTGAGATATTCTTCTAGCAATAACATCTTCGACATGATTTTCTTTTATATCTAATTTTATTTTTTTCCCTTTATTATCTGTCATCAAATTACCCTTTTCATCTTTAGGCCCGTTTTGAAATTTTAAATTCTGCCCAAAGTTTGTTGGAACTAATGATATATGAGCTTCTGGTCTACCTAAAAAATCAGCATTGTCTGAACACAATCTACCGATTTCAGCTGAAACAGATGCATCAATTTGTATTTCTTCATCAGTTCCCTTATCTGTGTTTTCCTCAGTTGTTGTTCCACCACCTGCTTCTATCCTAGAAATCGTAGAAGGTGGTGTAACATAATGAAAATCTTTTCGATCTACTTTCATTCGGATAAGATCGTGAGTAATAACACGATTTGCATACATACCTAATGCTACATTTTTCATCGTGTCAAAAGAATCAACTAATCTATAACTGGTTACTGCTTCGTATGAGGATTGTTTATTTTCTCCCATATTGGCTGGCATATACTTATAAGACGCCACGAATGGTTTCATATCTGGATCAATCTCAGGAGTATCATTAAAAATAGGAATATGTGAGGAGTTATCATTAGTAGCAGTCTCTAAAATAGCATTTACCGCTAAATGAGGATAGTCTTCTGCCACCGCTGCACCATTTGTATATTTTTCTTGAAAGAGTCTAAAACCACCTAACATAAGAGTTTCTATGGAAACAAATCTAAATCCTTGAAGAGTTTGGTAGAAAACAAAATTAGCGCCCTTTGTTTCTGGATTAGCGGCCACTGCTTTTGATGCCAAAAAAGATATAGATTTGAATGGATTCCAATTTGGAATTACGATGTTAACTGGAAATCTTGTGGGTTCAACCAAAAAAGGTTTTCTAGCTGTAGGTTGTCTTAATGGTTTCTTCTTTCCAACGAAAAAATCATAGAATATATCTCTTGCTATATCTGCAAGAGTATAGGGTTTATCAGTATCGGGCTGTCTTGAAAATTCTGGTGATACACCCATTGTTGGATAAGCTCTTCTAACTTTTGATAATAAATTTGTAAACTGATTATCTGTTACAAAGTATAATTTGATAGTTCTAGAATTATCTGTTACTTGAACTGGCGGATCTACTTTATAAACTCTAAAGCGATTAATTACCTGTTTCGGAGCTTCTGATATAGGAGGAGTACTACTCACAGCAGATGGCCCAGCAGTAGGTGGAAGAGCAGCACCTGCGGTAGAAAAAGAAACATCAAGTATTTCTTCTCCAATAATAGGAAAAGATTCTATCAGACCCACAGTATCCGTAAGTGTAATGTCACCAGAAACGATTGGAGAATATATATCTTCATAAAAATTTAGTTCATGCCAAACACTTGTGGTAAGGTCTAACATATTAGCACCTGCACCAGTTTCTATATCAAGGTTCGCAGATGTTAATTTCATCGTGGTAATTCTAAAATCCCCAACTCTGAGAGGTTGTTTTGCAGGATTAAATGCGGTTTTCTTTTCCGTATTTGTTAAGTTCTGTGCCATTATCTAAATAACCCTCTGGCTTCATCTTGAACAGATTGTATGTACTGAGCATCAATTAACTGAATTTCTCTTTTTGCTTCATTTAGATCTTGTTCATATCCGTATGAATAGATTATTTCTCTTTCAAGAACATCTGTCTCAGTATAAGTTTGATAATCAATTTCTAATCTATACGCTGGAACTGGATCACTAGTCCCTGTTTTTTCAGCTCGAGCTCTTGCAATATATTCATAATGATGGATTTGAGATTGAGCTGTTTCTACTGAACCATATTTGTCTATCATATATTCTCTAAAATCTTTGTAATTGAGCGGCCACTCCCAATAAGGATCTACTATGTTGTTAGCAAGAAATATTGTCCAAGTATAAATCGTATCTCCGTAATACTGATAAGCAAGAACATCTGGACGCATACCTTCTGGAACAATATAAGGATAATATACTGTTATATCATCTTCAACCGCTTCTTTTAACTTGTTTCTAATCATTAAATTGACAGCGATAGTATAATCTGGAACTGTAGAATTATTGCCAGATATATCGTAGGCTATTCTTGGATAGTTTGAAAAAAATTCTGATGACATATTAATACCCCGCGTCTATATCTTTTTTAGTAAGAAGTTGTGTTTCTTTAAATGACATTGATATTGTAGTAGTTACTGGTTGCTTATCATCCATAAAAGAAACAACACCAGATGTTGTATAATCTGTAGAAAAAGATTCCATAAAACAATTTTTAATTTTAAATAATGGTTTAGTATAATCCATACCATCCGCTGGTTTTCCATTAACAAAATATTGTATTTCAAATTCGTCTGGATATGTTAAAGTAACAGATGATAGATTGTTAATTCCATCTCCAGCACCAGTGCCGGGATGCATTCTCTTTTTGAAAAACTTAACTATATTAAAAATTTCTTTGGCTTCGTCTGCAGACTTTGGCACCAGTACAAAAGTATAAGAGAAAGTACGAAATCCACCAGGCCCTTGATACACCATTGCTTTGTGTGGATTTAAAATTTGTCCAGTTGCTCGCGATACTGCTTGACCTCCCTGAGTTCCAGCAACTCTTGCAAGAGCACCCCCGGCAGCTGCTTTACCCAAGCTTTTCATCATATCTTTCATCGCATCTATCTTGCCCCCTCCAGCAACTTTACCCCTTATTGCATTGAAAGCTGTTACAGCTTCATTTCCCGCTGCACCAAAATCACCTCCTGCGAGTGCACCGCCCGCAGCTCCTCCACCTGAACCAGCTAACTTAATAAAGCCTCCCATTTCTACATCACCAATAGTTTGACTGTATTGAGTTTTCAAAGCATCTGGAGGCATATATAAAACAACTGATCCATTATCTTGTCCTCTTGTAGAAGTTGTTGAAGTATATGACCTTTTTGCAGTAAATGTTATATAATGTGGTAAGCCAGGATTAGTATCTTTTGGATATGTGAATTGTCTGGTGTCTGGTTTATTTGCCGCTATAGTACTTTCAACTGATTGAGGGGTATTACCATCATCTATACGAGGCATAAGAAGAGTTAACGGGCCTTCATAATCATAAGATTTTGAAGATTCTCTTATCAGTTCTCCCCTTTCATCATCCCATGACCAAACAATTTCTGTGTAAATTTTCATTACTATTCCTATAAATTAATAATTCGATTTGGGCGGTTTTCTGCCGTTACTACATATTTATATGAGGATTAAGAAAGGATTTTATAAACCAAAAAACATATCCAAATATAAGGGAGATTACCGTAAAATATTTCATCGCTCGGGGTTGGAACTGAAGTTTATGAGATATCTTGATGGTAATGATTCTATTTTAAGATGGTCAAGTGAAGAGATTATTATCCCTTATCGCTCTCCCATAGATGGTAAAGTCCATCGTTACTTCCCCGACTTTTGGGTAAAGACTTCACAGGGCGAAACTCTTATAGAAATCAAACCAAAAATTCAAACCAAACCACCCAAACCAAAACCAAATAGAAGAAGGTTTATCAGAGAAGTCAAAGCTTGGGGAGTCAATGAAGCAAAATGGAAAGCAGCAATGACTTACTGTGAAGCCCGAGATTGGAATTGGAAAATATTAACTGAACAAGATTTAACTAAATATTAGTATTATGGCAGAATTATCACAAGAAGGTTTTTTAGATACACTCAAATCAGCAATTAAGACAAGTTCCGCGACAGCAAAAGCTAGGGCGGCAGGGGATTGGTTTAGAGAAAAGGTCAAACAGGCAAGTGCAAGTACTCAAATGAGAGCAGTGACTCCAAACCAACTTCTTAAAAGACAAGAAGATAGTAGTGCAGCACTTGGAAAAATGTTATTCTATAAGTATGACCCAAAGTTTGCTAAGAAGTTGCCTTATTGGGATATGTATCCTTTGGTGTTTCCATTTGAGAAAGCTAAAGGTGGATTCTATGGGTTGAATTTACATTATATTCCACCAAGAGAAAGAGCAGTTCTTATGGATGAATTGAATAATTATGCAACTAATAATAAATATGATGAAACCACAAGATTGAAATTATCATATGATTTACTAAAAGGTATTGGTAGAGCAGTTCCTTGTGTAAAAAGATATCTTGGTACTAATGTTCGTTCAAATACCGTGAGGATAAACGCAGATGAGTGGGAAATAGCAATATTCCTACCAGTTGAACGATTTCAAAAACAAAAAAAGAGTGTTGTCTGGAATGACAGCAGGGAATACTATTAATGGCAAGTGTATTTGGTATAGAAACATTAAAAAGTAAAATTGGTGGTTTTGCTAAAGGAAATAGATATAATGTATCCTTCACCAAGTTTCCATCTGGAATATCTGGAGGTGCTGCAGTTACAGAGAAGTTACAATATTTGTGTGAATCTGTTTCACTTCCAACTAAAGGTATAGCGGGTACTCCACACGATATACACGGCCCGCCAAGAGAAATAGCTTACAGAGAAACATTTACAGAAGCTGCATTATCATTTATTTTAGATGATGCTTTTACTGTAAAAAAGTTTTTTGATGCATGGCAAACAAAAATTATAAGTCCTACTACTAATAATCCCAGCTATTATAATGATTATGTTGGAACAATTAAAGTATCTAGATTATCAAATGATGCAAGTGATTTTCAAACTGCATCAGATAAGTATAATATAGAGTTGATAGAAGCATATCCTTCTGCTGTTGGAGAAGTTGCGCTGGGTCACTCTCAAGGGGGAGAAGTATTAAGACTTAGTGTAACATTTAAATATAGAAGGTGGAATTCACTTACTTAGTAATATAAAATAATGATTTGAAAAGGAGAATATTATGGCTTTGCCAAAAATTGCAGTAATGAAATATGAACTTACTCTTCCATCATCGGGAGAGAAGATCACCTTTAGACCCTTCCTTGTTAAAGAGGAAAAGATTTTGATGATGGCCCTACAGGGTGGGGAAGCTAAAGATATGGTTAGGGGTCTGAAAGAGATAATTAATAATTGTGTAGATAAAGATTTAAAGGTTGATACTTTACCACCATTTGATCTTGAATATATTTTTCTACAATTAAGAGCTAGATCTATAGGAGATGTAATACCGATTAATTATTCAATACCAGAGGAACTTTGTAAGGATGATAAAACAGAATGTAAATTTGAAATAGAACTTAATATAGATGATGTTAAGATTCAAAAAGATAAAAAACATAAAGACCTTATAGTTTTGACAAATGAAATAAAATTGAAAATGAAATATCCAGACATGGAAGCTTCTGTAGCAATGGCAGGAGTTGAGGGTGCTGAGATGGTAGATAAAACTTTTGACATCATACAACAAAGTATAGAATATATTATGGATGGTGAGGAAATGCATAATCTTTCTGACTATACTAAGAAAGAGGCAGATGACTTTTTAAATAGTCTATCTACTCAACATTTTAAAGAGATTCAAACTTTCTTTGATACCATGCCGAAATTAAAACATGAAATAACGGCAAAGTGTAAGGTTTGTGGAAAAAAGAATGAGAGAGTTCTTGAAGGGATGGGAGATTTTTTCTCATAGGTCTGAGTCATGACTCTTTAGCGAATCATTATGTCACGAATTTCGCTATGATTCAGCACCACCAATGGAGTCTTACAGAATTGGATAATATGATACCTTTTGAAAGAGCATTATATTCTGAGATGCTTAGTGATTGGATTAAAGAAGAGAATGATAGAATTGAGCAACAAAATCAAAAACAGAGGTAGTATATGGCTGACGCCAGTTTAACAGATGTAGTAAAAAAACTTGATGAGGTTAAATCCGCCGTAAAGAGTGGTGAAGTAGCTACTGGAGCTGAAAGACTTGCAGCAGGTGAAGCTGCTGCTGAAGGTGCACGTGCAGATGCTAAGAGGATGGGCATCTTTCAGGGTATTCTTGATTCATTGAATATATTTAAAGGAATGAAAACTGATGATAAAAAAGCCAAAGGGTTTTTCTCATCATTGTTAGGTGGTTTCAAATGGGCTGGATTAATTTCTGGATTTGGTGGTCTTATTACAACTGGATTGAGTACAGCTTTTACGAGTTTAGGTACGTCATTTGGGCCAGGAATGATAAAATTTTTCAAAGGTGCCAGTCCTTGGGCATTAATTATAGCTGGTCTTAGTATGGCCATTGAAGATGGAATTACTGGATATTTGAGTGCTGATGAATGGGGAACAAGTAAAATAGGTGCATTTTTTGGTGGTTTTTTTGGTGGAGACGCTAAAGGTGGAATGAAAAATGCATTCAAAAAAGCTGGACACTTTGCACTCGTTGGTGCTGGTATAGGAGCTATGATGGGCGCAGGAATCTTTAGTATTCCGGGCATGATTATTGGTGGTTTACTTGGTGCAGCCGTTGGTGGAATTCTTGGATACATTGGTGGAGAAAAACTTGCAAAATCTTTTGATGGTATTGGGAAATGGTT
>Ga0257127_1001302_pt1 | contig 17850 bp, 16 predicted proteins | sample SI060_135mmetaG_FD_190152 | JGI IMG/M metagenome (GOLD analysis project Ga0257127, IMG submission 190152) | Marine microbial communities from Saanich Inlet, British Columbia, Canada - SI060_135m | ecosystem: Environmental > Aquatic > Marine > Inlet | place: Canada: British Columbia | collected... | reverse complement strand
AGTCACTGTATCATGGAATGATCAAAGTATGACTGTACAAATGGCTGGTGAAGGTAAGAATAGACGTATTAAAGAAGGTAGGAATGGTTCAGGACTAGATATATATATTCGTAAAGCTAAAGCAAACATAGCTGGAATGGCTAGACAACTTGGTACTACTAATGAAGCAGTACGTAATATTGTAGATGAGTCTGAGTATGAGAATATAGATATTTCAGAGACAGAAGTTATATATGAAGATGTTACTGAAGTAGAGGGTGAGTATACAGCTTCTACAGAGGCAGCCACTAGACGATTAACTGCTTTAGAGAAACGTATGACTACCTTAGATAAACAGATGGTAGATGAGGTTATAACAGAAGAAGAGCATATGGCTTCTAGTGCTGAGTTACATAAAGAAATGGAAGTACTGGAAAAGGTTATAGCTAGTGACAAGCCTACCTCACAGAAACCTACAACCCCTATAGAAACTACTACATCTGTTGATACTACTGTGTCAGAAGTATTATCTAATACAAGTGATCCACGTCTAGCTAGTAAAGTAGATGTAAGCACTAAAGATTCTATAGCTGGTACATTTGGTATGGAAGGATTATCTGAAGTTACTACAAAGTTTGTAGCTCAATTTACTAGTAAACTAGCTAGCAGTATAAAAGATATGAAAGCTATAGCTGGTAAGATAGGTAATGAGGAAGCTCCTGCACAGGGATTACTATTTGATAAAGACGGTAATATTAATAGCGCTACTGCATTAGCTATGCTAGTTGCTAAACAAGAATACATAGCTTTCAATAGTAATGTACTTGGATATAAGAACAAAGCAGATATAGCTAGATTGTTAGGTTTACAAGAGGCATATCAAGTTTCAAATAAACAACTCAAACAGATTAATGAATGGGGATTTAGTCGTGGAGAGATAGCTAATACACTTGGACAAGCTGTTGCAACCAATCTAGGTATAAAACCTAAGAAGGGTGTAGCTGAAGAAGAGTATAAGAGAGTTGTATCTGATCTAGGTAATATGGTTATAGAGACTATGCTCACAGATGAAACTCTAGTAGAGACAGAAGTGAAAGTAGCTGACTATGTAGAACTTACTACTGGCACAAAACCTACAGACTCTGCAGCTGATAGTACTATGCCATTTATTAAATTCAATACTAATGGACTGGACTTCAGAGGAGCCCTAGATAAGAACAAGGCTACAACAACAACTGCTAGAGAATTGTACAAGTCCTTAGAAGCTGAGTTATCATTAGATGCTAGTGGAGCTAGAAGAGAACCTTCTACAACTAAGTTAAAGCCAAAGACTACTTACCCTATACGTAATAATGATATTGGTGAAGTATCCGCTAATGCCATAAAAGACTTGAATGAACTACGTCAAATGAAGCACACAAAAGTAGATAGTTCAATAGACTTTATAAAGAAGCATACAGATAGAGTTAAAGCACTTATGGGATTTGTAAGTGTAGATACTATGAAGAATAGTTCTCAAGATACTAAAGACTCTCAGGAAGCTAAGAATGCTCAAATAGAGAAATCTATTGAAGAGATATCTATATTAGAAGGTGATCAATTCTATTTTGATTGGTTCTATACTAAGAACTACAGATATATGATGGATAGTAATACTGTTAACCCTCAAAGTGATACATTACATAGATTCATAGTTGTACCTGATATACATAATGTTACACTAGACTCTAATGATGTAGATCACATGAATAAACTAAAGTATGCATTAGCTCAAGCAGTAGGTTATGATGTAGATAAAGAGAGTACAGCTAACGTACTAGCTAAGGGACAATCTATTATAGATTTGAAGGCTGAAGGACTTGAGAAAGTACTTATGTCAGATGATCTCTTAGCTAGTAATGAGATGAGTGGTGCACACGTTGGACACTTTCTTCAAGCTATCCAAGCCTTAGAAGCTCTAGAGTCCGCAGTAGATGGTAAGTTCAATACTACAATTACAGCAGAGTTTGATGCACTAACTAGCGGTTTCGGTATAAAGCTAATGCAGTTCCCTATATTAAAAGATATGCAGAAATGGCTATCTAAGGTTGGAGTATTTGTTGGTAAAAAGATAAATGGTTCAATGAATGATGAGTTATCTAAAGATGGATTTGATGACAGTTACCAAACACTAGCTAAGATGATGAAAGCTGATAATATCAGTACAGGTACAAACGAAGCTACATGGAATGCAATCAAAGGTATGATGCCTCAATATACTGAAGGTAAAGTACACGGAGACTTAAGAAAGTTATTCAAAGATCCGTTTATGACATTCAACTATAGTGCAGGATTTAAGAGCATTAGAAAGTCACTAAGTGGTATCCTAGCTGCAAAAGTACTAGAAGGTGTTGCTACAGGAAATCCTGATTATAAAGCTATTAGTGTTAGACTTAACAATTTAGTAGATGGCGATATAAAGAACTTACTTAGGAGTCAGTCTGCTGATAATATCAGACTTAAGGGTAAACCTATAGAGATTACTACTAAGAAAGGTACTATGAAGATAGGTGGAACTGTTGCAGATCTTATTGAAGCTACAATTGATGGTGCATACGGACAAGCTGTAGAAGATATCCTTACTGAAGAGTTTGAGCCATTTATAGAACTTGGTGATCATATCAATACTGCGTTTAGACTTACGTTTGAAAACTTTCAGGCAGAGTATGACACATTAACTAAGGGTAAGAGTCTATCTAAGCAAGAGAAGACTGATATAGCTAAGAAGCTAATAGATAAGTTTCCAGTTATTAAAGGTCCACTAAGTGAAGGTATAGCTGATGGAGTAACAATATTTGATACTGCTAAAGACAACACTGCTTCAGAGAATACTAAAGTTAGAACTAAAGCTACTAGAGGTAATGTAAATATACATGCCATAGTGAAGAAACTAGAAGCAGCACAAAAGTCAGGTAGTGTTATACCTATACACTCTATAGATGCTTCTGTTATAAGTGAGTTAATTCGTGGTGGAGTTAAAGGACAGTTTATACATGATGCTGTAATGCCTAACCTACTTGAATCAGATGCTGCTGTTAACTTATATAATGAAAAATGGTTTAAAAAGAACAAAGAGTATTTCCTAGTAGATGAAGTATTAGCTATGATTGAGAGTGTTCCTATGACTGAAGAGTTACAAGAGACTGCTGACTACTTAACTACAACTGCAGAGACTATCCGTAAGAATAAGAAAGAGTTATTTAGTGATCAAGATGTTGATGTAGGTCAGATGGTTGGTATGAAAGGTGGAGTTTATAACTTCTTATCAGGCAACAAAAGTAACGCTGAACCAAAGGCTGAAACTAAAGAACCTAAAACCAAGTATACTAAAGAACAACAAGGTATAATACTATTAGCTAAAGAGACATTTGGTCTTAAAGGGCTACTCAAGAAAATTGATTTAGAAGGTTGTTAGATGGCATGTCAAATAGATGAAGCGTTAGAGATACTCCGAGATACAGTTAAGAATGGTACAACTAAGTCAGCTAAGGCTGCACAAGAGATACTAACTATGATGGGAGAAGATACTACTTCAAAACCTGATGATGAGTTTAATGCTCAACCTACAGGTAACTATGGTGCTGAACTAGTTAAAGCCATTAAAGCTAGACATAATGTAGAAGTCAATATGAATATGAGCTATGCAATGTTAGCTATAGAAGGTAAAGAGTTCGCTAGTTCAAAAGGTAATACTATTACTTATCCTGATTTTGATACACTTATAGCTAATCCTGGAGCACTTGTTAACCTATCTAAGAAGTTAGATATATCAGTGGATGCTGTAGTTGCTAAAGCTAATGAGTTGAAGAGTAGTTTCCATATGGATATGACTAAAGTACATGAACATATTCATATACAGTCTGTTAGTTATATGGAGAATAATCCAAACAGTGAAGAGACTAAGTATGTGAATAGATTGTTTACACAAGTACAGTCATTCGCAGCTAAGAACCCTGAACATGCTATCAACAATGTACAGAAAGGTTATTGGAAAACTAATGTTAAAGAGTTTATAGCAGTAGCTCTAAGTAATCCTGAAATGATTCAGATACTAGGTAAATATGATGTAGTTGGTAAACAAGTTGTAAAACCTAATAACAGTATACTAGGTAAATTAGTTAGTAAACTTCTACAAATGGTTGGAGTAAAGTCTGATACAGCTACAGGTGCACTACTTACTACACTAATGAATATGGAAGAGACTGTACTAGGTTCTATGGATGGGCTCATAAAGAAGTCTGCTACACAAGTTAAAGAAGGTCTTAGTAAGAAGCTAGTTGGTGTGAGAACTCAAGTAGTGGACTATAGTAATAAAGCATTCTCTGGAACTATCAAGTATGTAGATATTGTTAAGAAGAATAAGATACTTAACATAGGGTTTACTAATGGTAAGTCTGTACAATTACATAGTGATGGTCAAGGTAATTGGAGATCTAATAATGGTATGGAAGTTACAGTATATGGAGATCAATCCATAGCTGATATTTATAACGAAGTACTTAACGATGTATTACTTAACTCAGATGAAAAACAGCAGTTTGAATATAGAGACGGAGACATAGAACCTAATATCATGGATAGTGTAGATAACATGATAGAGATGGCAGATCTAGTAGAAGATATTAGTCCTGTCAAAACATCACCAGATATGATTAATTACTACAAGGACACCATAGCTAGTATGATAAACACAGACTTTATACCTAAGATGAAGTACTATTTACATAGAGAAGGTAGTAAGACTCATGGTCAAGTTGAAGGTAGAAAGATTGGTGTTAATGTAAGTGCTAATGAGAAGATGTTAAATGGAGAGATGGGAGCACAAGAAGTTCATTGGCATGAGATACTACATGCAATGACTAAGTTTGCTTTATCAGATACTCATAACAATGCTATCTATGCTATACGTAAGAAGATTGAATACCTTAGAAAAGAAGCTGAGAAGGTTATAACTATAGAACACCTAATGCCTGAGAAGTATGTAGATGGAAAGGCTGAGTTTGAACTAGCTAAAGCCAGACACGAGTATATATTTAGTAGTGAAAATGGTTTACATGAGTTTATTGCTTTTGGTATGACAAATGAGAAAGTTATTAATATACTTAAACAGCACACTGTAAAAGAAGATGCAAAACCTACTACATTGTGGGAACAACTTAAAGCATTCGTAGGAAAGTTATTAGATGTAGCCACTATGAAATACAGTTTTGATTCTGTTGGTAAGACTCAGCACAGTGCGTTAATGCAACTTACACTAGATTTACACCAGTACAATAACAAAGCAGAGAACAAGCTAAGTGAACGTGCAGATTTAGGTATTAAAATATATAGAGTACTTGAGAAAGGTAACGTAAAACTATCTAAACTGAGAGAGTCCTTAGTCACTAAGATGGGTGGTACAGAAATAGCTCCCCCACCACCAGATAACGCTAGCAAGTGGGAAATGGCTAAATGGATGGCTCATTACCTACCAAAGCTACTAGTTAGAGATGATATGAAAGGGTATAGAGAATTAGTACTTACACAACTAGGTATGTCTCCAGAAGGATTTATACAGAATGTTCTAAGAGACTTAACTAATCCTGATGAATTAGAGAGACTGATAGAACGTATCAGTATAAACTCTGATAGTATAGATAGAGTTAGAAATACTATTAGTGAAGTTACTAGAGTAGGTATACTTGAAGAGTTTGATGAGAAGCTAACAGAGTATGAGGAAGAGATGCTCACATACGCTATGTTAGATATAGACTTAGAAAGCATCTACGGAGAGTACGATATAGATAGTATTGTAGAACTGTACAGTAACCCTAGTAAAGTTAAAGAAGAGATTGCTAAGTCAGAAGCTAGACTTAAAAAACTAGATCCTAAAAACTCCAACTGGAATATTACACAGGCAAAAGGCTTAGGTAGATTTATGTTGACTCATGAAGGTGGATTAACACAGAACTTAAATGCTAGTAACATAGCTAGAGGTATTCTTACTGAAAGTCGTAGAGAGCCAAGTGCAGAGCTAGTAGCTGAGATAGATAAGTTAGCAACTCTGACAGGTATAAAGGGACTTAGTGGTTCTGTAAAAGCTGACTTTGTAAAACGGGCTACATCTGATAAATCTGGAATAGAACACTTACTTAACCTATCTAAAGCTATAAAGAAAGAGTCTAGAGAGAAGCTATTTGATACAGATGTAAACTTGATTAAAGGGTATAGTAAAGAACTCTTTGATGACAGTATAGATATACAATTCAAGCCAGTAGATATGAAAGATGAGATGAGAGCTCAAGGATACACCTTAGAATCAAAACTACCTAGTAGTAGTATGGATAAGAACGAAGTGCCAATGGGAATATATAGAGCTACTAGTTTTGTAGGAAACACTCATAATAGAGGTGCACTACGAATGACTAATACTAAGAAGAGAGGTACAAGTTTATCAGATATTGCGTATGCACAAGATGACAAGGTAGCAATCAGGTTAGCAAGAAAAGATATCAATAAAGCTAAGATTGAAGTAAGATCCAGAGTCCGAGATATCGAGAAGGGAAAGGGAGTTGAAGATGACGGAAAGCTTACTCCAGTTCTGAACGATGCAGGAGATATTGTTAATTTCCGATACATGATGAGTAAAGCTAATAAGAAGCAACTATTAAATCAGGATACTAAGATATCCACTGTATTAGGTAAGACTAATGGTAGTATAAGTGATAAGGTTGATACAATTACTCATAACGAGGCTGTACTTGATGTGATAATGGAAGATATGGAAAAGAATTATGTTGAAGGGTTTCAAAGAGGTAACAACGGACAGTTCTATGTAAAGATAGAGAACAACAGTCCAGACAAGAAGATTCAGGAACTATACAGAATTATGCCAGCTAATGTCAAACTAGCTATTAAGAGCAGTAAGAATGGGTATATAGCTGTAAGAAAAGATATGGTCCATAACTACTTTGGGTTTAGAGAAGGGTCAATACTAGATATACATCCGTTAATAGGAAAGATAGATTTACCTACTGTTAAAAGATGGATTGTTATAGCTGAGAAGATGTGGCAAGAGTTAGTTAAGATCAGTAAGGTAGATATTGTTATTAGAACACCTGCCGTATTTATCGGTAATGTAGTATCTAACTTTATGTTTAGTGTGATAAATGGTGCAAGCCCTGTTAGAGTTGCTAAGATGCAGTATGCTAACTGGGTTAATACGAATGAGTATGTTAAAATGGTGCATGAGATTGAGAAGTTGAAGTTATCTGAAAAGATAACAGGTGAAAAGAATAGTAGAATTACTGGATTGGAAAGTACGTTGAAGGCTAATCCTGTTCACGACTTGATGGAAGCAGGGATGTATCAGACGATTATTGAAGATATTGAAAGAGCGGACTTTAAGAGTAATAATAAAATTAGTAGTATAATTAATGAGAAAACTAAGGGAGCTCCTAGTTGGGTAAAACAGGGTGTTCATTGGGTATACATTTCAGACCAAACATCGTTATTCAAGTTTATGACTACAGCTACACAGCTAAGTGACTTTGTTGCTAGAGCTACTGAATATCAATTAATGGCTGAAAGAGGGGTATCTAAAGAGGCTAGGATAAACCATGTATTAGATACATTTGTAAACTATAATAAACCTGCATCAAGATTTGAAGAGTATCTTAATGATATGGGACTTATTATGTTTACAAAGTATGCTAAACGTATACAGAGAGCTATAGCTAGAGATGGAAAGAGTAAACCTCTAAACATTATATTAGCAGCTCTTGCACAAGAGATGACTCTTGGGGTGGATGATATCTATGATCAGAATATGCTTACTAGAAACTATTCTACTATAGGTATAAACCCTATTGATCACGTACTTAGGGTATTAACTCCTACAGCTCTAGAACCTTTATTATAGGTTCTGTTTAGCTTGTAGAGTTTTCATAGTAAACATTAGTAGGAAAACTATTGCTAGTCCTACAGTTAACCACATAGATACATAAAGTATTGCTATGGTAAATACTATAACTAGTACTACCATAAATGTAAAGCCTATAGCTTTTAATATATTTATCATTGTTGGGGCATCCTTCTTTTAAATTCCTCCATAAAGTCTTTGACACGAGTATTATCAATCTTTAGGGTTGGTTTCTTTATAAGTAGGAATAGACTAGCTACAGCAGACGCTATAGTTGCGATTACAGCTCCTCCAGATGAGTGAGAGAATATCATGTTCAGCATTATTAGAATACCTGCATCTAAACCAGCATCCATGTATCTATGCTTTTCTACCTTCCAAAATATGATCAGGAAGTTAAACGATGCAGCTACACCAATAAGTAGTGCTTCCACTACTTTATGCTGCCCGTTCTTTTATTATCATCTCAATACGAGTCATAGGGTTTACTTTAGTATCTGCTGCTGCATCTAATAAAGCTCCTATTTGTTGTGCTGAGAATCCAATCATACTAAGAGATCTAACTGCACTAGTAATAGTAGAGAGTGTATCAATTACACCTTCAGCTCTAACATCTACATTCAGATCCTCATTGTTGTTTGTACATATAGTTTTTATAAAATTAAGTTTCACTATTTAAATCCTTTACTACTAATTCGGCATAACCTGCGATGTCTCTGAAGTTATCATCGTACTGAGGATCTCCATTAGCAACTCGTGCTAACTTATGAAATATCATCTCCACAGCTTCAATAATAGTAGCAGTGAATAGTTCAGGTTGCCCATATTCAACCACATGTTTATTGAACATGTTCTTCATATTCTGAGATAGATTGGCATGGTTTTCAAACTCTCCATACCTATTACCTCGTTCCTTGAGTGTATCATTTGTAGACTTTAGAGTTTCCCCAGCATCATTAGTTACTGCATGTTTTTCATTCCTAGGTCCATCATGTACATAACATATGTCCCTATCAGAGCCTACAGGTGTTTGATTCTCACATACATGACAAAATGTATGTGGTACTTTATACTCACTCATTGCTTACCCCTCACAAGCTACACAAGAACTCTTGTTTATTTTGTATGTTAACTCTTCATTCAAACTATGTACATAGTATAGTGATAACAACCATTCGTCTAAGAAAGCTAATACGTGAAGTCTAGATATCTCTTCTTCTGATTCATCTGGAGTGATAAATAGATTTAGAGATTGCCCTTGACCTCCACCACCTAGAGTCATTATCTTCTGACGTTGAGAACCCATCGTTATAATAGTCTCTTGATTTAGTTCATAAGCTGTACGGAATACGTCTTTTTCATGTACTGACAACCAGTCTTCCCCTTGTACTGAACCTTGAGCTTCTGAAATACGTTGCATAACTTCTTCAGTATATGTATCACGTTCTTTCATTAGCGTAAGTAGTACAGGGTTAATACGATAGATGTTTCCACCTGCTGTATCTTGCTCGTATACATTTGCGTATACAGGGTTTATACCTTCTGACATCCCACCCATATGAACAGCAGTTGATTTAGTTGGAGGGAATGCTAATCTATGAGAGAAACGTTCTCCATAACCTTTCATCCACTCAGGTTCACCAACTTCTCTAGCTAACATTCTACTAGCTAATAAAGTCTCTCTATCAAGTTCTTTAGTTATAGATTGGTTAAACATGATTGACTCAAGTCCCCCATAAACCCAACTATTCATTTGATAGTATGTTGATATACCTAACTGACCTAAACCAATAGCTCTAGACTTCTCAGTAAATGCAATGATCTTTTCAAAACCTTTACCAGCTCTAGCTTTAATAAGCATATCTTCAATAACTGCATCTAGGAATACTGTAGCTATTTGTATAGCTTTAGTATCTTTCCACTCATCATATCTAGCTATGTTCATAGATGACAGTACACAAGTAAATGAGTGATCTTCGTCATTGAATAGATTGATTTCTCCACATAAGTTGCTATGGGATACTAGCAATCCTCTATCTTGATACATCTGTGGTCTAGAACGATTCACTTTATCTAGATAGAACTGATAGCCCTTACCTTTTGACATACGACCTTTCATCATCTTTTTCCAAATAGTGTCAGCAGTATCTGAATCAGTCTTAAATAACTCTTTATAGGAGTCTGTTAAAATCCATCCAGCATTCCAGCCATCATCCTCTGCCATAATTTGATCATACATTTCATCGAAGTCTGCATGCATCGGATTAAGGTACTGACCTATGTTACCTCTACGAGAACCTTGAGATACATCTTTAGTATCTTGTACGGCTCCTGAAGCAGATTGCATAATACCAGAAGCAGTTCCACCTTTAGATATTACTGAACCTCTAGGTCTAACATTACTTAGATTCCATGATGTACCATAACCAGCTTTAGTAAGTAATGCCACTTCCATTCTAGCTGTATAGAATCCATAAATAGAGTCTTCTAAGTGTGTACCAGAACATGAGATCGGATGACCTCTATCATTACCTAAGTTAGTTAATACAGGAGTAGAAGGCGATAACCATCCTTTCCAAGTAATATCATAAAATGCATCATTCCAGTTCTCATACCCAAAGTTTTTAGGTATAGGAAATGTAGTAAGCTCTGAAGCTCTGTTAGCCATTCTAGTAAACATATCTTTTGGAGTCTCAGCAGTATTAAGATACTCATTCTCCGTAAGTAGTTGGTATGCTGCGGTTGTGTACCAATCTGGTGCTTCACCTAAGCGTTGTAACTCTTTACGTATATGTGATAATTGTTCGTACTTATTCATTAGGTTTTCCTGTTATAAACGATAGTGCACTAAATGCATCAAAGTCCCATTTTCTACTATATTGTGTTGTACCTGATACAAAGAAGTCATGTATCCTAATTGACTTCGTACCTTTGTAGAACCAGTCTGCAATAGGGTTTTCATCAATTTCATATAGTGAGTCAAATCCTAAATCATTCAATACGTTATTAGCTCTAGATCGTATGAACACTTTTATCTGAGCACCAGTAATACCATTAATAGGGGATGTACCAGGAAATATGAAGTCAATCATATCATCCTCATGACCTATAACTTCCTTCACTAGCTTAAGTACATTCTTATGATGCTTATCAAGATCAAACTTTGGATCTGCAATTTGCATCTCTTTCAAACGAGTATTATGTAAGTATGTAGCTGCTACACCGTGAATCTCTTCATCTCGTATAACGTAATCTACTCCGAACAAAGTATTCATTATGTACTTATGACCGTTAGACTTAAATGATCTAAGAATAGTAAAGTTACTAAACAGTAGAACCTGTTCTGTTAAAGCTAATGTTGCCTTAGTTAGAAGTTTATCTTTGGAGATATCTTTAGTAATCTTTTTTAAGAATGCTAACTTCTCTCTAATAACTTTAGTATCTTCTTGGTTTTTCTTAATAGTTTCAGGTGGAATGTTAAGAGTATCTGACATCTTCTGGTAGAAGAATGCATGTACAGAAGTTTCCATACGGGCTATCTCTTTGCATAGACCTTCAATTTCAGAGTGTGGATACCATGAAGCCATTTCACTCCAGACATCTCCAACTGCTTGTTCAATTTCTACAAATGACTGTAGTATAATAGTTACTGCATTGAGCCTAGTTTCATCTAGTCCCTTACGGTAATCATTAGTATCTTTATCTACTGGTATCTCTTGAGCAGTCCATGGAGCATCTTGTTGTCTCTCCATAATTTCCTTAGCTGTAGGGTATAGGTTCTCGCCAAAGAGACTTGGCGTTTCTATTGGCAATTTACCCATAGTCTAGTTTTGCTTATCTTGAGCTATTAACCCAGCTCTGATACCTGTGACTTCTTTCTTTAATCTACCTAAAGCTGTACGGATTCTCTTAGATTGTGCTTTGTTGTATGATGTTGATGTATCGTTATGATTTTCAACCATACCTAATAATACTTCTGGTTGTGTTTGTAAATCTTCCATTATTCTTCTCCTGTGAATTCATCTTCAGTAAATCCTGAGATGTAGTTGTGTGCAGCTACTGCTACGGACTCTGTTAACTTCTCTAAAGCAATTGCCTGTGATTCTGTTAATAGTTTGAATAGTTCTTTATCTTGTAATGCTACTAATGCGTCAGCTACTGCTATCGTATCTTCACCATCTAAGTTAACTTGAACTGAGAGAAACTTCTCTACATTTTTTGTTGTTATACCTGATTTAATCATATATAATCCTTTTTGCAAAAGTGATGTGTCCCTGTTTTTCGTAACGCCTGTAGGGACCACACATTCGATTCAAAAGTTAGACTCCCTGTGAATTCTGGAGTTAGGTAAGAGGCACCTATCAGTTAAGATGGCTAACTATTTATTATACGGCCTTCTACCGTAACCTATAAGTAACTTTAGATGTCGTCATCACTTGCTGGTACACTAGTTGGTGTATTTTGTCCTGCTGGAGTAACACCTGAAAGCATAGCTTGTAACTTAGCTTGACATGCAGCACTGTTAGTGTTCTTGTAGTTAATTTCTACACGAGCCTTAGCATCTTCAGCTACAGTCTCCATAGTTGTACCTTCTGCAGCATCAGAATTAATTTCCATACCGTTACGTTTCTTAGTATCAAAGAAGTTGAATACATCAATCTCTTGTCTTACCCAAGTCTTACTAGCGTCTTTCTCATCTGCAGAAATTTCTGAGTATGTAATAATGTAAAGCTTCTTGCCTTTAGCTGCTGGATAGTTTACTACGTCTACAGTCTTACCTGATTTGTATGTTTCTGTACCTGCTTGCTCTTTACCTAGAATAGACTTAAGGTCATTACCTGTAGCTTTAACAATGTTAGTTAGTTGTGACATTGTACGCTTAATTGCTGCTTCTGCTTTAGTCGCATCGTTGTTTGAAGTAAATCCAACATACTCTGCTGTAAGTCCTGAAGCATCTTTAAATACTATTTTAACTCTTTTATCTTCAATACTTTGCATTGATTCAATTGTAACTAGGTGTGCACCCGATGTATTAATCTTAGTTCCAGTTTTACCTAAACTATCCTGTGTTTCTTTATCTAAATTGTTGTATTGGTCTAATAAACCCATTGTATATCCTTGTGTGCTGGTGTTGCACTATTTTCTCTAAAGTGACATCTTGTGGTGTTGTACTTATTTATTAAGTGCGCTTTCTAACTCTGCCATAGAGTTCTCTTTAGATTCGTATGGAGATAGTGAACGTTTAATACGTGTACTGTCATACTCATCTGAATTATCTGCTCTAAATTTGAACTCATCTACTTCAACTACTGTATTGAAATGTGATTCGATTAATCTGTAGTGAGCATTACCTTTAACTACCATAAACTTCTCAGCATCTTGATCTTTCTTATCCTTAGATGGTTTGTAATGTCCTAGAACATATACGAACTTTCCATGAGTATAAGTCTCTTCTTTCAGCATTCTGAAGAAGTCATGTAGTTGTTGATTGTATGAATTCCATACTGTAAAGCCATTATGTACTGTGACGTAATGACGTTCTAGCTCAGATACGAATGCTGTGAATGTATCTACAACTATACGATCTATCTTATCAGATGCCATAGCTTTCTTGAAGTATGGAAGTAACTCTTCTATAGTTTTATACATTACGTTACCATGATCTTTCAAGTCGTTATCTGAGTCTATTGATTTTAGTTTAATTACTTTGTAGTAATCAGCTTCATCATCTTCAGGTAAACCTTTCGCTTCTACATCAAGAATGATAGTTCTCATCTTCTCTTCTGCTGGTAGGAATTCTATTGCTGCAGATTTCCCACAGCCTGGTTTCCCAACTATAACTACGGGGAATGCCCTAGTTAGTTTCTTTCGTTCTTCAAGTGTCTTGTCTTGTAAATTCATTTATCCCTCCATTTGTGATAAGTATGTTTTTAATACTGTATTTTCTAATCGAACTTCATCCATAGGATTAGTCCAACAACTATTAAGATAGTGTATGACTTGTAAGTACTGTTCTTGGTTGGCACCTTGATCTCTCAAGTGCATTGAAGCTCTAGCTAGTGAGATAGAACCTGCACCTGCTTTACAGTGTATACAATAATCAAATATCTTATTTACGTTTGCCATAATGTCTTTCATAGCTTTAGTCTTAGCCTGAGTAGTTACAGGCTTTGTTTTAGGTACTAATCCTTCATCTGGGTTGTTTGCACATTGACTAATAAGTTCCTCTATCTCGTAGAGTCTACCTGTAGTGTTTGAATAAACTTCTGATCCTGCATAACCATAAATAGGTTGAGCTGGATTACCACTAGTTGGATCACCTTCAATTGTAAGTTCTTCACATACACTTTTCATAATACATCTATATAGATTGAGTTGAGTCCCATCTATCTCGACACTTACTGGAAGTATAATTCTAAACTTGTACTTGTTTTCCCGATCTGATGTTGTACATATGATATGCTTGAACTCTGATAGGAAGTTATGCATTTGCACAATATCTATCTCAGATTTATCTACATCTATAGTTAGTAACTTAGTAGATGAAGCTATGTACTTTTGGTTACGATTCATCGTAATAACGTCACCATTTTTATTAGGACCATCATTATACCTGAATACGTTGTAAACTGTATCATTAGTTACGATATTCTCTAAGAACTTCATAGAGCCTGTTTTGTAATGGTCAAAGTTATCTAGGTAAGCTACTCTATCTGCTTTAGGTACACCTGGTACCTTATTGTAGGATAGTGCATATTCACCTGTATCTTCAACTTTCTTGTATGGAGCATACTTAAATAACCTAGCTTCGTTGCAGTAGGATACAACTCCGTCTTTAGATAAGTAACTGTTCATAGGATGAAGTAGTTCATGGAAATCGTTTGATACTCTTGTAACCCAACCATTTACCATAGCTGTATCTAGAGTTACTTCAGTTAACTTACCTTCTTTAAACTTGTCACCAAGTAATCTGTAGGCTTTAGATGAAGTAAGTATTACAAACTTCTCCATATACTTAGAATTATATTCTGCAAAGTATATAGCTGAAGCTAAATGTGTTTTAGAGATTTCATTCTCTCCACTCATTAAAGTCCATAGTGCTGCCAATCTAGCTGTTTTAAAAGCTCTACCTGCAACCTCTACCTGACTAATAGATGAGTCTTCTGCTAACTCAGCTCTCATTGCACCGAACTGAAAATAGTCTGTATACAGTTGAGCTGCGTCTTCTGCAAAAGATACTACTCTGTTTGCTTCAGATGATAACATTCTAGCTACAACTTGTGTAGTCATGTCATCTAATTCTGTAGATGTTTTTGATACTACCACACGTCTCCTATTAGCTATCTCACGGACTTCTGCAATAGTTCCAGGTATTTCGTTGTTCTCAATGTTTTCTTCCTCTGAAGGCATTGTGTACCACGATCTACGAGCCATCATTGCGTGAAATATCATAGATATAGTTTCAGATACTCTCTCATCTCCAAATATAATTTTAGGAGATGAATGAAGTAATGCATTTGGATACATAGATTCAATTGCTGCTTCTCTGACTTCTGCTGTTTTATAAGATGGTGCAGGAGCATTACCCATATCATATAGAATACCAAGCATCTCTAGAACTTCTTCTGTTGTCTTACCACTCTTTAGTGCTAAACCAAATTCTCCCATAACTACACAGGGAATACCAAATTCACTAGTTGCCATACGATTTAGTTTAGATGATAGTCCACCTGATGTAGTTTTAGAACCCATTTCCAAGTCTTCTAACTCTCTAATGAAATCTACGTAGTCTGAATACACTAAATCAGATTCTACTGCATTAGGAACTTCCTTCTGCTTCTCTCTGAGAGCTATACGTTTTGCACGTTCCTCTTCTTGTTTCTCACGTTCTACTTTAATAAGTTGGAATGCTGTTGAACAAGCTGACTTCATAGTTGTTACTGAAGCATCTTTTCCACTACCTGATCCACTAATATTAATAGCATAGTAGTTGATTGATAGTTGATCCGGTGAATATACAGCATCATTTATTACAGGTCTTAATTGACCTAGTAGATGATTAAATACAAAGTTCACTGTTGTACATGAGCTAATGTTACTAAACCCTGGAGACTTCGCTGTAACTAGCTTGATACCTTGCTGTACTATGTTTGGTAGTCTATCTACTTCAAACTTATCACTTACTTTTATAACACTAGCTAATTCAGTTTCATATAATTTTACAATATGTCTTACATTATCTAGTCGTTCTTCTGGTGTTATTTCCATTAATCCTCCCTTGTTAAGATGCCACGTTTAACACGTATACCTAATTTATTTAGTTTAGCTCTAAGTGCTGATGCAGTTCGTACACCTTTATAATATCTTACTACTGATTCAAGGGATTCGCCTATAGAATCTTGTAAGTCTAGTATCTCTAGCGTATTCCATCCTTTTGAAGTAAATCCTGTTATTTTAGCTCGTTTCTCTTCTACCACTAAAACTTCATCTTCGTAATCTCCAAATCTAGGTTTAACACCTACACTTACATACATAGATAGTGAAGCTTCTAACTCCTTAATAGTTTTGTTTGCAGCTTCTAGCTTAGTTAGTAAGTTAGCATTTGTATCCATCAACATCCGTGAAGGTTGGTTTTGTGCATACCTAATCTCATTGTATTCTTCTATGGTCATTTCAACTTTAGTAATCATTTTAGTTCTCCCTTTAATCTAGCTATTGCTTCTTGTATAGTATAGATCTCATCTGAGCCTAACCTATCACTCCATCTAATCATGTCTTCCAATAAGTGTATTACTTCCTGTTTCATCTAATATCCTTTGTCCTATATCGAAAGCGTAATCGCCTTTGATTCTAGTATTGTATTCTTTAAGGTAGTGTTTCGTACCTAACTCTTTAGTTTGTTTTATAACATCTTTCTCGTGTCGTTTTAGTACTTTACCAAGCATTTGAAATTGAACTAGGTTGTGGGTATCACATTGTAGTTCTAATAGATCAAATCCTTCTGGTGCTTCAAACTCCCTACTACCAACTAGTTGTACCTTCATTTTACTTTCCTCCTATTGTAGATAGCATCTGCCAACTCTTTTAGTTTATATATGTTGTCTTTAGTTGGTGACATCTTAGCTATGTCTGTATAGAATTCTAACTCTCTGTACGATGCATCTATTGTCTCCATTTTATCTATAGCCCTTTGTACTTCTTCTAGTGAGCAGTTGTTCTCTAGTTCTGTTAATTCACTCCAATTTGGCCCTATGTCTAATGCTGAAGCATTTGGTACAGGTTGATATGTGAACATTTGTTTAGTCATAACTTCAACTAGGTTGTTGTTTAACCACTGTAATATGGTTGCATCTTTTCTACATTCGTAGTATAGTGAATCATATATAGTTGATGTAAGTAGAATATCTCTCTCATAACCAGCTAGTTTGATTCGTTGTCTCATCTCTGCCATTGTTAGGGCTGAAATTATATCCCAAAATTGTGCTGTTGCATTACAAATCGTGCGATTATGTTTTGCTGGATCATCTGTACGTATATGAAATCCCATACCTAAGTATGTCTGTCTCTCTTTACTAGCTTGTGACATAACTACATTATTGTTATATGCTGTAACCCCAGGATATAGTTCGTTATGGTATTTATCAAATATAGATTGAGTTATGTTTCCACCTTTATCTATATCTGGGAACCCACCAAACGCAAGTTTAAATGAAATTGGCTTACTGTCCTGTCTTAAAGACTTCAGTTCTTTGTTTGAGTTACACTCTTTCTTGAAGTTCTTATTCCAATCTAGTGATCCATCATTGTGACCTAGTATCTGTTCTATACGTGGGTAATAGGTTGATGCATGAAAGCAGTGACTATCGAATCCACCTCCAAGTATCTTTATCTTGTTGGCGTCCTCTGTAATGTTTGCTATAGTAACTTATTGT
>Ga0257127_1001301_pt1 | contig 17850 bp, 16 predicted proteins | sample SI060_135mmetaG_FD_190152 | JGI IMG/M metagenome (GOLD analysis project Ga0257127, IMG submission 190152) | Marine microbial communities from Saanich Inlet, British Columbia, Canada - SI060_135m | ecosystem: Environmental > Aquatic > Marine > Inlet | place: Canada: British Columbia | collected... | reverse complement strand
TACCAAGATCAAATTAAGGGTCACCAGTTTTACCATTGATATGAGTGAATGTATGTTCTGTGATCTCTGTACACACCCCTGTCCAGAGGATTGCATCCACATGACGCCAGATTATCAATTCATCAGCAATGATAATGTCAAACTTGATGTAACACCGGAAGAACGCTGGAGAGATCGTGATCACCTGATCTACCAATTCTCAAAAGTGTCTCCAGAAGAGCGTGAACAGCGAGCAGCAGAGGCAGCCAAAGTAGCCGCCGCAAAAGCTGCTGCCATGGAAGCGAAAAAGGCCGCAGCTGAAAAGGCTGCCGCTGCAAAAGCTTCCGCTGAACAAGCAGCTTTAGATGAAGCAGCTAGGGAAGCCAGCGTGGTGGAGGTGACTCAATCAGCCGCTAGCATGCCAATCACGCCTCCTGCTCCAATTGGGAGTTCCCCTCAAAGTACGCCACTCACAGATGCAATTTCAGGCCCAGCGCCAGATATTATCTCGGTTCAGGACACCACACCTCCAGACGACACGGTAGAAAAGCTCAATATTCCAATGGAGACTATTACATCTCCAGAAGTTTCAGAGGAAAAACCTGTTGCAACTGAGACAACTGTTGAGCCTGAAAAATCAACGGATACAGAAGATTCATCAACAGGGGAGACTGAGAATGGCTGATTTCATTTTCTGGATTATCTGGGCTTTGATCGTCGCATCAGCTGCACTGGTAGCATTCGGAAACAACCTGATTCATTCGGTGTTCGCCCTGATGGGAACCTTTTTAGGTGTCGCCGGAATTTATATTTTTCTTAACGCGGATTTCCTGGCAGTTACCCAGATTGTAGTGTATGTCGGTGGCATTCTGGTTCTGCTTGTCTTCGGAATCATGCTCACCAACAAAATTTCCACGGCTCAGATATCTCAGAGTTCTGTGCAAAAAGTCCTGGGCCTGCTCGTTGTGCTGGGAATAGCTACAATTATTCTGACCGCAGTGCTACCTCATGACTGGGTGGGTGCAACACTGCCCATGGCTTTCACAGATACAGTTACTGGCATTGGAACCTTATTGTTTACAGACTATCTGATATTATTTGAGATTGCCTCAGTGTTATTGCTGGGGGCTCTCATTGGTGCAGCCACTTTGGCGAGAAAGGAGCTATAGGATGGATCATCTCTCTTCATATCTCGTTCTCAGCGCCATCCTCTTCAGTCTCGGCTTGTATACTGTAGTCACTCGACGTAATGCTGTAGCCATCCTTATGGGTGTGGAACTCATTTTGAATGCCGCGAATATAAATTTTGTGGCCTTCTCGAAATTTGTGACCCACAACCTGGATGGACACCTCATGTCGGTTTTTATCATTATGCTGGCCGCTGCTGAAGCTGCAGTCGCTCTGGCCATAGTCTTGAATCTCTATAACGATCGCGGGCACATCAATGTTGATGAAGCCAACGCACTTAAACAGTAGGTGCAGCTGATATGATTAAATTAGCACTATTCATTCTGTTTCTCCCGCTGCTATCATTTGTTTTTCAGATATTCTCTTTCAGGCGCTTTGAGGAGAAGAAGGGGGAATGGGTTTCCGTTGGAATTCAATTCGTAACCTTGATCCTTGCTCTTGTGATGCTGGGTATGATGCTCTCAAGGAGTGATCCCAATTTCAGCCTCGAATTACATCAGAGCTGGCTTGATCTGGGATTGTTCAAAATTGATCTCGGTATCTACATCGATAATATCACCGTTATTATGCTCGTGGTAGTTGCTCTTATCTCTGCCCTGGTGCATCTCTATTCAACTGCCTACATGGCTGGTGATGTCCGTTTTTCCAGATATTTTGGATTCTTAGGGATATTCACATTCTCAATGAATGGTATCGTTCTCGCCAATAGTCTCTTTATGATTTACATCTTTTGGGAATTAGTAGGACTCTCATCCTATCTGCTAATTGGACACTGGTGGGAAAAAGATTCAGCGGCCAATGCTGGTAAAAAAGCCTTTATCACCAATCGTGTAGGTGATATCGGTATGTTTACTGGAATGCTTATTATCGCCACGGTTCTGGGAACTTTCAATTTCCAGATGATAGCCGAGCGGATCCATGACGGGGTCTGGGCTGCCAATGCAGGCATGCTGTTTGGTGGGATTGATCCTCATAAACTTCTGACTGTTGCCGGTATTTTGGTCTTCATGGGCGCCGTGGGTAAATCTGCGCAATTCCCGCTACATGTTTGGCTACCGGACGCCATGGAAGGTCCCACACCTGTATCAGCACTGATCCATGCCGCCACCATGGTAGCCGCTGGTGTTTATTTGACAGTTCGTATTTTTCCTTTCCTCACGGCTGATGCCATGGCAACCATCGCATTCATTGGAGGTTTTACAGCAATTTATGCTGCCACTATTGCAATCACCCAAAATGACATAAAAAAGGTTTTGGCTTATTCAACAGTAAGTCAATTGGGATATATGGTTATGGCTCTGGGAACCGGTGCTTATGTAGCTGGTTTCTTTCACCTCGTTACGCATGCCATGTTCAAAGGTGCCTTATTCCTGGCATCAGGTTCAGTAATCCATGCTATGCATCATAGTTTGCATCATCTTGACGATCATGAGACCGATCCTCAGGATATGCGCAATATGGGTGGTTTGAGAACCAAGATGCCCATCACCTTCGGTGTGTTTATGGTGACAACCGCGGCTATTTCTGGAATACCACTATTCTCAGGATTCTTGAGTAAGGATGCTATCCTGGCCGGAACCTGGGCCTATGCTGCCAATGTTCATGACGGGTGGCTGGCATCTCTGCACCTGGCCTGGATTCTTCCAGTATTCGGATTTGGTGCTGCAGCTATCACCGCTTTCTATATGTTCAGATTGATTTTTATGACCTTTTATGGGGAAGCCAAACAACCACAGATTTTCAAGCATATCAAGGAATCTCCAAAAGTGATGACAATTCCTTTGATTGTGTTAGCGGTACTCTCCATGTTCTTCATGTTCACTTTGCCATCTGTGAATCCCATATCTGATCATGGTTGGTTTACCACCGTTGTTCAGTCACCTGAGAGCGCTGTTACAACTGGTCCCGCTTTTGAACTGGAGCATTTTGAACATGCTCTCCATGCAGCGCACACCCCAGCCATGGTGACCTCGATCCTGGTTGCTGGTCTTGGCATTCTCTTTTCTGTGCTGGTTTATTTTTTGAATAAGATTTCTGCTGAGAAACTCGCTGTAAAACTGGGAGCGCTCTATCGGGGATCATTTAACAAGTGGTATATGGATGAATTCTATATCAATGGCATCATACGACCATTTTTGAAGGGTTGTGATGCACTTGGTCGTTTTGATCTGGATTTTTATGATCACTATCTCATCAACGGGTGGGGTCGCAATACCAAACGTACTTCCAAGGGAGTAGGGCTGGCTGATGATCTCATCGTGGATGGTGCCGTAAATTTTGCCGGTATCATCTTTCAATGGTTGGGTTGGACCTTAAAGTTCATCCAAACTGGTAAAATTCAAAATTATCTCATCTTTGTATTGATCGGCGCAGCTATGCTGTATGTCGTCAATGTATTTTAGGACTGAAGGAGTCGATTAACGCCATGGAAAATCATTTACTAAGCATTGTAACCTTCCTGCCAGTATTTGGAGCGGTGATTATTGCCCTGATCCCGAAGGAAAAGTTGGACATTATTCGTTGGGGCGCAGCAGCAATAACTGGCCTCCAGCTCATTCTGGCTATCTGGATTCTTTATATTTTCGATTTCTCAAGTTCAGAGGTTCAACTCCAGGAGCATTTCGCCTGGATCCCTGCGTTTAACATTGAATATTTTATGGGGATTGATGGTCTAAGTGCTCCCATGATCCTGCTTACAGCACTTTTAAGTTTTCTGGCTGTATTCACATCCTGGAATATTGAGAAGGCTCAAAAGGGCTATTTCGCACTCTTCCTCCTGCTTGATGCAGGTATGATGGGTGTCTTCTCATCCCTGGACTTCTTCTTATTCTATATCTTCTGGGAAGTCATGCTCCTGCCAATGTACTTCCTGATTGGTATCTGGGGCGGACCTCAACGTGAATATGCTGCCATTAAATTTTTCTTATACACTCTTTTTGGGTCCGTTCTGCTCTTATTAGGAATGCTGGCGCTCTATTTTATCTCTGAGCCCCACACGTTTAACATGCTGATCCTGGCTGAGCATTCGTCACAATTTGGCAATGCCTTACTGTTGGGGATGAATGCCGGGAAGGTGATATTTATACTTCTCTTCATCGGTTTTGCCATCAAAGTACCTATTTTCCCATTCCATACCTGGTTGCCTCTGGCACACGTTGAGGCTCCCACAGCCATCTCCGTAATTCTTGCTGGTGTCCTGTTGAAAATGGGAACCTACGGTTTCTTGAGAATCAGCTTTCCTGTCCTTAAAGATGCTACCCTATGGTTTGCCCTGCCGTTAGCAATACTTGGCCTTATTAACATAATTTACGGCGCTATGGCGGCATTGGCTCAAAGGGATCTGAAGAAGATGGTGGCTTACTCCTCAGTCTCACATATGGGTTTCGTACTTTTGGGTATGGCAGCCCTCACTCCGGCTGGTATAAATGGTGCTGTTTTCCAGATGTTCAATCATGGAACCATCTCAGCCATGCTCTTTATGTTGGTAGGTGTGGTTTATGATAGAGCTCATCATCGTGACATTGAAGGTTTTGGTGGAATTGCCAAGGTAGTACCAATTTATGCCGGTGTCACGGCTATGGCATTTTTTGCCGGTCTTGGATTACCAGGCTTTTCAGGGTTTATTTCAGAAGCACTGTGTTTTATCGGTGCCTTCCCCGTCTTTACCTGGATCACCATTTTTGCTACTATTGGTATTGTGTTGAATGCAGCATATTTCCTGTGGGCTTATCAACGCATATTTATGGGTGAACTCAATAGCAAGTACGAGAATTTGGAAGAGATCAATAATCGCGAATTATTTGCTCTGATACCTCTGGCAATTATCACTTTCTTCCTTGGTGTATATCCTACACCCATGTTGAATTTGATGAGTAGCACCTTGAACTCTTTGGTGGAAGCTGTCAAAACCGCTGGAATGGTAGCTGGTCTGTAATCAAATAGGATATGCTTATGAATCTTAATCAAATCATGACGGATCTCTCCTATTTCATACCTGAGATGATACTTACAGGGATACTGCTCCTCGTCATATTGTTCGACCTCTTTCAGAAGACTGACTCTTCCATCCGATCTGGATATCTCGCCCTAGGCGGCCTGGTGCTTGTTACCCTGGCCCTGATTGGACAAGATGTTTCAACTTCAGTAGGAATATTTTCAAACATGCTGGCGGTGGATCCTTTTAGCAACTTTTTGAAGATCCTGGTTAGCATAGGTACTATGCTGGTAATGTGGATGTCATTTAACTCCAATGAGCTAAAAAATCGTCGCGTAGGGGAATACTACGTTCTGCTTCTGGTTCTGGTTCTAGGAATGTATTTCTTGGTATCTGCAACCCATTTACTCAGCATTTACATCGCACTAGAGATGGTCAGTATCATGAGTTATCTCCTTTCAGGATATCTGAAAGAGCAGGTGCGTTCCAATGAAGCGTCTGTTAAATATGTGGTGTTTGGTGCTTTTAGCTCCGGTATTTTGCTATATGGATTTTCATTGCTCTATGGTCTCACAGGCAGTGCCGATATCTTTGAAATTCAAGCAGCACTATCAGCAGGAAGTGTGTCACCTGCTTTGATGATGGTCATCCTGATCATGATCCTGGTAGGTTTTGGCTACAAGATTGCTGCCGTGCCATTCCATTTCTGGACACCAGATGTGTATGAAGGTGCGCCAGCTCCAATTACAGCTTTCCTGTCTGTGGCTCCCAAGGCGGCAGGTTTTGCTATTATTATCCGTTTCTTCAATGTGGCCTTGTCAAGCGCCGGTAATCCGAACATGGAAGCCTGGACAGCTCTCAGCAACATGAATTGGCAGGCAGTCATGGGTATACTGGCGATCCTCTCCATGACGGTTGGAAATGTTATCGCTCTTCAGCAATCAAATATCAAGCGTATGCTGGCTTATTCAAGTATTGCTCATGCTGGGTATATGTTACTCGGTGTCGTTGTCGCCGATCAAACGGGTATTGCAGCTGTATTGTATTACGCAGCAGTTTATATGCTTATGAACCTGGGCGCTTTCTTTGTGGCTATCCATATTAAAAATGAATTTGATACTGAAGAGATCGAAGACTATAAAGCTTTGGGTTATAGAGCCCCCGTTCTTGGTGTAATTATGGCTATCTTCATGTTTTCCCTCACGGGATTACCACCTACAGGTGGTTTTGTGGCAAAATTTTACATTTTTCGGGCTTTGATTGAGTATGGAGATATGTATTTCTGGCTGGCTATCATTGGTCTGATAAACGGTGTCATTTCACTTTACTATTATATGCGCGTTGTCAAAGCCATGTACTTCGGGAAAATTGAGTTGCCTGATACGGTTCACCAGGCACCTTTAAATGTTACCATTCTCCTGGGTGTGCTGGCGCTGCCTTTATTGTTTGCCTGGATGCTGGGTGACCCTCTGTCGACTTTAGCACAAAATGCGGTCCAGTTTTTTATTCAGTAAGCTTTAAAATATTTTTGATAAAAACCCTGCCATTTATCGGCGGGGTTTTTTATTTTAGGGAACAACTGAACACTCGATTGAAGGGTGGGTTTGAAGATTATTCGATTAAAACACAGCTTAACTGGTTCCGTGCTTGCGATAATGATGCTATGCTCATGTGAACCTGAAGTGAATATAGAGGTCGGCGTCCTCTGGGAAGATGATCAATATTTTAATGATTCAGGCTCAGCCTGCATTGGAATTCTCGGAGGAAAGTGGGACTCAGATACAGGTTTTGATGGGACTATTCTTGATACTACTTCGGTAAGATTAGGGGTAAATGGCAATTATAAATTTTCAATCATCGCCAGCGAGTCGGATAATTATACCGCTTTCATCTATTTTGAGCATAGTGGCAATGAGATTTATGATGAGGGCTATGATATCGTTATGGGCTATAAATACAACAAGGCGGAACCGGGAAAAACTGTGGAAATATCACTCTCTGCATATTACTAATAGCTATGCGTCTGCTTGAAGTAAATTAATTCAACTTGAAAACGGAACAATGGACAATGCTATTCTTCGTCCTCTACATCGACATCAAACCACCAGTGTCCAGTTTCATCTATCCAGACTTGATGAGATAATATGCGATTTTTCTGGCACTTAATGCGGTATTCAACTCCATCATAGCTGCGGTACTTGAAATTTTTGTCCTGAAAGTATTTGCCGGTCAGTTCTCCCGTGTTGATATCGTTCCAATCCATTCCAATGACTTTGGTAAATGATCCAGCCACGGGGTAGCTGCCTTCGGTGGCATAATGCATGTTCAGCTGATCGCGAATGGAGCCAATAGAGGCCACAGCCTCACTGCGTATGGCCAACTCCATATTATGCTGATAGATGGGGACTGCGGCAGCTACAAGCACTCCGGTAATGACTATTACAATCATGAGTTCAACAAGAGAGAATCCGTTTTGGACTCTTTTATTTTTCACGTCATCCAAAGTTATGCAAGCCTTTTTTAATAATTGCTACTATGTAATAATATAATCCTGATAGCACAGTGTGATGTAACAATAGTATCACGGCTAGACCTGACACCTGACCAAGGACAAATAATAGGTGGGATGGTTCGAACAGTGTTTAGAAGACTATTTAACTGTGAGGTTAAATAGTCTTCAATAACCCTAAATCATTTAGAATCAGTCAACTAATCCTAATTTTTTCAATTCTTTCTCGTAACGATTTACCAGATCATTCATATTGTCAATAACAGCTTGAACAGCTTCTGGTTTGGTCATATCCACACCAGCCTTTTTCAATTGTTCAACGGGATAATCGCTGCCACCTGATTTCAAAAGATTGATGTAATTAGCCTTTGCCTGTTTCTTTGATTTGCGCGTTCCCTCATTCATCTGCTTAAACAATGATGCTGAAGCAGCGTAACTCGTGGCATACTGGTAAACATAATAGGGAACCGATGAAAAATGGGGGATTCGAGCCCAGGTGACATCATAGAGCTCATGGTTCTCCATTGAATCTCCGTAAAAAGTGACGAGGACATCATGGTAAACGCTATTCAGAACATCTGCGGTAATAGGTTGTCCTTCTTCCACAAGTTTATGTACTTGATATTCATAATCTGCGAATAAAACCTGGGTGTAAAAGGTTCCAGCAATATTGTCAATTGCATGGCTTAAAAGGACGAGTCGTTCTTTGGGATCCTTGCTCGTTTTCAGCATGTACTCTAATAAATGTGCTTCAGCCATTGTTGAAGCAACCTCAGCAACGAATAGTGTATAGCCAGAGTTTGAAAAGGTCTGGGCTTCATTGGCAAACATCGTGTGGACGGTATGTCCCATCTCATGTGCAAGAGTGAACACATCGTTGAGTGTGTTAGTGTAATTCAAAAGCATATAGGGGTGCACGCCATAGAGTCCCGCAGAAAAGGCACCTGTTGTTTTGCCAGGCGTTTCATAGACATCAACCCAACCTGGTGAGAAAGCCTGAAGTTGTTTTTTGCTATAGCTCTTCCCCAGGGGCTTGATTGATTTCTGGACTATTTTTGCCACACCATCGTAGTCATAGTCCTTTTCAAATTCAATTACTGGAATGGCTGAATCATAACCATCATACTCGTCAAGTTTCAGTGCTTCCTTACGTAATTTATGATAGCGTTGCAGTGGGGCAGTTCCTGCACGTGCCTGTTCAAGGAGATTCAAATAGACCTCAACAGGAATATTATTATTCCCCAATGTTCTTTCCAGTGTTGATCCATAGTTGCGGGCCTGAGCGTATGCCCAATCACGTTGGCAAATACCATCATAAGATGCAGCGTAGGTGTTGATGTTGTCATTATATGTACCATTGCGTTCCAGAAAGGCGGCTTTACGGTCCTCATGATTTCTGGATGTAGCGAAAATTCGACCCGCCTCCCCCTCGGATATCTGTACTTCTTCTCCAGTGGATAGCTCGATGGTGCCAAACTTTATATCAGCAGTTGATAGTTGGTCATATACTGTTCCTGGTGTACCACTGAGACGACTAAAGTAGGAAAGCAAAAGTTCGCTCTTTTCGTCCAGTACATGAGCTTGTTGACGGTAGAGATCTTCAATACTGAAGCCATAGGGTTTTAGATCAGGTGTTTCGTTTAACCAGGTTTCCATAGTTGACCATTCAATAGTCATCATTTCTGGAGCAAACCATGCTGTAGCTGTACCAAATTTTGAAAATAGGATACCGACCTGTTGCAGTTTCGCATAGATCTCGTTGTCACGATTATCCAGAGCACGAACCAGTCCAGCGTAAGTTTGGACACGGTCAGCAATCAGACCCAGCTCATCCCTCATAGTGTAGGCTTTGAGTAAATTCTGTGGACCACCTGACAAGCTGCCCTTGAGCTTACTGTAGTCGTCCATCATGCCTTCAAGACGTTGGAGGTCCTGCTCCCAGGCATTCCAATCGCTATAGATATCGGTCATTTTCCATTTATGCCTGGTGTCGATATCAGCTCTCTCTTTTGGGGCTGCTATCAAAACCTGTGATGAAAGCAGCACCAACAGGATAAGCGTACAGTTTTTAAAAAACGTTTTCATGGTATACTCCATTTATAAAACTATAGTTGTATTGATCATGACAGGCGGCTTGTCACGTCCCCAACCCAGGGGATCATCAGCTAACAAACTATATTAAGACAAGCCAATATGCATGCTAAGGTTTATAACGATTTTGTGATGCAAAAGTTCATCCTTGAATTGTATGAAAGAGTAGGCTCTTCCAGGGTGGGTTAGTAGCTGAATATGGTAAAATATCTGGACTACAAAATTGCTCCATAGAGCTAATTTATTCCATATTATTCGATAAAGGTGTTGAAAAATAATTGTAAATGTTTGTTTGTTTTAGATTTTCAGTGCCCATATTGCTGGCAATTGTTAGGAAAGTCCAATTTATGGGACGGAAGTGCTTTCAACAAATGTATGTCGGAATGCCTAGCATGTAAAAAGCCACCATCGTGTGGTAGTTTAAGAAAAGAGGTACAAATGGCTGATCAACTAGTCAACGGAGTAGTCAAGTGGTTTAACGACGCAAAAGGCTACGGATTTATTCAGCAGGAAGATGGTCCAGATGTGTTTGTTCATTATCGGGCAATCAACGGTGAAGGACATGCGTCACTCAAAGAGGGACAAAATGTTACTCTGAATGTTACCCAGGGCGAAAAAGGTCCTCAAGCAGAGAACGTTACTGCTGTATAATTCTTTATAAGAATTGATCAAGCGCTGGGCTCGTAAGGGTACCAGCGCTTTTTTTTATACCTACCTCCAATAAATCGTCATACCCGAAATATTGTTTCTACAGTTGTGGGGATAATGATTTTCCCATGCGGTGCGCGGGCATCAGCCTTCGCCTCTTGGTGGCAACATAACGAGTACTAGAAATGTTTGGATGAAAAGGCTCTACCTGAGTGGGATTTTAAGTATATCTCAAAATTTGCAGCTTTTTCACGGTTTCTGAAAGAGATTGCAGTCTCAATTTTCCAGGGTTTGAATTTTGCGGTATGCTTGACCTCACCATGATTATGTTTCTTTAACCTTACTGTAAGATCAGCTGTTAAGCCAGTATAGTGTTTACCAGGATATTTTTCGCTAACCAATATGTAGACATAATGAAAATTACTCATATCGAAATCTCCGGGGCTCGCCGGGGCGTAGTTCGAATTATTGATATTTTGTGGTTAGGTTCCCGGCGTCGCTTGCAGCTATGCCGTGGCTGGCTTCGTTCTCATTTTATTCGAACGAAGCCTGGTGGAGGCGGGGAGATACAAATCATTGAAAAGTAGTCATTTTTAAGTGCGTGTCGTAACTATATATATTATAACGAGATAGGTGATGCATAAATGAGCTAATTGGATGTCCAATTTCACCCAAAATCACCGGTTGTCATACAAAATGTGGCACGAATGTGGCACGCGGCATCACCTCTTTTTTTTCTTTGGGCGAGGATTATCAATGAGCCATTCATCGATTTTTTTCTTTACGTATCGAGGACTACTTCCTGCATAAACTACTGGAATTTTGTCCTCACTAGTCCAATTAGCAATTGTACCTGGGACAACATCTAGATATTCAGCAACCTGCTTACCGTTCATTATCTCACGCTCCATTACTTTGGAACCAGACCCTGCATTTTTCAATGCGAGTTTGATGAAGTACTGACGATATTCAAGGTCATCAGGGTTTGCACTTATTTTTAAATGGATTTTGTCAGTATCTTCAGCACATGTAGTTGTAATTGCAATTGTCTCCGTCGATGATGTTTTATAAAATTCATAGATCAAAGCATTGTTTTTACCCAATATTAAGTCGATAGTGATATCAGCTGGTTCAACAAAGATTGACTCTAAATATTTATTTGGCATCAATTGAACATGGAGTAGACCAAATTGTCCAAGGGTATCCACAATCTTGGTATGGTTCTTTTTGTTGAATAGCGGAATTTCATGGATATCTGATTTTTCAGTAAGAACCGTGGAGGATGCTGGTACCAAATTTGGTAACGCCTCACCAACGGCATATTGGTACATAACTGCTTCATCTAATTCCCAGACAAGCCTGCTATGTGCCTTGCTTGTGAGTTCCCTGTATTGAATCACTTGTTTTACTAATTGAGGCACTTGTACCCCTCCCGATATATGCAATTAACAAATTTAAAAATAACCCAGTTGAACCTGCTGTACAAGTTGGCATTGGTAGGGTTCCTATCCACAACGAATAGAAAAGATGCCAATTCCAAATAAACCGACGTTTGTAGAAAATATTTCTCTGTCTACCTTCAAAGCGAATTATTCATGACATCAGGGGATAGTATCTATGACTTCAGATTGCGAACAATTATTCGGGATAAATTCTCCTTTCAATGAGGAGGCTCTCAAAAAGAGATACCGGGAGCTAGCTAAACAGCACCATCCTGATAAATTCCAAGATCCTGATAAAAAGATTCAGGCCCACGAGAAGATTACTCAAGTTAATCTATGTTATGATCAGTTAAAGCAATCAGCGGGTGGACAGGGAAGCCAGCAAAAACAGCCGATGGCAGGTGAAGGCTGGACAACATTCGACCAGTATATCTCATATATAAAAAACGAACCAGATAAAACAGTAGTTTGGGACCAACACCTTGATGGAGAGCCAGGTAACCCCCAACCGCCACTCAAGCCCTTATCCGATGAATTAAAACAGCATGTACATTTCGAATTATATACACATCAAGCAGAAGCATTAGATCATTACCGGCGAGGTGAAAACCTTGTCATAGTGACACCAACCGCCTCAGGCAAAAGCATGGGGTATATGTTGCCATTTTTTGAGCAGGTATTGGCTGATCCAGATGCCACAGCAATCTTCATATTCCCTATGAAAGCATTAGCGAACGACCAATTTGGGAATTTTGAGAGACTGACAAATGGGAAAGTCTCCCAGGCAGTATTTGATGGTGACACTGACAAAGACACAAAGGCTGCAATCAAAAATAATCCGCCTAATGTTTTATACACTAACCCAGATGAATTGCACCACAGCATTCTATATACAGCCCCTCAGTGGAATAATTTCTTCAAAAATTTAAAATTGATGGTACTAGATGAGATTCACATCTACAAGGGTAGTTTTGGATCTAACGTATCGAATGTTATATCTCGGCTTCTCCATGTAGTCAAGTCTGCTGGAGCGGATCCTCAGATTGTATGCACGAGTGCTACAATAGACAACCCATTACCATTTACTGAAAAATTGACAGGCAAAAAGTTTCACTTAATTGACAAATCAGGTGCCGGTCACGGTGAGAAGTATTTGGCTATGATCGAACCTAAGTTAGATGCAGATAATATTCCATTAATTACTCCTCCAAGTATTGCTGTACAAGAAGCAGTAAAATTTGCTCTCAATAATCACCAAGTGATCGTGTTTGTCAACTCCAGGTCAGAGGCAGATATACTTGCCAATCACGCGAAATTTATCCTAGAACAAACCATGGGACCACAACCTTTAAATGACAAAAATGAACGAAACCTTCCAGCAAAAATAACATCTGATCAAATTGTATCGGGCTACCATGCTGGCTATTCTAGGGACGCTAGACGGAAGATTGAGGCTGGAATAAAATCAGGTCACATTAAGATTGTTTTCTCCACTAATGCATTGGAACTTGGTATCGATATTGGCACACTTGATACTTGTATCCTCCTGGGAATTCCCCCAACAAATAATGAAATATGGCAGCGTATAGGTCGTGCTGGCAGAAAAGCTGATAAACCTGCCGTTGTACTCATGATCAACAATGGGACTGCATTCGATAATTACCATTTTGCAAACCCTCAACACTTTCTGAGTAGTCGAAACAACCCAGATAGCCCCATCATCGATCCTATGAATTCTGAAATTCGAAAACAACATTTGAATTGTGGGTACTTTGAGGGGATACGCGCCCGTGATGTAAAAGATAAAGCTAATTGGCGAGCTATTGACAAGACCATTAACAAGTGGTGGGCTTGCCACAGAATACAAATCAGGGGAGGCAATCCGGATCCATACACACTTGAAGATGAGGCGGGCAAGAAAATAGGTGAAATTGACTATGATAGAGCATACCGGGATCTATATCCAGGTGCTTTATTTGAGATTGATGGGACCCCATACAGATATAAGCATCGAGATTATAAAAAGAGAGTCTTTACCTTAGAGAATCTTCTTCGATTAGATGAGTTTACGACACCCGTCCCTGAAATTGATGTGCGGATTGATGGACAGACAGTAAAAGAATCAATTCAGAAATATGACTCTATTTCAATCGTCATTGGGTATGGACAAATGGAATTGGAGAAACTTGTTCCAGGGTACAATCTTAGGAATAAAGTCGACCCAAAGATCAAACAATTCAAATCGATTAAATATCCTGATAAATGGCCAACGGAAAAAGTATCTGGGTTTTGGTTATCGCCATTACCAGGTACAGAGGCAGATTGGGAAAAGATCATAACTGATTATCCTGAAGTTGGCCCATATAGCATATTTATAATTTTACACACAATCGAACACTTACTAATTAGATCTGTTAGGGAGATGGGCTTTTGTGACTGGTCAGATCTGGCTGGAGCATCATCTGAGAGAGATCCTTTCACAGACGCTCCGTCAGCAATTATATATGAGACCCAGCAAAAGGGGATCGGCCTTGCACAGGCTATTAATGACAATATTGAGCAGCTGCTGAAAACTTCGCTAGAACGTTTACAGAAATGCCCGTGTATTGATGGATGTCCAGCGTGCATTTTAACTCCGCCCTTCTGTCTGGAGCGTCACGGATTGCTTGATAAAGAGTTGACAGAATTATTTTTAACAGCTTTACTTAAATCAATCCCCACAAAATCTGCCTTTTCCAGGGATAGTAGTGACCTCGAAGATGCCTTGTCAGTCCCGAGGAACACCTACGCCGCTGGTGATCAATTCCATGAAGGTTGGAATGTGTTTAGGGTTACCGATGATGGAATAATAGTGCGAAACAAGGATGGCGATATAAAAGTCATCCCCTTTGAGGATATCCCTCTTTGAGAACTACAGCGTATCAGGCATTTATCTTTCAGCATAGGATCAATCTTGAGTTTTACCTAAAACAGAACTACCAACTTGATTTTGAGGTAGTCGGAACCAAAAAAATATGTATCCAAGATACTGACCTTCAGCTAGGAATAGGGGTAGATTATGAAAATACCTGGATTAGATCCATTCCCAGTACTTCTGAAATTAACGGGCATGGTATCAAGCCCGCACACGGCAATATTCTGACCTGGGAGGCTTTAGAGAATAACTGCAGCCTGACGGAAGCAGTGACTCATGTTAAATTGAAAAGCCAACACCTTCCTCGATACAAATCTAAATACCTGCAAAGACTCGAGAGATTTGCGAAGATGGTAACAGATAGGATGACCATAGGTAGACCGTCGCGAGTAACAGATTATCTTGAATCTCGTGGGGTCGATTACTTACAACTTGATAGAGATTTTGATATTGGATCTCCTGGCACCTTTGAAAACTTGGCCAGTTTCTTTTCAAGCACTCCATTTTCGAAGGAGCAAGTTCGATCCATATTGTTAGATCTCTTTATTGCTAGAAGATCGGGCGATCCCAAATATCTACCCTTTCGACAAAGCCTAGTTGTCCCTGTATATTCTAAAACAGAAGGTTTTTTAGGGTTTCATGGTCGGTATATCTCTGAGAATTACTCTAAAAAGTATTTTAATACCGGGTGGCTAAGACAGGATGTCACAAATACACTGTTTGGAGAAGAGAAATCTTCAGTCCAAGAAGCAATCAACAAAAAACAGCAGCTAATTCTCACAAAGGGAATATTTGACTTCTTCGTATGTTATCAAAATGGATTCCATCAGGTCCTGGCAACTTTGAACCAGGGCATTTCCTCCAAACAATTTGACATAGTTATGAAATATCCAGTATCAGACATTGTGGTAGGCTTTACTGCATCGAAAGAAAGAGATTCTATACTCGGTCACATGCAACAAAGTTTGAGCAAGATAGATTTATTGATAATAGATGATAGCCGGGATATAGATACTGCCTTATCGGAGGGGACCAAGCTGTCAGAACTAATCTCAGGGGCTGTTCATAACATGCAAGTCTCAGAAAAGGGAATCAGAACAGCAAAGCTTAAAAAGAAGAAAAAAGAGAAGGATGCCCTCACCGAATTGGGCCAAACATTTCTAGTAAGTAAGGTTGATCTAGTAAATTTGGTGAAAACATCCAAGAAGAGCCCGCGGAAAATAAAGAATTTCATGTTAGCGGAGGTAAAAGTTGGTAGATCAGAAATTAATGAGAGCAGGTATGTCCGGTTCCCGAAAACATTTATCACTGAACCAATTCTAGAGGGTTTTGGTGCTGAGCTCCGCACGCTCCTCCACCTACTTATAAAGACAAGAGACGGGCAAAGACCCATAAACTATACTCAAGGCGCTCTATGTGCCGATTTGGACGTTACAGAACAAGTTCTAATAGCCCATAGAAATAAATTAAAATCATTGGGCTATTTACTTTGGACGAAAGATTACCGCATTGACCAACAAAAGACAAAGCGTAAGCGAACAGTAGTTTTTTACTATTACCCCAGCACGATAAAATTTGGATAGGACATAAATATGGCAAAGAAAAACATTGAAGTGATCATATCGGATCAGCCACCGTCAAATCTTATGGGGCACGAGTTCATAACTAAAACAAAGCGTAAACAATTTGATAGAGATATACAGAAATTGATAGATGGTGAGGCAGCAGATTTTCTTGGCAGAGCCTGGAGTGAAAAGAATGGAGCAGCTTACCGGATTTTTACAATGGGTGACAAGCGAGTCCTGGTAGAAGATCCTGATGCAACAAAGATTATGAAGTCCATGTTTGATGAGGGGGGTCAATTGAGAAATGTTACCCTTGTATAATAAATATTGTGGAACGGTCTATAATCGGTGTAACTCTCTGATTAATAACCAGATATGAGGATTGTTAAACTATGGATGGTGGTGAACCATAATTTGTGAAGCCTACATAACATGCTGATAATGATTTAGATAGATGTGGATTTTCAAACGATCACAATATTTATAAGTAATGGTCAAATTGAGGAGAGGTAGATGTCAAAGTTGTTCCCAGAAATATTAGGCATTGAAGCAGGGCAAAATTCGGCACTTGCTAATCGAATAGTGGATCGAGTGAAAGCGGGGAATCCTAAAGTCGCTGTAAAACCTTACGAGGTTGGTGCATCAACAATTTTAAACCTCCCGACTGGCGCGCCCAGGAAGAGCAAAGAAAAGACCCTTTGGCTACGTGCAAAGAAGGCTTTGATAATTCGCGCGAAGCAAGAGCGGCCTGAAGCAGGCGGATTGAGCTTTTTTCTTCTGCTGCTATGAATAATGATAGTGTGGTTTTGCTATTTAGGACCAAGAGTGCCAATTATGACAACCTAAAAAAGTTGACACATGGTGAAAATATCACAGTAGCACGATTTTTGCAGCTCTGAGAGATGCATCTACTTTCATCTATTCAAAGTAACATTGTAGTTCTTCAAAATTAGTAGTACTCAGGAGGGTTTAGATATGAAGTTGAATTCAACTTTAAAAGCAATCCAAAAAGTATATCCGGAGATCAAACAAGACCTGAGGAATATTGTTTCTTTTGCCATCGAGAATCCAGAGTGTAGAGAATTTTACTTTGGAGATAAAATCAAGCTGTCTGCTCCGAACCCTCAAAAGATGAGCGAATTTGAGTCGAGAATTGAATCACTACTTTCAATACTCAAAACTCTATTACCACAAAAGTTTAAGGTCTCGGTACATGACTCAACCGCCCACGGGGAAGAAAAGTTAGCTAATGGAAGCAATAATGGTTATCCAGCTTTCGTTCATATAGTTATTGATGCAAATACGGAATCAGAGTACTGCTTTTCACATTTTGGATATATTTGGCACAATCGAAATTGGTTGGGAAGAGTATCACGTGAAGGAGAAATCCAATTTGGCCGATTTACTTATGTTTGGGGGTTCATGACATATGAAGAAATTGAAGCCGAGAGAAAGAGAAAGACATTAGGGCATAATAAGGATTTATTTGTGTACCTCAAAAGTAGCAAGGCGACGGATGTCAACTTTGCATTAAACATGCTATTCAGATCAGAACATGAGTTAACAATACCATTAATTCT